>Ga0194130_10007148_pt1 | contig 12519 bp, 11 predicted proteins | sample TA2KigsurfametaG_FD_160084 | JGI IMG/M metagenome (GOLD analysis project Ga0194130, IMG submission 160084) | Freshwater microbial communities from Lake Tanganyika, Tanzania - TA2015050 Kigoma 12 surface | ecosystem: Environmental > Aquatic > Freshwater > Lake | place: Tanzania: Lake Tanganyika... | reverse complement strand
GCTGGACTTCACGAGCACGTACATCGTCGCCGGCGCGACGCGCACGTACAGCCTCGCGATTCCGAACAACCCGGCGCTGTCGGGCTTCAGCCTCTACACGACGACGGCCGTGTTCCAGTTCCCGGCGGTGAACGCGCTCGGTGCGATCACGTCGAACGGCATCCAGGGCAGCGTCGGCACCTTCTGAGCCGCGTGCGATGACGTGCGGTGACGCGGCCTGACGGCCGCGTCGCGCGCCATCGACCGTTCGCGCCGCGGGCGGCGACTCGGGGATACCCGGGTCGCCGCCCGCAGCCGTTTGCACGCGGTCGCTTGCGCGGTCGAGGGGGCCCGCGATCATCCGGCGATGCTCCGCCGCTCGCTCGCCGCGTTCGCCTTCGCCTTCGCCGCCGTCGTCGCCAGCGCGCCGCTGCTGCGCGCGCAGGACGAGGGCGCGGGCTTCGAAGAATGCACCGTCGGCGTCGCCGCCGGCTCGGCGACCGCCGACGGCCGGCCGCTGCTATGGAAGAACCGCGACGCGCAGAAGCAGGACAACGTCGTGCTCGCGTTCGACGACGGCGTAGCGCCGTACCTCGGCCTGTGCGACGCCGGCAAACGCGACGTCGTCTGGGGCGGCGCCAACGCCGCTGGCTTCTGCATCATCAACTCGGTGTCGCGCGACCTGCCCGGCGGATCGACCAAGGGGCCGGGCAACGGCGGCTTCATGAAGCGCGCGCTCAAGCAGTGCGTCACCGTCGACGACTTCGAGCAGTTGCTGCGGGCGACCAACGACAACGGCCGCCGCACCAAGGCCAACTTCGGCGTCATCGACGCCAAGGGCGGGGCGGCGTTCTTCGAGGCCTCGCACACCAAGTACACGCGCTTCGACGCCAAGGACGCGGCTAACGGCCTCGTGCTGCGCACCAACCACGCGACGACCGCCGACGGCGACCGCGGCAAGGACCGCCTCGCGCGCGAGACCGCGCTGTGCAAGCAGCCGCCCAAGGGCGGACTGACGCCGGCGTTCGTGCTCGGCGAGCTGCTGCGCGACCTGCAGCCGCCGCCGGCGGCGAAGAAGGGCGAGCACGGCCGCAAGGACGTGCGCGAGACCATCCACCGCCAGACGACGGTCGCGGCGCTCGTGCTGCACGGCGTCAAGCCGGGCGAGGACGGCGGTTCGACGACGATGTGGACCGTGCTCGGCCAGCCGCTGTTCGCGCCGGCGGTGCCGCTGTGGCCGGCGGCGCGCGGCGTACCGAAGCTGGTGGAGGGTGCACCGAAGAGCGAGCTGTGCAGCGCGGCGCGGGCGCTGGCGGACCTGTTCTACGAAGCGGACGGCGCGGACGCCGGCGAGGCGGGCAGTGGCGGCGGTGCTGCTGGCGGCGAAGGCGAAGGTGGCGAGGCCGAGGTCGCCGGCGCGATCCGTTGGCTGCGCACCGAGGGCCTGCAGCCGGTGCGCGAGGTTGTGCTGGCGGAGGAGAAGGCGGCGATGCAGCGCTGCAGCGAGGCGATGGCGATGTGGCGGCGCGGCGGCGACAAGCCGGACGCCGCCGAACTGCGGCGCTACCAGGACCTCGCAGCCGAGCGCGCGCTGGCGGTGCTGCAGCGCCTGCGCAAGGCGGCGGGGGTCGTCGAGGTGGGGGCGGACAAGTAGCGGCGAACGGCCCGCGCGCGTCAGCCGGACGCGTACGCGGCCACCACCAGCAGGCGGTTGTCCTTCGTGTGCACGAGGTACAAGAACTCCAACTGCCCGCCGCCGGCGACCGCGAGCGCGGCCGGGCGCTTGGTCAGGCCGTAGGCCTTGGCGACGTCGAGGCGCAGGCCCAGGTCCGACATCTGCAGGCGCAGGCCGGCGTCGTCGGCCGCGCACTCGGGCAGGCCGAGTGCGGCGACGATGCGGTCGATGAGCGCGGGCGCTGGCGCGACCTCGATCCAGCCGCTGCGGCGCGCGGCCGGCGCGTAGCGGTCCGTCGACCGCACCGTGACGCCCTTGCCGCCGAGCAGGGCGACGAGTTCTTCCGGCAGGCCATTGCTGCCGCTGCACGCGGCGAGCGCGAGCGCGAGCAGCGGGGCGGTGCGGTGCGCTGCCGGTGGCGGCTGGCGGCGGCGGAGCGGGGAGACGATGGACCGATGCGATTGCGCCATGATGCGATGGGGGACCGGTGCGACGCGGGGCTCGGTCGCCGCGGGTGCCGAACGCGCCGCCGCGGACGGTAGCCGCCGCGTGCGCGCGCGGCGAGCGGTTGCGCGCGCGCTGCTGCCGCTTCGCCGTCGCCGCCGCCAATCCGCCGCGGTTGTGCTCCCGTCGCCGCCCCCGCCGCGGCTATCGTCCGTCGCTCCCCGAGCCCGCGCCGATGACCGACGTCCTGCACAGCAAGGTCCAGACATCCTCCCCCGAGTTCCAGCAGAACCGCGCGCACCACCAGCAGGCGATCGACGCGATCGCCGCGCACGTCGCCGCCGCCAAGCTCGGCGGCGGGGCCGAGGCGACCGCCCGGCACCACAAACGCGGCAAGCTGCTGCCGCGCGAGCGCGTCGCCGCCATCCTCGATCCGGGCGCGCCGTTCCTCGAACTGTCGCCGCTCGCCGCGCACGGCCTGTACGGCGGCGACGCGCCGAGCGCTGGCATCGTGACCGGCGTCGGCCTCGTGCAGGGCCGCGAGGTGATGATCGTCGCCAACGACGCGACCGTGAAGGGCGGCACGTACTTCCCGATGACGGTGAAGAAGCACGTGCGCGCGCAGGAGATCGCGCTCGAGAACCGGCTGCCGTGCGTCTACCTCGTCGACTCCGGCGGCGCGTTCCTGCCGCTGCAGTCCGAGGTGTTCCCCGACCGCGACCACTTCGGCCGCATCTTCTACAACCAGGCGCGCATGTCGGCGGCGCGCATCCCGCAGGTCGCCGTGGTGCTCGGCTCGTGCACGGCCGGCGGCGCGTACGTACCGGCGATGAGCGACGAGAGCATCATCGTGAAGGGCAACGGCACGATCTTCCTCGGCGGCCCGCCGCTCGTGCGCGCGGCCACCGGCGAGGTCGTCTCGGCCGAGGACCTCGGCGGCGCCGACGTGCACACGCGCCTGTCGGGCGTCGCCGACCACTTCGCCGAGGACGAGCCGCACGCGCTGGAGCTGTGCCGCTCGATCGTCGCGCACCTCAACACCAAGAAGCCGTCCCAGCTGGCGCTGCAGGCGGCCGAGGACCCGCTGTACGACCCCGAGGAGCTGCTCGGCGTGCTGCCGCGCGACACGCGCACGCCGTACGACGTGCGCGAGGTGATCGCGCGCCTCGTCGACGGCAGCCGCCTGCACGAGTTCAAGGCCCGCTACGGCACGACGCTGGTCACCGGCTTCGCGCACGTCCACGGCATGCCGGTCGGCATCGTCGCCAACAACGGCATCCTGTTCTCCGAGAGCGCCACCAAGGCGGCGCACTTCGTCGAGCTGTGCAGCCAGCGCAAGGTGCCGCTGCTGTTCCTGCAGAACATCACCGGCTTCATGGTCGGCCGGAAGTACGAGAATGGCGGCATCGCCAAGGACGGCGCCAAGATGGTCCAGGCCGTCGCCACCGCGCAGGTGCCGAAGATCACCGTGCTGATCGGCGGCTCGTTCGGTGCTGGCAACTACGGCATGTGCGGACGCGCCTACCAGCCGCGCTTCCTGTTCACGTGGCCCAACAGCCGCATCTCGGTGATGGGCGGCGAGCAGGCGGCCGGCGTGCTGGTGCAGGTCAAGAAGGACCAGCTGGAGGAGAAGGGCCAGACGCTGTCGGCCGACGACGAGCACAAGATGCGCGCGCCGATCCTGGAGAAGTACGAGAGCGAAGGCCACCCGCTGTACGCGACGGCCCGGCTGTGGGACGACGGCGTCATCGACCCGCGGCAGACGCGCGCGGCGCTGGCGCTGTCGCTGTCGGCATCGCTGAATGCGCCGATCCCGGACTACGACGCGCCGGTGTTCCGCATGTGAGGGTGTGCGCGGGCGCCGTCGCCCGCGGCGTCGTTCGGGCGCCGTCGCGCGCCGGCGTGCGGCCCCGCGCCGCCGGCCCTTGTCGTGGCCGTGGCGTAACGCGTGCAACCCGGCGCGGCCCCGCGCTGCGCGTACGGCCGGTGGCGCGGGCGCGTTGGCACGCGGCTTGCTTTCTGCGCGCCACCACGGCGTTGCCCCTGCCCCTGGGCGTGTCGCGCTGCCCTCCCGTCCCACGGAGTTGCCGATGCTTCGCGTCCTGTTCGTCGCCACGTCCTTCGTCGCCGCCGCCGCGGCGCAGACGCTGTTCCCGCCGCCGCCGGCTCCGGCCAGCAACCCGCAGACCCCGGACAAGGCGCTGCTCGGCATGGCGCTGTTCTTCGAGGAGCAGTTGTCGTCGACCAGCCAGGTCGCGTGCGCGACCTGCCACGACTTCGCGTTCGGCGGCGTCGACCCGCGCACGCCGGCGGCGCTCAATCCCGGCCCCGACGGCGTGTTCGGCACCGCCGACGACCAGCGCGGCTCCCCTGGCGTGCCGCAGATGGGCGCTGGCGGGGCCGTCAGCCTGCATCCCGTGCACGGCTTCGGCAGCAACGTCACCCGCCGCCGCGCGATGACCGTGCTCAACAGCGGCTACCACACCGCCCTCGGCTACGAGGGCGGCAGCGCGTCGCTGGAGGCCCTCGCCGCCGTGCCGATCCTGCACAGCACGGAGATGGCGCACGCCGGCCGAACCTGGGCGCAGGTCGTCGACAAGCTCGCGGCGGCGCGGCCGCTGACGCTCGCGATCGACCTGCCGCCGCGGCTGCAGACGTTCCTCGCCGGCCGGACCTACCCGCAGTTGTTCGAGCAGGCCTTCGGCGCTGGCGCCGTGATCTCGCAGACCACGATCACCCGGGCGCTCGCCAGCTACCTGCGCACGCTCAACACCGACCGCAGCAAGTGGGACCTGCACCGCCACGGCCAGTACCTGCTGACCGAGCAGGAGCAGCTCGGCGTCGCGCTGTTCAACGCGCCGGCGAACGGCGCGACGTCGTGCCGGACGTGCCACAGCGACTTCGAGGCGCGGGTCGCCCAGGAAGGACCCGTCGTCGGCCAGATGACGATGACGACCAGCGGGCCGTACGGCTCGTTCTTCCCGCTCCGGCTGCTGTTCCACAACATCGGCGTCCGGCCGATCCTCGAAGACCGCGGCCGCCAGAACCTGACCAACGTCGGCAGCGACGGCGCCAAGTTCCGCGTCGCCAGCCTGCGCAACGTCGAACTCACCGCGCCGTACTTCCACAACGGCGCGGCGGCGACGCTGCGCGACGTGCTCGACTTCTACGACCGCGGCGGCGACTTCCACGTCAACCAGGCCGCGCAACTGACGCCGCGCGGCTACACCGTCGCAGAGAAGGACGCGCTGGTGGCGGCGCTGCGCCTGCTGACCGACCCTCGGGTCGCCGCCGGCCAGTTGCCCTTCGACCGCCCGCGGATCGGCGCTGCGACGCTGCGGCAGGCGGGTGACCTCGGCTACGGCGCGCCGACGGCGACCGGGCCGCTGGTTGCCACTGCGCCGTTCAACCCGCTCGTCGGCGAGTCGCTCTTCCGCGTGACGCTGCGCGGGGCCACGCCGGGCGCGCCGCTGCTGCTGCTGCTCGACACGCAGGCCGCTGCCGTCGTCATGCCGTTCGGCCTCGGCGTCGCCGGCTCGCCGTCGCTCGTCGTCGCCGCGGCCGGCGTCGCGCAGTCCTCGGGCACCGCCTTCCGCGGCACGTCGGTGCTGCCGATGCCGATCCCCAACCTGCCCGCGCTCAGCGGCCAGTTCCTGGTCGCGCAGTGGCTCGCGGTCGAACCCGCCCTCGGCGAGCCGCTGGCGACCAGCAACGCGCTGTTCCTGCCGATCTGGTGACGCCTCAGAGCCTGAGAACCAACCGGTTGCTCAGGCTCGGCGTGGCCGCGGCAGCGGCCACCAGGGGCAATCCGAGAGCTCGCACCCTGATTTCCAGCCGGGCGCTCAGCGCGCGAGCCGCTGCAGCAGCTCGCGCAGCATGCCAGCTTCGCTCTTGCCCGCCTCTGCGGGCAGCACGAGCTTGGCGTCGATCGTCGCGATGGTCATGCCGGTCTTGGTGTCGACGAACTGGCCGCCGAGGCGGATCGACGTCGCCGGCACCACTTCGACGGCGGTCGACGCCAACAGTCCGCGCATCTCGTCGAGCGACAGCGGCTTCGCTTCCTCGGTCGCCGTCGCGGCGACGAGGCCCGCCGGCGCGGTCAGCTTCGGCGCCATGAACGGCTTCGGCGAGACCTTCGTCTGGACAACCGCCCCCGAGCGGCGCCGCTCGCATTCCATCAGGTACTCCTGCCAGCGCGACACGTAGTCGCGCTCGGCGGCGTCCGAGGCTTCCCGATGCGTCGCGATCGCCGTCGCGATCCGTTGCTCCATCGCCAGCCGCCACTGCTCGTGGCGGCGCAGGTAGTCGGCGTGGTCCTGTTCGTAGCGCGCGCGCGCCGCGACGTAGGCCGCGCGGGCGGCATTGTGGGCGATGGCCTTGGCGTTGATGTCCGCCAGTCGCGCGAGGTGTGGGCCGACGTCGAGCTTTACGACCGCGCGGCGGACTTGCTCGTGCGCGTAGACGCTGACGACGAATGCGCTGGTCACGGCGGGCTTGTTGTTGCCCGGCGACAGCGTCCAGCGGCCGATCGAGTCGACGAGCGTGAGATCGGCGGTGACGTCCTCGGTCGATTCGATCAGCTGCAGCGAGGCCGATCCGAACGTCCCGTGGTCGGCGGCCGCGAGATCGATCGACAGCAGGCTCGAGACCACACCCAGACGGGACGACGCGGCCGCGTCGGTCGGCATGACGACTGCGATCGAGCCGACCTGCTTCTGCAGTGTGGCGGGGACGCTGTCGTTGACGAAGTCCTCGCGCCACACGCTGCGCCAATCGACGTCCGTGGCAGTGGGCAGCGAGTAATCCGGCTTGGTCGGCGGCTGCGGCGGTTGCGGCGCAACCGGCGGATCGTCCAGGCGCAGCGTCGGCGCATCCGGCATGACGACGTTCGGCGGCGGATTCGGCCCGTGCACCGACTTGCAGGCAGCCAGGATCAGGGTGACGGCGAGAGCGAGGCAGGCAGGGGTCGGCTGGCGCATGGTCGAGTGGCGGGCGTCGGATTCGTGGCCCTTGCCCACAAGAATGCCCGAAGCGCCTCGCCGTGACGAACCTTCGCGTTGCGTTGCGCCTGCGGCCCGCGCCCTGCACGATGCGCGCGTGCGCGCCCCGTCGCCCGACCTCACGCCCGAACAGCAGGAAGTCCTCGCCGACGTCGCCGAGCAGGGCGTGCACGTCGTGCACGTGCCGCGCGACGGCGGCCAGGGGCCAAGCTACTCGTACACCGTCGGCCTGTGGGAGAGCTTCCAGCAGCCGGAGGTCGTCGTGTTCGGCATGCCGGAGGACGTCGCCCAGGACCTGCTGGACGCCGTCGCCGACGACGCTTCGGAAGGCCGGACGCTGCAGGCCGGCGACCGCCGCGACGACCTGCTCGTCGGGTACCCGGTGCGCTTCTTTCCGGTGCCGGCCGACGTCGTCGCCAGCCACCTTGGCCTCGCCGTCTGGGCGTACGACGGCGCGCCGTTCCAGGTCGTTCAGCTGGTCTGGCCGGACAAGCAGGGCCGCTGGCCGTGGGAGCCGGACGTGCGCGATGGCTTCGCCGCCGCCCAGCCGGTGCCGGGCCGCGTCGCGACGTGAGCGCGCCGGCCCCGGCGTCGCGGCCGCAGCGGCGCGCCGCGCAGTGGTTCCTGACCTTCGTCGTCGTCGGCTTCGTCGCGCTCGCATGGCTGCGCGGCATGGGCCGCGTCGTGCTGCCGCTGCTCGCCCTCGGCGCCCTGGTGTTCGTCGTGGCCCGCGTGCTGCGGGCGCTGCGCGCGCCGGTGGAGTGAGGGGCCGGCCGCGCCGGTGCGGCGGGCGCGGGCACCCCTCAGCGCACGACCAACCGCTGCAGCCGCGGCTGCTTCGCCGCGTCGGCGCTCGCCAGCCGCACGCCGCCCTCGCCGGCGCTGACCGCGATCGGCGCCGCCGCGAGCGGGTCGGGCAGCGCGCTGGCGTCGCGGCCGGCGTGCAGGTCGAGCGCCATGCGCAGCAGGCGCACGCTGGCGACGGCGCTGCGCAGTTGCCGCTCGGCGCTGTCGAGGTGGGCGACGGCGACGAAGGCGTTGCCCGCAGCATCCGCCTCGGCGATGGCGGCGCGCAGGCGCGCTTTCCGCTCGGGCCACGGCTGGTTGCGCGTCGCGTCGGCGAGGCGCACCACATCGGCATAGCCGAGGAAGTGGCTGGCCAACTGCCAGCGCGGTGAGAAGCCGTGCCGCCACGCGCCCAACGCGCTGCTGCCCTGGTCCTTGCCGCCGGCGGCTTCGAGCTGCGCGATGGCAGCCGCAGCGAAGCCCAGTTCGGCCGTGAAGTCGAGCGCGACCGGCAACTGCGCGTCGAGCGCGGCGAGGCCGGTGGCGAGCAGCTCGCGCGCCTCGGGCGACAGGCGCGCGAGCCGCGCCTCGGTCCAGGTGTCGACGCCGATCGCGAGCACGGCGCAGCCGATCAACTGGTTGATCAAGAGCCCGCTGTGCAGCACGTCGCGGCCGAGCGTCATGCCGGCCAGCGAGACGCGCACGGCGTCGTCGCCGCGGCCTTCGTGCAGCCGCGCGCGCGCCTCAAAGGCCGCGGCGTTGGCGACCCAACGCACCGCCAGCAGGTCGACGATGCCGTCGCCGCTCTTGGTCATCGGGCCCTGCTGCGGCGCCCTGGCGTCGTCGGCCTGTGCGCCGGCGCGCACCGCGGCGACCACCGGATCCCACGCCGCGCGCAGCGGCGCGGCCGCCACCGTCGCATCGTCGGCGGTCAGCAGCTTGTGGGCTTCGGTGCTGCGGTCGCGGTCCAGCGGCGCTGCGGCCGTCGCGGCGACGGCGTAGTGGTCGAACGCCAGCCCCGGCGTCGGTGCGCCGAGCAACGGCGCGCGCTGTGTCGGCCGCGCAGCCAGCTGCACGGCGAGGCCGTCGCGTTCGGCGGCGACGCGTTGCCACTCGGCGTTGGTGCGGTGCTGCACCCACGCTTCGCCGGCGAACAGCCCGACCATGGCGACGAGCACGACGGTGAGAACCGCGCGGCGGCGATTGGATGCCATCGCCGGTGTATCGACGGGCTGCACCCGGCGCTGGAGGGTTGCCGGAGTGCCGTGCGCAACGGCAGTTGCCGCCGCCGCGGATCGGCGGCAAGGGCGCGACGCGGCCGGCGCCGCCCTCTCGCGAGGGGGCGCCGTCCGCGCGCCCGGGCAATTCGCGCAGCAGCGTGCGTGCGCGATGCAGGACTGCGAGTCGTCCGCGCCATGAACTGCGCGCCGCGCGCGACCATGCCCGCCGAGGCGCGGATGCAAGCCGACCCGACGACCGGCGACCGCAGCGATGCGGGCTGCGCCCGCCGCGGCTACAACGGCGCGCCGATGGCCCGCCCCGCTGCCGTGCTGCCGAAGGAGCGCGTGCTCGCCGAACTGGCGCGCGCGCCGTTCCGGCCGGCGTGGTGGGCGCGCAGCGGCGCCCTGCAGACGGTCGCTGCGATCCGGCCGTCCGCGCCGCTGCCCGACTACGCCAGCGAGACGTGGCAGACGCCGGACGACGACGACCTGCGCGTGCACTTCGCCGCACCGGCGGAGCTGCGCGCCGACGCGCCGGTGGCGCTGCTGCTGCACGGCCTCGAAGGCGACCGCCGCTCGCCGTACGCGCGCGAGTTCGCGGCGCTGGCGGCCCGCCGCGGTTGGCGGCCGTGCGTGATGGAGTACCGCTCGTGCGGCGGCCCGCTGAACCGCCGTCGGCGCACGTACCACAGCGGCGAGACCGCCGACCTGTCGTTCGCCGTCCGGCAGCTGCTGGCGCGCTGGCCGGCCGCGCCGCTGTTCGTCGTCGGCTACTCGCTGGGTGGCAACGTCGTGCTGAAGTGGCTCGGCGAACTCGGCGCTTCGGCGCCCGAACGCCTCGTCGCCGCCGCGGCGGTGTCGGCGCCGTTCGAACTGGCGGTGTGCGCGCAGCAGTGCGACACGCGCTTTGGCGGCGCGATCGCGCGCTGGTTCCTGCGCAGCCTGATCCCCAAGGCGGTCGCCAAGGCGCAGCAGTTCCCCGGCTGGTGCGACGTCGAACAGGTGCGCGCCTGCCGCACGTTTCGCGCCTACGACGAACTGGTGACCGCGCCGGTGCACGGCTTCCTCGGCGCCGACCACTACTACCAGTCGCAGAGTTGCGGCCAGTTCCTGCCGGCGATCCGCCGGCCGGCGCTGCTGCTCGCCGCGCAGGACGATCCGCTGCTGCACCCGTCCGTGCTGCCGCGCGCCACCGCCGCGGCCTCGCCGTGGTTGCACCCGTGGTTCCCCGCGCGCGGCGGGCATGTCGCCTTCGTCGACGGCGGTACGCCGCTGCGGCCGCGTCGCTGGGCCGAGCCGCGCGTGCTGCGCTTCTTCGAACTGCAGCTCGACGCCGCTGGCTTCGCGGTCAGTTGACGACCGCAGTGGAGCCGCCGGTGTGGCTGAAGCCGTCGGCCGCCAGCGGGTCGAAGACGCCGTACTGGAACGACAGCGGGAAGCCGATCGCGGCCGGCGTGTTGGGCACGAAGAACGTCTGGCACCAGCCGCCCGACGTCGGGTTGCTCTGCGCCCGCGTCGTCACCGTCAGCAGCACGTCGGGCGTCGTCCACGCCGTCACCCAGCCGAGCGGCACGCCGGTCGGGATCGGCGTGCCGATGACGAGCACCGCCGGCGTCAGGCGCGCGGCGCCGTCGAGCAGCACGTCGATCGGGCTGCCGAGCGCCGGCCAGCCCGACAGCGCGATGGTCGGCGTCCCGTACTGGCCGGCCTTGCCCGCGCCGTAGGTCGTCGTCGTTCCCGCCGCGTGCGCGGTGAACAGCCGGAACTTGCCCGGCAGCTGCGTGACGTTGTTCCAACCGACGCCGTCGCCGATCTGCACTTCGATCTGGACGTTGCTCGGCTCCGTCGCGCTGCTGACCGAGTGCTGGTGGAACATGCCGGTCACACGCCACACGAGGAAGTAGTCCTGCCCGACGGCGACGGTCGCCGGCTGCGCGAACACGGCGCCCTGCCAACTGCGCGTGTGCAGCGTCTGCCACGCGCCGGGTTGGCCGACGAGCTGGTCGGGCGCACCGGTGACCGGATGGCGCGTGCGGATCTCCAGCGTGTGCGTCGCCGGCGGCTGGTTGCCGGTGAACACCTGCGCGGCGGCGAGCTGCGGCGCGTTGGCCGTGAAGCGGAATGCGATCGCGCTCGCCGGCCAGCCGACGGCGAGGTTGCCGTACGTGGTGTTGTCGTTCTGCGCGAGCGCGAGCTGTTGCGCGGGCAGCGCGGCGGTCACGGCGGCGATGGCGATGACGGCGGTGGCGAGGGTGCGCATGGCTTGCCAGTGTCGCCGGTTCAGGCCGGTCGGCAAGTCGGGGACGGCACGCGAGCGTTGTGCGGCGGCGGCCGGCGGCGGCACTCGGCGCCATGACCGAGGCGCGCGCGTACCCGAAGGCCATCCCGCCGATGTGGCTTGCCGCGGCCATGTTCGCGACCTGGGCCGGCTACGCGTGGCTGCCGACGAGTCGCTGGCTGCAGCCGCCGTGGACGCACGCCGGCTGGCCGCTGATGGCGTTCGGCACTTGCCTAGGCTGCCGTCGATCGTGCAATTCCGCCGCGTCGGCACCGGCGTGGTGCCGTTCACGCCGGCCAACGTGCTGGTCGAGCACGGCGCCTACCGCTGGACGCGCAATCTGATGTACGTCGCGCAGGTCACCGTCGCGATCGGCTTCGCGATCAAGCTGCCGTCCGTGCCCGGCTTCGCCGTCCCGCCGTTGCTGTGGCTCGTGCTCGACCGGCGCTTCGTGCGCCGCGAAGAGCCGTTCCGGCGCGCGCGCTTCGGCGCCGAGTTCGACGCCTACTGCGCGCGCGTGCCGCGGTGGCTCGGACGCCGGCGCTGATCGCTCGCGATCAAACGGCGTCGTCCCGCTGCCGCGACGGTGGCTTGCGCGGTTCGGCCGCGCATGGGGGGTGCCTTCGGGTTCGGTTGCTGCCGCGGCTTGCTGCTGCTGCCATTGCGTCGGCCTCTGCTTCTGCGCTGTGCGCTCTGTGTTCTCTGTGGTTGTTCTGCTCGACCAACAACCAACCCACAGCGACCACGGCAACCCTGCACCCGCCTCGCCCACCGTGCTTGCGCTCCATTCAGCACCCCGCTCCCCGGCCGTCAACCGGACCGCACCGCGCCGCCGCGCGCCAACCACGCGCCGGCCAGCACCGCCGCGACGATGCAGCCGCCGCCGAGCATCGCCAACGCGTGCATCGCCTCGCCGTGCGCGAGCCACGCGATCACCGCGCTCAGCACCGGCTCGATCATCGTCAGCAGCGACGCGCGCAGCGCCGACAGGTGCGGGATGCCGGTGACCAGCAGCGAGTACGAGACGCCCATCTGCAGCGTGCCGAGCGCGGCGACCACCGCCCAGTCCAGCGGTACGCCGGCGATCGGCGTCTGGCCGACGAGCGGCATGCACGCGAACGCCAGCGGGCAGGCGAT
>Ga0194130_10007143_pt1 | contig 12524 bp, 7 predicted proteins | sample TA2KigsurfametaG_FD_160084 | JGI IMG/M metagenome (GOLD analysis project Ga0194130, IMG submission 160084) | Freshwater microbial communities from Lake Tanganyika, Tanzania - TA2015050 Kigoma 12 surface | ecosystem: Environmental > Aquatic > Freshwater > Lake | place: Tanzania: Lake Tanganyika... | reverse complement strand
GTGTTACAGTATGTAACACCCGAAAATGCACATCACTTTGAAGGGCCCCGTTGTGGAGAGCAGAATTTTAAAAATTTTTCAGATTTTTCAAAATTTTTCAGATTTTTCAAAATTTTTCGGATTTTTCAAAATTTTTCGGATTTTTCAAAATTTTTCGGATTTTTCAAATTTTTTCAGATTTTTCAAAATTTTTCAGATTTTTCAAAATTTTTCAGATTTTTCAAAATTTTTCAGATTTTTCAAAATTTTTCAGATTTTTCAAAATATTTTCAGATTTTTCAAAATTTTTCAGATTTTTCAAAATTTTTCGGATTTTTCAAAATTTTTCGGAAAATCCTTTTATCCCATTTTACCCATTCTACCCACATGGTGGTAAAGGAGGGTGTTACAGTATGTAACACCCGAAAATGCACATCGTTTTGAAGGGCCCCGTTGTGGAGAGCCTCCTCGGAGAGAGACGCCTTCTTTTATTTTCTTCTTCTCCTTATTGCTATAAAGACGCGGCGGTGAATGATGAATGAACGTTGCGCGTTTTCTTTATGAGTTTAGCTGCTCACCCGAAAGATTGTGTCGATGCTGCAGTGTGAATGATGAAAGAACGTTGCGCTTCTCCTCTTGATTATAAAGCAAAAAGAGGCGGTTTTAAATGTCAAAGAAATGAAGAGGGGTTTGTCTGTGTCTTACGGCTTCATTTGATCGTCAACGTACCGGTGATGGACCCTTGGGGGTGGCACCTACAGCGGAGGTAGAGGTTGACGGTGGTACCGACGGCCGTGAAGATGTTTCCTCTTCCTCTATGAGGGTTCTCGAGATTTCGAAAAAAAGGGAACGGGAGTAGACTGTTTGTTTGTTAAAGTGGTTTTATCTTTAAGTTTAATCTTTTTTTTTTATTTTTTTCTTAATCTTTTGGGAAGGAAGAAGACGTTGAACGTGAAGAAAAAGAAGGATTTACGGAAAACGTGTAGAAAATGGGTGTTATGTGTTGTAACACCTCGGTTTTAGGTGTTTTGCCGTGTCGGAAAATAAAGCTAAGAATTACAAGATGTCCGGCCGTGGAATGAAGCGTTTTTCTTACGCCGAAGTTGGAGGTGCGCTCGCTCTTGCTGTCGCTGCATCTCTTTTGAGTTCCGAACTTGGACTGAAGCGTTCATCTTACGCCGAAGTTGGAGGTGCGCTCGCTCTTGCTGTCGCTGCATCTCTTTTGAGTTCCGAACTTGGAATGAAGCGTTCATCTTCCTCCGAAGTTTGAGGTGCTCTCGCTCTTGCTGTCGCTGCATCTCTTTTGGGTTCCGAACTTAGTGAGAGGACGATGAAGGTGAATTTATGGAAAGCGTGTAGAAAAGGGGTGTTATGTGGTGTAACACCTCGATTTTAGGGGTTTTGTCCTGTCGGAAAATAGAGATAATTAGAAGATGTCCACCCGTGGAAGGAAACGTGTAGCTTCCACTGACTTTGAAGATGCGCTCGCCCTTACTGTCGCTGCATCTCTTTCGAGTTCCGAACCTACCCCGCAAGCCGTTGAAGAGGTTAGGTTTTTTGAACAATGGTGTAGTGAAAAGAGTAGGAAATTAGTGACCGTCTTCGGAGATGGTCATTGTCTCTTCCGGTGCTTGCACCTCATCAACCCATTGGGGCCTCCGGACGGTAGCTACTACAGGCGTATTGTAGCCGTGCAGATGAGGTCGGACCTGGAGTTCTACCGTGCCCGTCAGCTCTCGAATATTGATGGTTCTGAGCGTGTTGCCATGATGGGTCATGAAGAGTTCATAGATTATGTAGATGCCGTTGAACGGGGTGAAAGAGCCGGCCGCGTTGTTTATGGAGATCATCTCTGTGTGCATGCGCTTTCCCAGAGTCTGCAGGTTGCCTTCTGTGTTGTAAGCCTCGGTTCCCCCGAAGTTAAGATTCCAGAGCATCCTCTTCCAGGGGTAGCTGTGCACTTTCTCGCTTTCCACAGACACTCTTATTCTTCCCACCACTACAACTTGCTTCTCCCTTTGGCTGAAGTCCCTTTGAATGAAGTTGTTGTCGAGCGAGATGTTCGTGTTCCTTCTTCGGTGGATGATGTTCCCCTCTCTTCGAGGCTTCTTCGTGGTCAGTCCCAGTTCACCTCTGATCAGTCTGCGAATTCACTTGGTCGAATCCGAGGGTCTCGGTTCGGGGATGCCTTGCTTTCTGCAGTCGCTGGTGTGCCGAGTTCGAAAATCTCCATCGAGGAGACCAAGTACCCAATTAGATTTCCTCTCGCAGTGATAGAAGTCCGAGATGTTTTGGTAGAATTCGGATGGCGGGTTAATTTTGCACCCAGTTCTGTCGGTGGAGCCCCTCATGTGACATTGACTGAAAAGGAAAGGATTTACTCATTGGTCTTACGACATTACCCACGTGGGTCTCTTCATAAGCTACTTGATGAAGAGGCATCGTGGTATCGTCATGTTTCCGATGAAATTAACAGTGGGCGGAAGTTGGTACGACCTTATCTTATTCCGACGCACCGCCATGCTTCATCCTCTCTCACTGCGCCGTCCCAGCAGTTTAGAACTACAGGTCTTCATGATGACGTTGGTAGTGTGACACATTCGTCTGTTTTGAGTCGCAGACATATTCAGTCATTATTTGACGCCATGAGTCCTGATGTGTACAACTGTCGACATTGCGGGACGAAACTGCTTGGTGGGCCAACCAGGTTTCGAGAAAAGGAGCAATTCTGTTGTGATGGTGGCAGACGCAGACATGATCCTTGGCATCCTTTGCCGCCAAAATTTGACGACATGGTGTTCACAAAGTGCGCACGTGTCATCAATTGTCTACTTAGTCCAACAACCATTCATGGTGATCGCGGCGAGGGCCTCGGGTACAGATATTTGTCATATCAGGCCCCTGTTATGACCATAAACGGTCAACTCTATGCCAGGTTTATGCGTTATCCGTCGAATTGTTGGTTCTTAAATGATTCCACTTTCGATCAACGATTGCATGAATGCCTCACGAACGCTGATCAGATTCGGGTGCTGCACGCGTTTTATTATCTCTTGGTAGAGAACCATTCTCTGAACAGTGTCTTAAAAGCGGGTTGGCGTGTGTCCGATGCTCTCCGTGACGATCAAAGAGTATGGGTTACATTGGAAGAGGATACGCGGCTTTGCGCAGTTTATATCTCCAATACTCCTAATTCTTCTCCAGGGGCTAGATTCATGCACGTTCTTGGTGGAAACACAACAGTCGCCGAAGATGATCCCGAGTGGGAACTTTATGCATATCCCATCATGCACTACATGGGTGACGCACGCAAAGCGTGGTACCGGGGGAAACTTTCGCTGCAAGGGAGATGTGCATTGACCCTGAAACAGTATCTGCGATCTGTAATCCTAACTGAGCCCGGGTTTTGGCGTTTTGGTAGATTGGCTGAGCAATTTGTGCTCGACACCTGGGCGAGAGTGGATCAAATGAACGTTGCGTTCATGATGTCGGACGGTGTTCAGAGGCGCCTTCGTGACTACGCACGCGCGTGTGGACGGTCCTTCGGTCCTGATAAGGTGTTTTTACCATCGAGCGAGCCAGGATCGTATGCATATCAAAGACGGTTCTTTCATGATGTTATGCACATCTCCAAAGTCCGGGGTGCTTCGCATCTCTTCATAACCTTCACGTGCAATCCCAATTGGCCTGAGGTTGTGGCGCTTCTCGGAGGTCACAAACCTGATTTTTCGTCGGAGTCTCATCAGGCTTTGCTTGCGAGAGTGTTTGTCTTTAAACGTAAACAATTTATCCAGCGTCTCATGTCGGACGATTATCTTTTCCGTGGGCATCGTGGTACGGTCTGGATCGTATATAGTACTGAGTGGCAGAAAGGCGATTTGCCTCACGCTCACATCGCCTGCCGTCTAAATATTGATACAGCGATTCAACCAATGGCGACACTCATGGACCAACTCGGCTTGATGGAGAAAATCATTTCTGCGAAGATGCCCTCACGTGATGAACCTCATTATCACCAGGTCGTTGCATTCATGCAACATCCCGATGTTTGCAAATCATGTCTGAAACATTTCAAAGGTTGTGCACCAGGAGAGAAACGGTGTCGATTTAGGTTTCCGAAACCCGTAAATGAACATGCGAGGGTCGATATGAAGGGCTTTCCTGTGTATGCCCGTGGCCCTTCAGATGTTAGGATCGTGCCTCACAACCCCAGAAGTTTGGAGGAGTTTAACTGCCACATCAACTTTGAGTTCACATTCCTATCCATGCACTTTGCCTATTTGTATTCCTATCTCTGCAAAGGAGTGGACCGAGGCGGTTTTCGAATTTCTGATCAGGTGAACGAGATCTCTGCGCATCGAAAGGCGCGATTCCTTTCCCCCGCAGAAGTTGTCTACAAGACCTTAGGTTTCAATGTAAACTTCCGTGACCCTCCTGTCGTTGTTTGTCCAATACACTTGCCTCGAGGTCGGCAATCTGAGTATGGAGAGCAAAATGTCGCGAGTTTCGACGCTTCGTTGCTTTCCGGTGAGGAAGACGTCTTTGGGGAACAAGAAGGTGAAGGTTTATCTGCTCGAGGTAAACGCGTACGTGGTGATATCGGTGATGTCGAGTTTTCTTTCGATTTCCTAGACGAATACTTTCGGTGTTTTGATCGCACCGATAATGTATTGTTCTGTCAATTCTACCAGCACTTTTATCTTCGTCGCCGTCAGGATGGAGATACATTTGAAACCCGAAATAAGCCAATCCTTGCTAGAATGCCTTGGTACCCTCCAACAGCTGGACCAATTTATTTCCTACGACTTCTGCTTCTACATGTTCCTGCGCGAAGCTTTACTGATCTTTACGGTGGCTTCCCGTCCTTCAAGGAGCATTGCGTTCATCTTGGCCTCATCGATGATGGCGAGGAGTATCATCATGGAATGTGTGATGCTATTGAGTCAGGGAGGTCTCCAGCCGAATGCCGACATTTGATGGCTCTCTTCCTTAATTGCGTTGACACTCTGACACTCAAGAACATATGGGGGAACGACAGGTTACGACGATATCTCATCAGTGATTTCTTACCTTCGGAGGCAAACGGTGATTCTGTCGACTCTGGCCTCGAAATCATTCTACACAACGCTGAGACATTCGCTATCATGGATATCGCTACTATGTTGGACGGGATGGGGTCCGAAGACTTCTTTCATCTGTTCACTTCGAAAGGGCTTCCTGAACCAACTCGCGTTGATACAATGGCATGTCTTCAAGATTCTGTGAACAATAACGTTTGTAGTGCGCGTGTTTTTTCGCATTATGCAACCATTGTTGGCTATTCTGTGAGACAGCAGAGCATTGTTCCTTTGAACGACAGAGAAATTTTCCGTTTTCGAGAACGAACCAAGATACTCTCACATGACGAGCTCTTGACGGAAGTCGCGAGGTTGAACACAGACCAGCTCCAACTTTACACAAGGTTAGAAATCGCGTTTGAATCTCATCAAGAGCTTCAACGACGGGGACTCCCTTCGCGTGAGTATCTGTTCAACATAAACGCGAGCGCTGGCTGTGGTAAAACTTTTGTCTTGAATCGAATCATCGCTAGCATACGAAGACGTGGTGTTCTAACGGCAAGCGTTTGCTCTGTTGGTATTGGTGCTCTCCTCTACGATGATGGCCGAACGGTTCATAACATGTTCAAAATTCCAATTCGTGCAGAGAAAGACGTTCTCAAAGGCTTAACACTCATCAGCACTCTAAACAAGATCCTTGATGAGGGACGTACGACAGGTAGGATTAACTTCTTAAAGACGGTAGAGTTTCTCTCATGGGACGAAATTGGTTGCGTTCAGAATGCAGTGTTCTTGGCTGTTGATCATCTCATGCGAAGAATTAAAGGAAATCCTCATCCCTTTGGGGGTTGTTTCGTTGTGACCCTGGGCGACTGGAAACAGTTGCCTCCGGTAGATGACGACAACGAACGAGTCAGGTTCTGGGACGGTGACGAGGAAGCTTTCGTTTCAATAGCGAATCTCTCGGTCAAAACGTGTCCGGTCTTCGTGGATAATTTCAAAACGGTTAGCCTTACAATAAACGAGCGCGCGCGTTTCGATCCTGATTTTAATTCCTTTGTGAGATCAATAGGTTTGGGTGAACTACGTGGGAACATTCCGTTAGAGGCGTTTCCGATTCAAACCTTTGAAACTGTCGAGGAAGCCTGTCAATGGCTGTATGAGGATGACATCTGCGAACCGTACCATCCACCTACGGTTGCCCAGAGATGCATTCTATCCCCGTTTAACAAAACTGTCGACATGATAAACGAATACTGCGAGCAGAAGTGCTCAGAACTTCACAAGGATAGGTTTCACTTAGTCAGTCTCCTATCTGTGGATGAATTCATCTGTTCACCTGACAACACAGATTCTGTTAGAGATGCTTTTGTGCGCAAAGGGGGGTATGAGAACGTGCGCAAAGTGGAGCTCGATAATATCGCTGGTGACTTGCTCGGTATTGACAACACTAAATCCGGTCAACAAACTGACGAAAATGACAATGATATGGGGTTTGAATTCGATGTACGCGACGCCGTGGAGGGTACACGTTTGGAGTCTGATACTTTCACAACTGAGGTGCTAAATGGTATGTCGTTTAAGGGTACACCCCCCCACGAGCTACGACTGTACATTGGAGCTGTTGTGATCCTTCTCCGTAACCTCGATCCCGCGAATAAACTTCAGAATGGTGTGCGATTGATAGTAAAAGAATTTATTCGAGGTAACAAAGTCATTGTGGTCACAAAAGCCGAGGACGAGCTTCCTGGAATGCCTCCGCCCAGAGAATTTCTCCTGCATCGCATAAAGTTTGAATGTCGCATGGGTGCTTCGCAGGACGCCATGGTTGTTCGTAAGCAATTCCCTGTAAGACTCGCCAATGCTCTGTCTATACATAAATCACAGTCAATGACTCTTGGTAGATCTGTTTTCGACGTTAGAGAAGGTGTTTTTGAGCATGGACAATGCTTTGTTGCCCTTTCAAGGAATCGTCGTCGGCAGGATATCGCTTTCCTTATTCGCAAAGGACAGCAAACTTTTAGAAATATCGTACTCGATGTGTTCATTGAAGGCGAATTAGAGTGTTGAAGGCAAATTAAAGTGAAGTACTTTTGAAATTAAAAATAAGGAAAGATAAAGAAGATTTTCGGATTTAGGCAACGTAGAGAAATACAGCCAAAATTGGGGTGTTACATCGGTAACACCTTCAAATTTCAATTCCTTTATCTTTACATTGTTTCCTTGGAAGCACGAAAATAAAAACAAAAAAAAGGTCAATGGATGAAAATGCTCCAAGTGAAGCCGAGGAAGGCATCAGTCACGAATGTACTCCTAAACTTCCGCCTGTCACTGTGCTTACGAAGTGCTCCGCTCTTACCGGACAAGAAAGCCTCAAAGTAAACCGACTTTGCATCGGTCCAGTGCGTGTCTTCGCCGTGTCGCAGTTAAAAAGCTGGACATCGAAGCGTTTCAGAGGTAAGAGGGGCTATAGTTTCAGAGCTGTTGTTCATGATGGCAGTCGCATGATTGATTGTTTGGTTTGGCACTCTGATCTCCACGAAAGATTCACACACGCGATGTCGTCCTCGCTGCCCATTCTTTTGGACAATGTCGCTTCAATGATGAAAACGGAGGATTTTCTCGACAGGTACTTCTGCTCACTTCAGGTTGTGTTGCATATCTTCTCCTCCTCCCATGTGTCTGTGACTCTTGCGTCTCATCTACTTGGAATACCGACCATCGATCAAGTATCTCCTTTGGAATTCCGTGTCCCTCCTACGTCTTCCACGTCTTCCACGTCCGAATCGGTATTCTCATCTTTCTACGCTTTCGATCGTGTGGAGGCCCCTAAGCAATCCGATCGCTGTGTAAAAATGCCGTGTGCTGATCACCTACTTCGGGTTTCAAATTATCCCCCACCAACTCAGGCTCACCACGATCATGATCAGGAACGATGGGAGGAAGACCGCCTCGCGCATGCACAAATCGATTCGCACCCCATACAAAATTGTCTCCCTTTTCACAGCAAACTTGGAGCACGCTATCACTCATGTGTGGATAAGGCCATTCTTAAGCACGGCATGGCGTATGAGATCATTTACCCAGATACATTCCCAGAAACGATTCACGGCCGTGGCATCGTCATTCGTCGAAACGAGGGAAATGTCGCCTTCCTTCAAATTAGAGGTCAGCAAACCAGGCCTGTCGCTGAGGTCACTAATATTGTTCCAGAAGTGACTGGCTTCCTTCATACACAACAGTTTAAGGATCGAATCGCAATCCGTCTTATCCCTCCGAAAGAATTCCATGCGTGGCGCGCGGCTCTTCATTCCTCTGTGTACACTTTGATGGGTGAGATCCCTCCGGCCATAGAGAAGAAGGTTGTCCGTCCGGGGCGCAAACGAGCTGCCGAGGGAGGACGCACTTGCCTTTACTGCGGCAAGAATTTCCCAAGGGAGGACCATTTCAAGAAGCACCTGCTCGCAAACGATTACTGTATGGCCAAGTACCCTGATCTATTAAAGAAAATGTACTGCAAACTCTGTCCCTCGCGATCCCCTTACGTAACTGAGCGATGGTTTAAGCAGCACGTCGCTACCGAGCATCCAACAATGGACGCTAAGGACTTACTCATGGCGACCAAGCCTCCACCGATTTCACACAAGGAGGATAACTCGCGAGCAGCGGCAATTCTTCCTTCTAAAGCTCCAGTAAACACCCCAGGGTCCCTCCCACAACGAGATGGAGTAATGTATGATTCCGCTGCTATTGCGTCTGTGATCAGCACTTGGGAAACAGGTCAAGCCTTTTCCATTACATACAGTCACAAAGAAGATAATTCCAAATCTCGGTATACATCCGAAGGCGTATACATGGGTCTAGAGAACTCAAAACTACCATATGCACGCTACATGCCTTCACACACACCGATATTTGAGGAAATCGACTGCAGCGAGAGATGCGACGTTTTCGCTTTGGTCCCTCGACAACAGACTTCACGTAAAGTCGATCAATCCAACGATACCGATCAAGACGCTACAACTGTGATCGTTACACGAGAGCAGATGGATGAGCTGAAAGATTTGATTCAACTTCTTGGAACTTCGATCAAAAATGGCCTTTCAGAGCAAACGATCAAACAACACCGCGCCCTGTGCCAATTCATCGAAGATTTCTGATTTGGCGTACAACTACGAATCTTCTTTTTGAAACTTTTACGTTTGTATTTGTCACTTCGTCTAGACAACTTTTTCCGTTTGTTTTGTACATGGATTCGGACAAGAGGATTAATGCAAAGATCTATTTTTCTATCTGGACAAGTTCTGTGGCGCACTGAACGTTTTATCTAAAAAGCAAAGGAAGCCACATGTCCCAGTTCCGTAAATCGACACAGCACACGACGGTCACTTCCCTGAGTGACCTGCCTTCGTCCGGCAGTGTCACCGTCGAGTGCTGTCGTGTCGTCTACGTCGACGACAAAATCAAGCGCTTCGGTGATCACGCCCGTAACCCCGGATACCTCTTTAACCTACTCATCGCGGACACGAGTTCTCTGGTGGATGTAACGGTCTTCTGTTACAACAACGACATGAAGCTGTATAACTCCTTCTTCGCAGCTGAAGGGAAGCTCTGCCGCATCGTTGAGCTCACCGCCAAGCCAAAGGAGGGAAATGACCTAACCTTCGGTCGTGCCGTCAACCCCATCCAACTCACGGCTGGAGGGAAGACCGTCCTGACCGTCCTCGCGAGCGACGATCATTCCATCGCCATGGGAACAAAGGAGAACCCCATCAACCCTCTATGGGTTAAGGCGTCGCAAGAAAGCGTGGAGCGGCATACCGAAGACCGCTCCGCGTCGGCTTCGACCACTTCCGCGCAAGGTAAACGCGGCCGGGAAGATACTGACAACATGGGTGGGGACGGGACCGATGTCGAAGAAAAGTAATCCGATGCTAAGACGAAAACTTTTTACTTTGTTTGCTTCCCCCAAGAAGCCTCTTTTAACTTCTTTTTTTTACACCGATCGACTCATTTTATATCAAGGACACAAAATTTTAATTTGAAATCCCAAATCACAATTATTATTGTATCATTTGTCGTGGAGGATACGAAAAAAACACAAGAAAAACACAAAAAAGTGCCGTCACTCCCAACCTTCGCAGTATGTGAAAACTGCGAGGAACTGAAGAACGTGTACCGCCTCCAATCCAACAACCTCCTCTACTGCAACACATGTCGGCAGTATATCTCCCGTCAAAACGGGTCCCTCTCAAGTCGCCAACCTCCTGTGGACAAGAAGTCATACTTCACCGAAAGCGAGATCGCGAAGATCCTCCAGGATCTTCCGACTGATGTCGATGTCTCCGTCCGCGTGACGGTCATCACCTCGGATCGTGTCAAGCATGAAAATGTCTTGATCACACGTCTGAGTCGAGAAGGGGCAAACATAAGCATACACCTCGCAGGTTGCAGTGTTGACCGCTGCAACGTTCCTTTTGCAACCGGCAGCAAGGCAACGGCGGTGATTGTGTGGATGTTCGATGTAACCCCCCCAGGTCGTGCGCCCCTGCCCGTCAAGCGTTCACCCGACGATCGTAGCACAAAGACATCCCAAGCCAAAGTCAGGAAAACGTGCTCCATGGAAGACATTGCGAAACATCTGTCATCGCCAATGTTTGAGGACATCTTCAACCGTTATGATCCACACGGGGAAACGGTGACGAAAGACACCAACCCAGCGCCAGCTGCTGTATCCCGGAGGCACCTTGAACATCTTCTGTCCATTGCTAAAGGGACGCCCGATGAGGATGACGGTGAAGTTGATCTTGAGCAACATGAGAGAGAAGATGATGAAGAGGATGAAGAAGGAAGTGAAGAAGAAGAGGATGAGGAAGACGAAGAAGATGATGACGAAGAAGAAGTTGAAGAACATGAGGAGACCAACAAAAGCAGTTAAAAATATGGAAAGGAAATGTTTTTTTTCTTTTCTTTTACGAAAGACTTTCTGATTAAAACACATGAAAAAGAGGGTGTTTAAGGGTATAACACCCTTAATTTTGTCTTTTCTTCTTTGATTTGTAAAACGTTAAAAATCGCGGTGTTACTGTTCTAACACCCCTTTTTTTCCTATCGTCTTCTTTTGTAAACACAACCAAGAAGAAACTTATAACTAAGTCGGGATGGGTAAGAAGAAGAAGAAGTCGCGCGACAAAGCGCTTCCCGCTCCCCCCCTCGACCCTTCTGCGCCTCGATCAACATTGACGGCCTTCCGTCAGAACCAAAGGTACAAGAAGGAAGCCAAACGTCTACAAGTCGGTGGAAGCAAGCTTCTTATCTCGAAGTCCGCCTTCAATGGCATTATCCGGCGAGCGACGGAAGACCTCAAGACCCCTAACAGCATTCGTTGGACTCCGAAAGGGCTTCTCTGTTTGCAAGAAGCAACGGAGGAGTTCCTCACGACTGTCCTTGGAGGTGCATATCTTTGCACTCTCCACCGAGGCTCTGTCACGCTTCACTCAAAAGACGCTAACCTCTACCTCCGCTGTCGATACCATCCCCAAGGGTCCATCAACGGTACGTTGACGATCATATAAAGCCGTAAGACACAGACAAACCCCTCTTCATTTCTTTGACATTTAAAACTTTGTGGACATGTTTTGAGTACTTTCCTCACTTGATGGTGTTTTCGATCAAAAAGGAAATAATTTCAACAATGAACATCTTCTTACATTACATCACCACCTATCCGCGCCCTAGGTTGGGGTACCCGGGCGATGTCTCCACACCTTGACGTGGTGCCCGGGCTACCCCTTAACATAGTTAAGGGGTTCCAAGAGGGAGACAGGGTGGGATGAATAATCTCCAAAAAAAAAATGGCCTTTTTTTTGTGAACGAAAAAGACGATTCACGAGAAGTCAAAAAAAAAAAGTGTTTCACCCAGGTTTCGAACCAGCGCCTCTCGGCTGAGAACCAATAGCTCTCACCACTTTACCATCCACACACCAGCCCCCATACTACAATAAATTACGCCCCCCAGACCCCCCCCACCCCCCTTAATGTGGAAGGCAAGGCCATTTCCGATCAAAAAAAAAAGTGTTTCACCCAGGTTTCGAACCAGCGCCTCTCGACTGAGAACCAATAGCTCTGACTAGACATGAGGACCGGGGCTTATCGAAGCCCCGGTCCCTTCCGTAGGGTTTGTGTTTGTTATTGATCCTTAGGGGAATGTGTTGTGAAAATCCATCGACACAAGTGAAGGCCCGGAGCAGACATGCTTGCCCAAGGCCCTGCTGCCCCCTCGACACCGCTGCCAGTCATGTGGGGGCTCCGCGGACGAAGTCCATCGACACAAGTGAAGGCCCGGAGCAGACATGCTTGCCCAAGGCCCTGCTGCCCCCTCGACACCGCTGCCAGTCATGTGGGGGCTCCGCGGACGAAGTCCATCGACACAAGTGAAGGCCCGGAGCAGACATGCTTGCCCAAGGCCCTGCTGCCTACGCGAGACCG
>Ga0194130_10007142_pt1 | contig 12525 bp, 18 predicted proteins | sample TA2KigsurfametaG_FD_160084 | JGI IMG/M metagenome (GOLD analysis project Ga0194130, IMG submission 160084) | Freshwater microbial communities from Lake Tanganyika, Tanzania - TA2015050 Kigoma 12 surface | ecosystem: Environmental > Aquatic > Freshwater > Lake | place: Tanzania: Lake Tanganyika... | reverse complement strand
GCAAAAAAAACAAAAAAATACAAAGAGTTAAAAGAAAATGGAGATAAAAAACAATTTGAAGAATGGTTTTTAACTTATAGACCAGACGATAAAAAGCAATCAAAAACTACAGAAAATAAAAAAACGGACAATAATAAATCAGAAAAAAAGAAACAAAAAATAAAAAGAAAAAATAAAACAAATAAAAAAGGTTTTTTTGATTTTTATGGAAAAAAAACTAGAAAAAGCAAAAAAGAGCTATATTAATTCTCTTGTTCTATTGGACATTTTTCCATAGAGCAAAAACCACCAGGGCAATCTAAGTTATTAACATCTTCTTTCCTATTTTCTCTACTAGACTTATTATATTTATAGTAAAATAAACCAGCTAACAGTAAAATTCCAATTCCGATGTAAATAAAATTTGTATAACCAGATGAAAACTCGTCAGGAAGTTTAAGAGTTTTAGGAACTTCTAGGGAAAAAGCTGAATCAGTAATATCAATAGAATCCATTTATTATATTGATATTTTACAAATAAATGTAATTTTAAACTCAGTAAAAATATAAAAATAAATGAAAAATAAATGAAAAATAAATAAAATAATTATAAACAATAAGTTTCTAAAATTAAACTCATAATTTCAAATGATATTTTTTTAAATATTTTTACAGTTAAACTATCCTTAATATTGTTGGGTATATATCTGTTTAAATACTTTATTAAACATATCATAAAAACTATTATTCTTTCTGCTAATAATTTTGCGTTATATTTACACTTATTTATGATTGACCATTCATCTACATAACTACACATATAAGTGCTTGATTTTTTTATATAAAAAGTATGAACATCTAATAAACCAGCTAAAATTCTATGAAAATTCGTTTTTTCATTTTTGACACTTAACGCATACATAAACTTGTCAATGCTAAATAATTCCATATGTAAAATGCGTTTGTTTTTCTCTTTTTTAAATATATGAGCGTTAATTCCATCCATATATTTATTTTTATATAGTAGGTTGTTATCAATAAAAAATGGAACAAAACATGATTTAATTATGGTGTCAATTAGTTCATCTATATTTTTATAATTTGACTTAACAAATTTTTTTTTATTTTTTACATCATTATAACATATAAAAAAATTATTATTTATTTTAGAACAAATATCATCAGGTATTTTATTTTTTAATATATTTTTTATATCTTTAATTGTACTTAATGTTAAACTAGATTTAAATTCAGCATTAATTATTTCATAAAGTTCTGGCATCATATCTAAAGCATCGATATAATACAATAATCCAACAACAGCTCCAACACTACACCCAGATATTCTCTCTATTTTAATATACTTTCTTCTTTCCATTTCTTTTAAAAAATAAACGGCCCCTACAAGATAACTTCCATTAAATACCCCACCATCTAATACTAAATCAATCCTTTGAAATTGAGTTTTTGTATCTTCTGGTAAATTATCGATCAATTTATTTACATAATTTTCAATCATAAAACACTGTTAAATTATATGTATCAAAATGAATTTATATTTTTTACGAAAAAAATATATAAATGAATAATAGTATGGATAGTCTCTCAAATTGTCAGTTTTATTGTTTAACCTTTAATAATGAAGAGAATAAAAATGATATGGTTAACAGATTTAATGGGTTAAGCATAGACTGTAAATTTTATATGGGCGTTGATAAAAATAATAAGAAGATAAATCACTCAAAAAATAAATATTCTAAACGTCAAATTTCAATGTTATATAGTCACCTAGATATATTATATCATTTTTATCATAAAACTAACAAAAAATTTGCTGTCATATGTGAAGATGATATTTCACTTCATATAGATATAAAAAATATATTGCGTAAAGTTATTATAGATTTTAGTTTGCTCGATTTAGACATTTTGTTGCTTGGTTATATGTTACCATATAAATTGCGTTATCATCATTTGTTATCCAATTATAAGTTAAAATGCGATATGCCAGACAATTCTACGTTTAAATATCACAATTATCCTGATTATTTATCTGGAACACAAATGTATTTGATATCAAGGAACCACGCAAAAAAATTATTAGATAATTACTATAATAATCCTAATATTTTAAGTAATAAAATAATCATAGTGGATAAGTTATTTACAATGACAGAAAATAAAGCATTAATATATCCTATGCTTGCCATTGAAAATAATAAACAAACTGATCTATACCATAAATTTTGTAGAAATTTACACGATGATGGTAATTATATTTAGATAATTTATTATTATTTTAATATTATATTTATTATTACACCTTTGGACATTTAAAACGCCGACTTGGGCAAATTAAAAAAACAAAAGGAATATGAATGAAAATTGCTTTTTTATCGTAATTTATGTAAATCATTATTGTATTTATTTGTATTGTTATATTACCTTTTATATTTTTACTTAATAATTTATTATTTTGTCAATAAATAAATATTTTTTTCTGTTATTTATTTCTATAATATCGTGTGTTATTTTTTTATTTAATATTTGTGTTTTTGTATCAATAATTATCATATTATTTTTTATAAAATTATTTACATTATTTACATTATTAAAACTGCGATTATTATAAAAGATATTTTTATGGACTAAATTAGTTGCATTCATGTTATTAAATATAAAATAAAATTTATATTTTAATTATAAAAAAATATAATTATAAAAAATATAATTACATTATTTATATTTATTACACCTTTTTACATTTACTACGAAGTGAAACGCTGATTATTTATTATTTCCAATTATTTAACACTGTGTCTAAATCATCATCATCACCTAAATTTTCAATTAAATAACTTGGATGATATTTTTTCTCAATTATGTGTTTTAATACATTTTCCCATAACCAATTACGCAATTTTATAGAACAGTATAAATGACGAAAATTATTTAATGTTTGTATATTTTGTTTTATTTTTATTAAACTATTATTATTTACTATTTTGTAAATAGGATTATTACAATAACTTAATCTTTCTAATCTTTGCGGTAAAGTTGGTAACAAAGTCAATTGATTATTAGAACAATTTAATGTTTCCAATTTTTGCGGTAAAGTTGGCAACGAAGTTAATCGATTATTATCACAATATAATTCTTTTAGATTTTGCGGTAAAATAGGCAACGAAGTCAATCGATTATTATAACAATATAATATTACTAGACTCTGCGGTAAAGTTGGCAACGAAGTCAATCGATTATTATCACAATATAATTCTTTTAGATTTTGCGGTAAAATAGGCAACGAAGTTAATTGATTATTATAACAAAATAATTCTTTTAGATTTTGCGGTAAAATAGGCAACGAAGTCAATCGATTATTATCACAATATAATATTTCTAAATTTTGCGGTAAAGTTTGCAACGAAGTTAATTGATTATTATAACAAAATAATTCTTTTAGATTTTGCGGTAAAGTTTGCAACGAAGTTAATTGATTATTATAACAAAATAATTCTTTTAGATTTTGCGGTAAAATAGGCAACGAAGTTAATTGATTATTATAACAAAATAATTCTTTTAGATTTTTAAATCTGGTTAAATCTGGCAAATATTTTAAACTTTTAAAGCTAATATCAATAGTTAATATATCTTCAGGTAAAGAATTCAAATATCTTTCAATCTCGGTTGTCATTTTGGTATATTTCTACTAGTTTTAATTACACCTTGTAAAAATGAATCAATTTTTTTATAAAAAAATCAGCGTTTCACTTCGTAGTAAATGTAAAAAAGTGTAAAAAATCATTTAACCAAATAATCTAATGCTGACAATAACACTAATTCTTGATCAGTTAATTTTTGAAAAATTAAATTTGTGTCCATTGATATAGAAAAATGTTTATTTGAATATCCAAAATTTTTACATACACATAATACACCTTCATCAGTTATTTTCATTTCGCAAAATATAGCTCCTCTTGACAATACCAAATTATCTGGATCTTCTAACGGAATCCATCTAACGAATGTTCCATATTTTAAGTCACTCATTTCATCAACATATTTATAGTCTTTTAATTTATTCAATAAAACAAGTGTTTCATGTCTAGGTAAGTGTAATATCTTTTCCCATAACCAATTACGCAATTTTAAAGAAGAATATAAATAACGAAAATTATTTAATGTTTGTATATTTTGTTTTATTAAACTATTGTTATATATTATTTCATAAATCGGATTGTTATTAGATTGTAATCACAATCTAATAATTTTATATTGTGCGGAAAAGTCGGCAACGAAGTTAATTGATTATTATTACAATATAATATTTCTAGACTCTGCGGTAAAGTCGGCAACAAAGTTAATTGATTATTACCACAATATAAATCTTCTAATGTATGCGGTAAAGTAGGCAACGAAATCAATTGATTATAAGAACAATGTAATCTTTTTAGATTTTGCGGCAAAGTCGGCAACGAAGTCAATTCATTATTATCACAAGATAAACTGTTTAGACTCTGCGGTAAAGTCGGCAACGAAGTCAATTCATTATTATCACAAGATAAACTGTTTAGACTCTGCGGTAAAGTCGGCAACGAAGTCAATTGATTATTATTACAAATTAATAATTTTAGATTTTTAAATCTAGTTAAATCCGGCAAAGATTTTAAACTTTTAAAGCTAATATCAATAGTTAATATATTTTCAGGGGTTAATATATCTTCAGGTAAAGAATTCAAATATGTTTTAATATCGGTTGTCATTTGGTATATTATATTAGTATATGATAATTTGTTTTTATATTAATTTGTTTTTATAAACAATCGGCGTTTTAAATGTGCAAAGGTGTAAAATATACTACATTAGAAGACGTTAAAAACACTATCGATAAATTAGAAAACCTATACAAAAATAAAAAATATACACATAAGCGTATATGGCAAGTAGGAATGATTATGAAAGTTCGATTAAAAGTGTTACAAAGTAAAAAACACAGACAATATTCTTTAGCTAATAAATATTTTAAGTTTTTAGGAAAAAGAACAAAGTTGTGTGAAAAAGACAGATATAATATTACATTCAATTATTAAGTACAAATGTGTAACATACCAATAATGTGATTCGTTAATTTAACTATTACACCTTTGGACATTTAAAACGCCGATTTTTATGGCATTAAAAATAATATTAAAATAATAATATAAATGAAAACTCATAAACGTCGAGTTAAACATAGAAAATCTAATAAAGCTAGGGGTCCAGTAACAAGATCTCAGTCAGCTAAATTACCACCCTTAAGTCCAACTTATTTAACGCGTTCAGCGTCTTTCAGACGTTCTGAGTCTCCAAAATCTTCAAGTCCTTCATCATCAAGACGTTTAGCTCCATTAAGAGTAAGTAGTAGAAATAATGGAAGAAGAACTACTAGCATTAAAAGAAGACCTAAAAATGTACAAATAAATACACCTGAAAATGACATAATGGAATATACATTAGGTTCATCAGAAAGAGAATGGAAACAAGCTACACCAATAAAAGGAGTTCCAAAATGTAAACCAAGACCTTCTGTGTATGATTTTCCATGTAAGAAAAAAAAAACAGTTTTCAATAATTTGAGAGAATACGAAAAATATTTAGATTTAAAGGAGCAAAGAAATGAATCAACAGAATATAAAGGTAGAAAAGAACATTATAATGATATTGAGGCAATGCTTATGTGGCAAGGTTCTGATTTAATACGTAAGTAAACTCATTATTTATACTTTTAGAGGTTCTAAAATGTGCCAAAATAAGAAGTTGTTTTTATTAAAAAGTGAAAAAGTAATCCAAATAAAGCACTAGTGAATAAATAACCGTTTATATTATAATTACCATCATTTGAAAATAAAAATGGTATATAATTAAATAAAAATCTTTTAAAAAATGGTAATTGAAATAAAAAATATAACACTGCTAATAGTAACGGAGTTTGAATTTCATTATACATATCATCTAATGAACTATTTCTCTGTTGCCCTTTATTATAATTATTTATCATATCTGATGTTTGCTCATAATTTCTAATGTAATCAACATGCTGTTGAGGTGGAGCTGGGACATAATTAGGCATTATTTGAGGGTCATTACTATGTTCTGTTGTTGTCATTGGAATATCTCGCGATGGTAATTGAGTAACACCTGTTAACGTAGCTTGTTGAAGACCATTCACTATTTGATTAATTGTAGTTTGGTCTAAAGACATACCGGAATTTTGCTGTTGCTGTTGCTGATGTGGAATAGATGTCTCTTGGGTTGTCATACTAATATTATTACTTATACTTCCGCCTCCAATAGGATCAGTTGGCAAATCTAAAATACTGGTAGCATCGCTCATAATTATTGTAAAGAATGATTGATTACAATAATTACGCAAATTAAATTAGCTTTCCTAAATACTTCAAAATTATTCAAATGTAATTGTTTTAGCGTTTAGAGAGCATTTTGTCGGAACAGGTTTATATTTAACACATTTATTGTCTATTTTATAAATTTTGTCTTTGAATTCGTCTAAAGGTGGAGCACGAAAAATAAGACAGTTACGTCCTTTACAAACTGTTCTAAATAAAGATGCTAACCCAAACCCAAGCAAAATAGACATAACTATTTTTCCAGTTTCAGTATGAACAAATTTTTCAAAATGCATTCCCATTTATATATTAGCATTATTTTTATATATCGAATAAAAATAAACTTAAGTCTGCATAGGAATAGTTGAAATCAAACTTTCATCTTCCGGACAATTAACATATTCTTGTTCAAAATCAAAACAATTATTTGCTTTATCTTTAAATAACATTTTATCTACATTTTCAGGACTAGGATATATATAAATTGTTTTCAATTTGGGTCCTAAAATATAAACAAAAAATAATCCAATTAAAAAACTTATAAAAAACACTGGAATCGAAACATAATTTAATATCATTTACTATATTATACATATAAAAATAAATTAAAAAAATCCTCTACCAAATCCAACTTCTTTCTCAACTAAACTATTTAGTTGATCTTCTAACATCGTATAATCTTTTTCTTTCGTTTCTGGTTCTTCCTTATAAAATGTTAAATACATTTTTTTCAAAGTTTCCGGTAATTTATTAAATGCTTCATTATAAATTGATACACCAAAATCATATTGTCCATTTTCCATTATTCTTGGGGGTATTACTATATTGGGTGGTGTAGTTAATTTACAACCATTAAAACCAGGAGGTGAATTAATTCTTTCATTTACACATTTATTCATAAATTCTTTCATCCAATCAATATTTAATTTAAATGCTTCCTTTAACTTAATTGGTAACTTAGCCCATAGATTTTTATATTCTGGTTCATTCCAATCTATTTCATCTTCACCTTTACCAATTATAGGTTCATCATCAATAGTTCCTGGAATTAATTGTATCTTTTTAGGTAATTTTTGGATATTTTGTGGTTCGTCACTATCAGATTCAATAATCATTAGCGGTTTTTTCTTTGGTTCACCCTTAGTTTTAGGCTTAGCTTTTAGTCCAACATCATAAGAAACTACTTTATTATCGTATCCGGTATATGTTATATCATCTATGTCATATTTTTTTTGAACAAGTCTACAAGAATCAGTCATATCATCATTAAAAACGTTATTTTCACCATATTTAAGTTGTCTATTCTTAATCAGAAGTGGGTTTAATACATTTTGATATATGTTAGCAGCATCAACCGCAAATTGAACATTATTTGTCGCATTCATTTTTTTGATACATTCTTTAATGTTATTTATATTTTCATAAATTAAAACTTGGGTTTCATCTAATTCAACCTTTTTTTGTTGATTTTCAATAGTCTCATTCCATTTTTCTAAATATGCTTCATAAATATCAGTCAAATTAGTAATATAATCTTTATTTGTTTCAAAATTAGCGATAGCAGTTTCTGTCGTAATTAAACCAAATAATAATTTATTTTTGTCATCAATAATTTTATTTTTATACTCAATAATTTCCTTTCTAGTGTCATTTATCATTTTATCAAGTTGTTCATATTGTCCTAAATTGACTTGAATATTTAAATTACAAGGGTCAGCTATAACACCACAACTAGCCTTTAATATTCTATATGCGTCTATGTTTTCGTCTGAAGGAACGAATTTATTTGTAAATAGTGTGCCATTTCTAGAAGGTCTTTTACAGTTAACACATTTTGGCATTAATTTTAAATATTCAGCGCGTTTTTCTCTCTTACTAAGATTTGTATTATTAATAATTTTTCTTTTATTTAACATATTTTGATGTTCAAATTTTTCTTTTAATCTAAAATATTCACTTAAAACATCATTTATACTAGGAATTTCTGTAGTCATTATATATAATATCTAATAAATTATTATGAAAGTGTAAACACTAAATTGTTTTATTCAAATGTAATATATTATACTCATTTTCCCAATGTGGTAGTCCAGTAATTAATTCTTGATGTGCTCGTTGTTTAGCTATTTGGAAATTTTTTATTCTTTCTAATATGTATTGTTGTTTTTCTTTATTTTTTTGTGCTATTTCAACAGGAGTTAACTTACCTTTATATTTGTAAACTAATATAAATCCTAAAATAAGAATAAAAAATATAAACATTCCTACATTAAATACTAAATTATGAAATTGTTCTCTTACTATATGTGCCTGTTTTAAAGCGTGATTTAAAAAGTATTTAACACCCGGTTCCGTTAATGTTGGTTTAGCTACTTCTTCGAAATTCATAATAAATATAGTTAAAAATTTAAATTAAATTATACATATTATCTATATGTCAAATTCATATTTAAATATTGTAACATTTCTTCTAACAACATTATTTTATTATTTAGCCCTAAAACCAGCCTTACCATATACAACATATAAAAATCAAGAAGAATATAAAAATTTTATAAGTAAAAGTTATATGTTTTTAGCTATATATGTGTTGCTTGTAATTATGATACAATTTATAGTAAATTCATCAATAATAGCTAACACTTGTGGAGGAAACATAACAGAAAATATGGGTGCTTCAGGTGTGTTAACATTTTTACCGTGGATATTAATTTTCGGAGTATTGGTGGTTATTTTAACGGTTTATCCGGGATTTAAAAGTGCGTTTTCTGATGTAGTTGGCTATTATTATGTAGCTGGCTCAGCAAATAAGGTAATAACGGAGTTATTGGTAAATCAAGATATAGAAAAAAAAATTACCGAAGACCAAACTATGACCCCTGAAAAGAAAGTAGCGTTAGAAACTGCTGCTGATGCCATAATAAAAATATGTGGAAATACTTCTATATTAATTAACCAAATTGTCCCGACTAATTTTGATGAATATTGGGGAATGCTTAAGCCATTGATGAAGGATAAATATCAGGTAGATGGTCCTGAAACAGATAACATAAAAAATGAATTATTTGGACTAGTTGTCTCGAGAGATAATGTAGGTGAAGCAATGTGGTATCTATATACCGGATTATTACTAACATCAATTGTTCAGTTAAAAATAACTACACGTGGATGCACCAGTAATCCTCAAACGATGGAGGCGAATTATCAAAAATTTTTAGCAAACGAACAACAACAAAAACAACAAGAAGAAAGTTCATCTAAAACATATACAGTTGGCTCATAATTACACAGATGAATTAATGTATGTTTGATATTGAAATTGATAAATCATCCCTTTATTTCCTATTTTATTGTATGTTGTGTAAATAGATACATTATTTTCATTAATTATATAAGTTAATGAAAATTTAATAGCTAATCGTGGATATTCTCTTAATCCTAAGTAATATTGGTTATTACTTACCTTAATTGGTCTTGGAACTCGTAAAAGCATAATATAACGATTATCCTCTTTATTTATTTTATTCATATATTTTCCGTTACGATAAGACATTACATCTAAATATTTAATTATCATATTTACTATATCAGATGGTAAATATGAAAACTGATTAATTAGTTGAACTTTTTGACTCATTGTTCGGTTAATTAGGTTGGATTATAATATAATTTGTTTAGTTTACATAATTATAAATCAAATCAATTTTAAAATAAATAATTAAAATAAATATTTACACCTTTTCTCATTTAAAACGCCTATTTTGAATTTTATTCTCCATGATTTTTTTTTAAATAAAACATTGTATTGGAGTGAGGACAATTTCCATATATTTCATTATTAGGTAACGTAAATGGTATTATATTTGTTTTTTGACAAACATAAGAAAACCCTATTTGGTCTTGGGTTGTATATTTTAAAGTTTGTAAATACCACATATTTAAAAAATGATTAACATCATTATCTTTATGAAGAAAAGCAACAAAACAAGTAATCCATACACCCATATGTGGAGTATGCGAATTCATATTTTTAAAAAATAAGTCGTTGTAACCATTTTTTAAATAACATTTATATTGGTTATCTATATCTTGATATGGTTGTGATTGATTATTCCAATATGTGCTAGTATATCTATAAAAATGAGAGGCATTTACTTCGTTTCTCAAAACTCCATTACGATACTCATGATGCCATCCAATTATTTTTTTTGTATATATATTATTTAATATATATTCACTAGTTTTATCATATATAATTTCAATTGTTCCATCTAACCACACAATAACATCATATTTTTGTAATATGGGTATATTTGAAAATGACTGTTTATAATACTTTGCTATATTAAAAGTGTGTCTATTATTACACAATGAATTTGTAAAACTATCATTATCTATTTTGCTTTTATTAATTAAATGATAGGGTGTTGTATCAATTATCCATCCATTATTAATTATATTATTATTATCCGTAAAACATATAAAGTCTGTGTCAACTGTTTGTTTTACAAATTTTTTACAAGATGTTTCATAACCTCCATAAATTGCTGTAATAAAACATATTTTTGTCATTATATATATATATATATATATATATATAATAACAACGTAAAATAGGCATTTTAAATGAGAAAAGGTGTAAAATAAATAATTAAAAAATTTTAGGTGTCATAACATAATACATAACAGCTAAATAACATAAAATTCCTAAAACAAGTGATAGTAACCAAATTGGTAAAATAGTTTTATTTCTATATCCAACACCAAATTCTCTAATACTTCCATCTTTATTATAAAAACAAGCTGGTTTCATCATTTGAATGCTTCCAAATATAATAATAAATAAAACTATTGATACTATCGTAATATTATCTCTTATGATTTTTCTGTACATATCTAATATATAATTATAAAACTATTTTATAATTATATTTTTCTAAAAATTATTGATCCATAAATTAACATTTTTCTCAAATAATTTAATCATATTCATTTTCTTGTCCTTCATAATCCACATCAACTTCTCCGTTAATATCTACTCCATCGTAAAATGATTCACGTAAATCGTCTAAACCATATACGTCATCATCTATGTCTACATTAGCAGCAGTTTCACCCATATATTCGTCGATTAAAATGTCAATATTAGAGTCATTAGCATCTTTATTTGATTTTCTAATTTTTCTCTCTGCTCTTTCCATTTCATCTCTTAAATTTTGTTCATCTTCATAAAAATCCTTATCATAAACAGTTAAGCCCTTCTGTAATCCTTTGCTATATAAACCTTGTTTTGTAACTTTCATTATGGTGTCGGCATCCCTTTGTTCATCAGTCATTGCTTTTAATCTGTCAGTAACCATATCTTTCTCTCTTTCCCTTAATTTAAATACCCTATCTTGTATTTCCTCATATGTGGTGTCAATTGTTTCTTTTTCATTTCTATATATGTTAATAAAAGCAATAAGAATTTCAGCGATTTTTTGATTTAATGTTTTTTTGTTACCAGCAATAACTCTTATGTCTGTTTCTTGTTTTCTGGCCATTCCTAAATCAACTCTAGTTTCTGTTTCTTCCAAATAATCTACTGAAAATAGGTCAACCGTATCAACCGTCTCTTTGACACCCGTTACGACCATATCGTCTCTATCTGCTAACTCTACATAAGTAATCAATACACGCAAAAAATAATATTCAAATAAAAGTCTACCAGTGCGTTCATCAATAACACCTTTTAAAACTTTATCGCCATTTTTAATGCTCGAAAAGCAAGGTGTTGAATTAGCTAATCTAATAAGATTTTTTCCTAAACGTTGAATAGTAATCAAAACATTATTTAACATATCAACTTTGTAAAAAGGTTTTAGAACCTGAAAATATTCTGAAATATTTTTCTTGAGTTTATTGCTATGATTTTTAGAAAATCCATAATAACTTGGTATTAAAGTGTTATCATAATCAACTTTGTTTAATATAATGTTAGGAAATACACTAACAAAATTTTCTATAAATGTTTTGTAAAAATTAACGATGCTATATATTGCGTCATTGGATATTTTTATGTTTTCGTTTCTACTTGATTCATCATAAGACCATTTTTGAATGTCTTTAATTGTTTCCGTAAATTTTTTAACAGAACTGCGTGTTATATTTGGTCCATTAT
>Ga0194130_10007140_pt1 | contig 12528 bp, 8 predicted proteins | sample TA2KigsurfametaG_FD_160084 | JGI IMG/M metagenome (GOLD analysis project Ga0194130, IMG submission 160084) | Freshwater microbial communities from Lake Tanganyika, Tanzania - TA2015050 Kigoma 12 surface | ecosystem: Environmental > Aquatic > Freshwater > Lake | place: Tanzania: Lake Tanganyika... | reverse complement strand
CTGCGTCCCTTTGAGGTGCGATAGTCGAGCTTGCCGACGTTCGTGAGTGCGCTTGCCAACAGGATTTGGAAGTCCTTGAACGCCGACTTTGAGGCCGAGTCGACGTCCTTGGTCGATGCCGAAGAGTCCAGCTTGGCGATCGCGTGCGACCACGTCGGTACGAAGCGCTCAAACTCCTGCGGTCGCTCGGCCGCCAGAACCGAAACAATCACTCGTACCTCGGTGAGTTCAATGAGTCGGTGATAGGCGTGCAGATTGAGGTGCGCACCAGCAAGCAAAACCGGGTAGTGCTGTACGAACTTGAAGTGACGTGCAGCAGCGCCGAGATCCTTGTTCCTTTTTTGGCCCGGAAATTCGAGATGGTTGATACGTCGCATCTGCTCGGCGCGCTTCGGCAGCTCCTTGAACAGATCCACGGCGTTCTGCTTCGACTTCAGTTGTTTTTGCCAGGCCTTGCGCAGGTGTGAGCTACCGACCAGTTCGCCAGTGCGAGCGAAAATCATTGCACGCAACAGGAACTGCATTCGCTTGGGTCGGGCCAGCGTGCATTCACGCAACGTCTTGGAGGCTTCGGCCCATTGGCTTGAGGCATCTTCGTAGTGGTTGCGGTCGAGTCGTGCGAATGCCGTGTTCTTGATGAGGTCGGCATTGTCGAGCTCAAGCCCACGGTCGTTGATTCGCTCATAGACACCGATCGCAGCCTCTTCTTCGTGAATTTCGAGACGAACGAGAATCACGCCTTCGGAGATACGCCGGAAATATAGCTCTATGTCATGTGGGGTCGTGAGGTCACTCGCCAGTCGTTCCAGCAGCTGCTCGTAAGCGGAGAGCAGGTTCTCGCACGTGTTTGAGTAGTCATCGCGAATGCCCGGTCGGTCGGAGTCTTCGATCAGCGAAATCATCATCGGGTTGCCGTCGTCGGCCGCCCGCACACGCGGGATGAGCCCATCTTCTTCAGCAAACTGCAGCATCGGCACCAATTCGCGTTCGACGAGATTCTTTAGGCTGCGATTGCTGGCGCAGAATTGTCGGGCGTGATTGCGGAGCGCCGCCAGGAGGACGAGTAGCGCGGTCGCACGTTGCTGCCCGTCGACGATGGAATAGCGTTCGGGACCCGAATCGTTGTCCGAGACGATCGTCTGCCCGAGGAAGTAATAGGGCTCGTTCGTCACGTAGAAGTTGGCGAAGTCACCGTACAAGTCGTCAACCTGCGACTCCGTCCAGCTGAATTCGCGCTGGTACGGCGGCACGGCGTACGACTCCGAGAAGAACTCCTTGAGGTTGAGCGCTGGGGAGCTCGGCTTGGCTACTCGGATCACTTTTGTTTTCATGTGGGGGCCTCTTTGTTTTTGGTTGGTCACAGCTTGAACGGCTGCTCTTTCGCTCGGCGTGCTCCTGCCTCAAACTTCCGTTCGACCAGGTCGAGTTCTTCACGTAGCGCCGCAAAAATCTTTCCGACCTGATCCTCGGTGTAGACGTAATTGGACGTGTTGCTGAGGTTGCCAAGAATCCGCAGGGTGCGGATGACGTTGGTAACCCGAGATTGGGCGAGCCTCTTGAAGTTCTCAATGCGCCTTTGGTCAAGAGCCTGCCGTTTCTGATTCCCATTCGTAGCCATGTGGATCCTGTTCTAGGTGTGTTACATCTACCTTAAAGTGACTGTTTGTATCTCCAAGCGTCTTTCGGTTCACCCTCCGTTCGGTGAGCCGACCATGTTCTTCAGCGGCAACAGTCGCGAGACCAAAAACGTGACGGCAGGGACGTGCACCGCCCGATTTTCAAATCTGACGCAGAGGTCGCCCCGCAGTTTGGACTTGTCACCAATTACATGTTCTCGCGTACCGAAGTCGTCCGCCCCAAAACTCTTCAACAACTGGCCGACGTCAATGCCCCCTGCACCCTGGTTCAGTAGTTCGACCGTGACCTTCTTCGTGGTCGCATCCCAACGATCGCCAACGCATGCTTGTTTCTTCAGTTGAAGCTGCCGAATCTGGCAGTACGAAGAAGAGTCGGCAGCCGAGCAGTCGTCGACTTCGGATTGAACAAGCGGGTTCACTGTCAACCTTCGTCGCTCCGCCAAGAGCCTCATCTGGCTCGGTAGCCCGAACTCAAGGTCGCCCTGAACCCACGTTTCCTGAACTGGAGACTCCTGCCCAGTCGTCTCGTCAATCGGCTTCGCCGTGACGGTGTGCAGTTCCAGGACTCCCCCATCATCGAGCTTTGCGAGATACACATGTGCTTCTCCCCGTTCGTACCGCGAGTTTGAGCCAGTGGTTCCGGGGCCGACCTCGCGTCTTCCGAGGTAACTGAGCGTCACGCCGTCGACTTTCAACAGCTCCCGTCCCTGCTCTCTGACGAGGTCACGCTTTCGTCGCAGTTGCTGGGCCGTCTCGTGCCAGCCACGCTCCTCGCATATTGCAAGAGCATCGTCGATTCGTCCGGCGTCGATCAGCGAATCGACGCGACGGACGAGCTGGATGCTGTCGGTCACCGTCGGTGCACTGTTCGCGACCACTCGGAATGCCGCCAGCGCGTCGATGAACTCGTCAGCGCTCTGAAACCGAACTGCTGGGCTGGTGCTCGTCGCCTTTGCCACAACTTCAGCCAGTTCGGGATTGTTACGACGCAGTTCCACGATGCGACCGTCCACCGTGTCACTCGTACGCTGCGGCTTCATTGGTCCCGTCAACATCACAAGAAGGATCAGCCCCACCGCGTAAAGGTCAGCCGTCGGATTCGACTGTGACCGCGAGAGATCTGTCGGCCAGTAGGGCGAGAGGCGCGCCGGTATCTCCCGCCCGAACTCCGCGGCCCGAACGAAGTCCACGAGCACTGGTCCACGATTCTCCGACCAGATCACATTGGAGGGTTCGATGTGATTGTGGGCGATGCCGGAACGGCGGAGCTGCTCGATCTGTCGCAGTTCGTCCAGGCCCAGCTCACCCTCTACCGAATCAAGGATCTCCTTGAGTCCAGCCATGTCCGGATGCATCCTGCGGCAGATCTCCAACAACTGAAATGTTGCGTCAACCGCCTGGGGTGCGTCCGAGAACGCCCCGGCGTCGAGGAGCGCAGTCAGCGGAATCCCATCTACCCACTCCGTTGCAAGGAACCCACCTAGGTCGACGACGCCATGGTGCAGAAACTGCACTACTCCTGGGAGTCCCCGAACCTCTGGGCGACTCAATACGGAGGCCTCCCTGTCAACCCAGCTTCGTCCGGGCCGACCGCGCTCCGTTCGAATTGCGACCTCGTGACCCAAACGACGCGACCTGCCCCGGTAGGTCTTCCCATAGGCGTGCGTTGCGATCTCGCGGATCTCTTCGAAGAGTTCCGCGAGCGGTGGCACGGCCTGATCACCTGCAACACCGACCTGGCAGGCCGCTGCGAGCCAACCCGCACTTGGAACCTCGGCCCTGACGACGGAACTCATTGCGGTCTCGAATCGTTCCACGAGGGCAGAGCAGACGCCCCGCTCGGCCTGGGCCGCGATCGTCTTTGCGATCACCAGAAGCTGCTCAAGGTCAGTGGATTGATCGGTCGATTCCTGTGGCACCGGATACTGCAGCACTACCGCGCCACGCCCACCGGGGCGAACCACGTAGGCGCTGGGAGCCATCTTTCCGAATACGTAACCTGCGCGATGGGCATCGGCATACGCATGTGCGAATCCCTCCAATAGGCGTCGGGCGTCATCGTCCGTGAGAAGCCGTCGATCATCTCCGTCACCTACTGCGGCGTGCTCCGCGAGGTACCTCTGCAACGATGGGGAGTCGACCACCGGCCATACGAGAACGTATTCACCTGCGTCAGTTTCGAAGTTCTCCCGCGGAGCGATGACGTCTGCGCTCGGACCAATCTTCTCGGCGATTTCAACCCTTCGTGCAGCCTCCAAGCGCCTCCCGTTGTGTTGGTCCCTGTCGCGAACCTCGGCGCGAAACACCTGCAACATTCGGGCACCGCCGTGAAGGCGGTGCTCGGCTGCCCAGTATTCGAAGCCGTTCGGATCCGGTTGCTGGTGAATGAGGTTCAGGCCGGTGTACTCCTTGAAAACCCGCTGGCGCACTCGCGCGGTTGCGTCGCCAGAGATAGCCCCCACGATCGCATCACGCCGTCCGACATGGAGACGGTGCCCTTTGGGATGGATGAGCCGCGCGGGCGAAAGAAGCATTGGCAATACTTCGTCGGCACCGACGAAAACTCGATTGCGATAGACCTCTGCGCATTTGAAGCTCCTCGGCGAGCGGCTCAGCACGACGACATGCTCTACCCAAACCTTCGGTGACGCACCAAGCGAGAGTTCGATCTTGCTGGCTAGCTTCTGCGCCTTGATCCGAGTCGTCGTCCAAGGATTCGATCGCATGTCTCCATCTACGAACATCTGCTGCTCGGTGATCTCGACATCTCCGACGAGCGTCTTGACCTCTAACACGAACACAGCGTCCGGACCGACGACGATGATGTCGTGCTCCTCCGCGCGGTTCGGTCCGTAGGGAATGGTGATGTTCGGAATGAGTGCAAACTCATCGGACAGTTCGGCCGCCAGGTAACGCAGAACGATGTCTTCGCCGGCATTGGCTGCTCCCCGATTCCCGGGGATATTGACGATTGCTGCCATGGTGGACTTCCCCCTTGTTAGTTGGCTTGTTCGAGCAGTTTGAGGATTTTTTGATCGTTCTTCTCCCGACCGCCGTAGGCAATGGCGCGGCTGTTCTTTGCCCAACGGACACCGTCCGAACGCGTGAAGTAGTGGTCGTAGGTACTCAAGGCCTGAAACACGCCGAACTTGGTGCCCTGCCACGGAATACACCGATGGTCGTTGTGGTACAAGTCGAGCACTTTCTCGAGCTTCGGGTGCCCTGGATCGCCTTGCTGAGCTGTGTCCTTGACGCCGAAAAACGCCTTCGCAACCTCCATCAGTAGTCGGTCCGTGGCGGGAGCCTCAACCAGCTTTGAAACAAGTTCATCAAAGTGCCTCTGCGTGGCCGCGAACAATTCGAGCACCTTGCCGATCTGACGCTTTGCTTCGTCCTGCCCTTTGAGGTGGTACACGGTCTTGGTCGAATTTTTCAAGGCCATCAACCCGTTGCTGCAGACCAAGATGAGAACCAGAGCCTTGAACTTGCTGGCGTGGCTCTTGTTGTGTGAAGTGGTCACGTAGAGCTCGGGCTGATAGTTCACGGTCGCGCTAACGAGCGTGGCAGGCACTCGTAGCCGGATCGACGCCCATCGACCGCGGTCGAATGTTGCCGCCTCGGCAATGACGAGATCACTGGACTTCAGGATCTCCGCCGGCAGATCAAGTAACCAGTCTGAGTATTGGTGAACCTCGTACTTCGCCGAGACGCGGGCCATGAGCTCGCCCGTGTCTTCTCTTACGACAGCAAATGATTCGTCGTCTGTTCTGAGACCCCGATCCCATAGGTAGCCGTACGGCACCGTGGTTACACTAAACCCGAACAGCTCGTCACGAACTCTCTCGATCGGCACAGCCCCCTCAAAGTAAGTGGCTCCCTCCACAGACCTGGCTGGCAGGTCGGAGAAACCGACCATACGTTCGTGCCTCTGGTGCGCGGTGTGAATTGTCATCGTCTTCCTCCTCTTGTGGGTTCTGGGAACTTACTTCTTGCGGTGTGATTTGCGCTTTGCGACTCGACTCTCCTGAATCTCCTTACAGACGAGCGCAAGGCCAGCCAACGAGTCGCCGCGCGCTTTGCACAGGGACTCGAGTTTTGTCCTCACGCGAAGCTTGATCTGACGGGCGAAATTCGCACTCACACCACCGACCTGGCCTGCTGTTTCGCCGCTATGGCAGAGACTGACCAAGAAAACGAGTCGGTCCCTCACCGAGATACTGCGACTCGCAACCAGCTCTTCGAGCGCATGGAGCAACTGTACGAACGCGGCCGACTCTTCCGTCCCCTTTGAAGCAAGGGCCAGTAGCGCCTCCTCGACCTCATCGCCAATCGCCCTTACGTCGAGCACTACCGAGGATTCCACCGCCTCCGCTGCATCGACCTCATACTCACGCTCTTCGTTCCGAACGGCTCCACGACGAAACACCTCTCGCTCCCAGTCGTCCTCGTGCTCGCCGTCGCCATCGTCGTCAGTTGCAAGGTCCACGAACCGAGCATCAACGAGGAAGTTCATAACGTCGCGCTTGATGTCCTGCTTGCGCCACGTGGACAGTAGGACTCCGAGGTCCGATTTGTAGTTCGCGACGACTTTGGGGTTCAGGAACCACTCTGAGAGGACAGCAAACACTTGGAGGTCTACTTGTGAGAACCCCGAAGAGGGGTTCTTTTTCCGGAAACCTCGGAGCTGGGCATCGGCACAATCCGCGTTCTGTTGCTCCAAGTGACTCCTCAACCTGACAAGGTATGCACCACGCGTGGACGCGAAGTTCAGTTCAACGAAGCGAGTCCAGAGAGCATCCTTACGCCGCTCACTTATCCCACCCTCGTGATACTCCCGCAGGATCTGATGCGTCTCTTTGGCACGATCGAGATTCCGACCGAGGGTCTTTGCTGCTGGATCGCCAGCCGGCGCTTCTCGCACGGTAGACGCAACATCAGCCGGCAACTTACCTAGCAAGGTCGTCCTCGGAACAAGCAACTCCTCATCCACGCAAGGAGCACCCACGGAACTCAGCGAACAGTTGATCGACGCCGTGGAACCAATCTGGTAACGGCGGCTTCGACCGCCCTGCAACACTCCCTTCGCATCGATCCGAAGCGAGTGATGCGCGCGTGATGCCAATCGATCCGCAGCTGTCTCGGGCGCGCCGAAGTTATCTCCCTTTCCTGCGGTACCACCGGGATGGGACAGGTGGGAGGCGTCTTCGTTCGCAGTGACCATGATGGTAGGGACTGATTGGTGACTCATGGCTACTATGTCTAGCACGTGTTACAACCTCCTGCAAGCGGTCATATTATTTTCTAGATGTCTAATCTATTGGCATTTTCAATAGATTTTCCACCGCTAATTCACCCCAATGGTTATTACGATGGGGTTTGCCTCCTTGAAGGGTCGTATCTGTCGAAACCAGTGGGGCCAGGGATCCTGAGGTCCGACTGCTCGGCGCCTGCGAGACCCGACTCGGAGTTATCTACCCCCGTTCGGAATTTGCCGTGCTTCAGGATATTCAGCACCCCAGAAGTTATTGCTTAGTGGTCTTCGTCTCCTCGGTACTGGCCTGGTGAGCCATTCCCCTGGAAATGGCGATCACCTCAGTGTGAGCAGCATGCCTCGCCGAAGTATTGAAACGCTAGGCATCCTCGGAGTCGTCGTCACTGCCTTCGATCTCCGCGATTACTTGGTTGAGTTCGGCAATACCTTCACTGCCGGCATCAATTCCCCGGATCCGCGCGAGCTCCTCAATCTCCAACACCGGCTTGTTCACTGCGTCAAAAAGACGACCCGTTGTAACTGCCTTGAGCTTCACTTGGATCTTGTCGAAATGCTTCGCGACTTCCTTCAAGTACTTCACATAGCCCGTCCACGACTTGCTGAACTTCTGAAGCAGGCGCAACACCTCGTTTGCATTCTGTTCCATGTAGAAGCTCGAGGCCGCTTGATGCATCATGCTCAGGAACATGTACAGCGTCAGCGGCGAACAGAATACCACCCGCTTGCGGGCTGCGTCGTCGATCAGGGTCGGCTTGTTCTCTTGAATGAAGGAAACCACTCCGTCGTTGGGGATGAACAGCAGAACAGTGTCAAGTGCCTGTCGATCGCTCTGGTTCACGTAGTCACGTTTCTCGAGCTCTTTGACGCGCTGCTCGACGTTCTTCAAGAACGCATCGCGGTGGATCTTACGACTTGCGTCCTCTGTCGCCTCACAGAACTTTATGTAGTTCTCCAGTGGAAACTTCGAGTCCAGATAAACCACCCGGTTCGGCGGAAGGAAAAATGAATAGTCTGGTCGCCCACCCTCAGCGAGTGTCTCTTGCACGTCGTAATTGATTCCCCGCTTGAATCCCGAGTTTGTCAGGATGTCTTCCAACATCCGCTCTCCCCAGCTTCCGCGACCTTGAGCCGACGACAGTACTTTCGTTAGGGCCGCTGCTTCAGCGCTCAGTTTCGCTACTGCATTATCGAAGTTGCCGAACTTCTCGACATTGGCTTGACGCAAGCGATCAAGTTCTGCCTCAACCCCCTTGATGGTCTGCTCGATCTCCTTCTTGGTGCTGTCAATGACACTGCCAACCTGCCTAGTAGCGGTACTGATGACATCATCACGATCAATCTTGGCTTGATCTGCAAGGTCGCGCAGGGTTTCGCCGTGCACCTCACGAATCGCCTCACGAATGTCAGCCGCCGTCAACACAGGCTGTTGACCCACGGCTGCAAGGGGTTGCTGACCGGGCTTTCGCTGAAGAACGACTGCCAGCGCAATAACGGTGATGACGAGCAGGGCCGCAAGGGCGACGGTGACTTCCATGAGAACTCCTTAGATGGGTTGGTGGGTGAGGTTACGCAAGTATGACGCCAGGGTGTGACACCCACTGCCACCGGCTCCCCTACAGGGTGTAATACAACGGAACTGCTTTGCCCTCGCGCTTATTGAGTTCTGGATACGACGTGTCTCGAACCCGCATCGTAAACGCGATCTCGCGCGGCACGTACTTGAGTCTCCTGAGGGAAACCCCGGCACCTGCCAGATAAAGCCTTATCAATGCGACCGAACCCTCGTAGAAGGCGTCTCTCGACTGGACTACGTGGAAATCGCGATAGCCCGCAGGAAGACACTTTGACTCAGCTGATAGGTGACTCATGATTACTTTCAGAGTCGGGGCCGACACGTTCCGAAACTCTGACTTGACGGAATTGTGACTTCGCGCCTCCGCCAATGCCTCCTCTAGAAAGTGCCTCGACTTCAGTCGAGATCCCAACGCATACACGTCAGGACAATTATTGGCCAACTGAACAGATTCGATCATTTCCACAACACGCTCTGTTCGGAAGTGATAGATCTCGTGATGCCAAAGATGTTGATGAGCCACTTCCAGTGCGAGTGACGGGGTCACACCAAGACGCTTGAGGTCTATTCCGACCCGGATGACGTGCGACTCCACAATTTCTATTCCCCACCGGCGGAATCTCGGGCTCCGATATCGATATGGCAGATACCGCGCTTGGTAGCCCTTCCAGCGGAGCGGAGCGGCCATTTGACGTTCGCGAGACGACGATCCCGAATCATCTGGCGGCCGATCTTCGGGCAAGTCTTCTCTCTCTATCGCGTCCCGCATACGGGCAAATGCTTCGCGTCGGTGCTGCTCAAAGTCGAAGTCCGCAAACGGTGCGATCTTTTCCATTCTCATCGCAAGCGCTTCGACTTCCTGCGCCGTGTCTACGTCTCTTCCGATGAATTCCCTAGGTAGCTCGATGTCACCCGTATCACCGATTCCAAAGACGTCATCCGCTTGAAGTTCATCAGCCTGCAGATGCTCGTCAATCGCGTCGCGAAGCTTTCTTGTGCCAAGATTTTTCTTTCGTCTTGCAGGCATATGGTTAATGTATCTGACTCACTAGTGCCCCGGCAGGAGGTCAACTGCTCGCCTCGATCTCTACTGTGATCTGAGCCAGTACTTCCAGATCATGACCATTGCCGCAGTGTCGAGCCCGCAGTAGCGGTACAACGCTTCAGCCAGCCTTGCTCGATGAGCTTCGTCGCCGCGACGCTTTCCGTAGAGCATGTCTTGGTATGCACGCATTGCGCCCACGCCATCGGTCACGGGCTTGCCTCCCGGGCTCGAACCCTCAGCTGCCTCGTCGCCCTCATCGGTCTCGTCGAGATTGAGATCGGCGTCGTCATTCACTAACGTCTTGTAGGGGTCCATGGGTCGTCCGTTGCCATCGGCCTGGTAGTACTTGCTGAACCACGGATGCGACCAGAGACCTTCGGCGTTCGGCCAGATGGAATCGAGAACACGCTTGATGGAGTGGCTTCCGTTCATGTGTGGGTGGCAATAGAACTCCCGCGATACGACAAGCAGGTCAAAGATTCGTATGTTCTCCTCGGCTTTTTTGGTCCGCTTTTCTTCTTCCTCGGCCTTCTCGCGTCCCACCAAACCCTCAAACCATTCCAAGAGATCCGAATCGAGAGACCCACGTTCACGCAATTGACGACGGACACTCTTCAGCGTCGACTTCTCATAGTGACTCCACGTGAGCACCGACCCCGTCGTGCCGATCGCCTTCCTCAATTCATGAATGAACTCCTCATTGGGATAGACGTCCCGGAGATTCAGCCACTGTGAATGCTTAAGTTCGGTTGAGTCTGGAGACTCAAGTGTGTGACAACTGAATTGGAAAGCAACTTGTTCATACGGACGCATCCCTGGTCGGTACGGCACCGGGATGCGCGATGCCTCAAAGTCAATGAAGTGAATCGGATACTCCACCTTGTTGAGGGCGTCAACCATCTGAGGGTCCTGCACTTCTTTGCCTTCGCGGGCAGCTTGAACCTGATTTCGTCGCGTCGGGGCATATGACTTTCCAGAGTTCACGACACTGTCCGGCAGATCGATCAGGCGATAGTTTCCGGAATTCAACATCTCGTCAAAAACGGCCTTGGCTTCCTTCGAGCGGAAGCCCTGGTAGAAGGACAGAAAGTGCGCCACGTCCGCAGGCCACGGCCCCCAGCACTCTTCAAAACCGTTCGGCGAGAGATGGGTACCGCGAAACTCGCAGCCCTTGCATTCCTTCGGCCTGCGTTCGGGCGTGTAGTCGGACTGAGCTCCGTCCAGAAACTCAAGAAAGTCCTTCGTTGCGGCCTCGACCTCTCCCATTAGGCCCTGAACCACCGACGAAACGTCGATGAACTCGAGGAAGTGATCGGCCGCGAGCGCCGCACGATCACCCGTGAACACCGCGCGGGGCTTGTCGCGATCGGCATTCTTGTCTTCGACCAAGTCGATGTTTGCATAAATTGCCTCAACGCTCGACGGCTTGGTCCTGTTGACGACGCAAAGACGAGGACGGATCTCCAATCCCGGATTTGCCAAACGCGCCACCATCACCTGAAACGTGATGTCAAGCAGATAAGGCAACCAATCCTTTTGGGGAGTGCCATCCCTCTTGAGAAACTGCTCCACACCGGCACTCTCTACGCTCGTTGCCTTAATCTCCGTCAGCACCGCATAGCCAACGAACTCCTCCCAGCCGTCGACTCGGGCTGACAGTCGCCCGTGCGCGAAGGTCTGTTCAAACCTGGCATCAGGATTTGAGTGGAGCATCACCGCATGCGCGATCGCCTCCACCATGAAGCCACCTTCGGCGAAGAACTCGAGCATCTCGTTGTCCTTGAGGGTGCTCGGATACTTGGCCTTGTAGTACTTCAGCTTCTGCTTGCACTCGGATGCGAGCTTGAAGTTCGACTTGGTGAGGTGATGCTGTTGCATTGGTTCATTCTCCTACATGGATGTGGGGTGGAAATGGTGCTGGGCGAGCGTAGGGGGTCAGAATCCCTCGATGCGGTAAACGACGTCCACTCAGCTGACCAGCTCATAGGTGACATTGACCGTCAGAACGTCGGTGACTTCTGGTATGTCTGTAGCCAGGGTTGATTCCAGGATCTCCCACTTGGATGGTTGACTCCGAAGGTAGCTCATTTGATTAAAGGTCTGTTGGCGCCACCCCCACCAATCGCCGAGTCGTACGTTGCTCTGAGAGACACCGAAGCTGGGTACATCCATTTTCAATATGCCTCCGAGTTTGGCACCACCCCCAAGAGCGAGATTCTCAGCAATCTCCCGGGCCTGTTTAGAAGCCTCCTGATAGTCGGCCGGGGTGAATGAAACGGCTTGATCCTGTGAGAACTTCGGCTGGTCGAACTTCAGGTTGTACTTGAGGAGGTCGACGATGAGTTCACCAAGCCGTTCGCAGTCACCGAGCACGATGTCGGCGACAACGGCAAACTTCACCATCTCGATCGTTCGCAAGGTCTTTTCTTGGTCCCACGTGCGCTCACTCGGGCTTCCGATGTTCTGCTCGAGCACGGCATCGCCGAGCTTCTCGCAGATTGCTCGAATCTGTTCGAGATCTCGGGCAAGCCCCTCGAGTGCTCCATCGCGATGCCGCGCTTCAGCCTCAGCCGTAACGCGGACAGTGACTTTGGTCGGCACTCGCTTTCGCCGAACTTGCCCAGCGACGGTAACGCGAGGCACCGATCGTCGTTTCAGGTGTTCGCCGTCAACTTGCTCTAGCTGAAATAGATAACTCATTGCTTCTCCTGTGTTGGTAGTTGGACTATGTGGTACGCACGCAGCGCATTGGAAGTGACTATGGAACGTTGCTGTTACCAATCGAGAGGGTGGACGGCTTGGCCTGACCGCCCCATTTGGGACGTCACACACCACCCGCGATAGTGCGTAACACCCCTGTGGCAAGGTGTCTAAGTGGCACCACGCCACCCTGCCCCACAAGGGCATGAACTTCATCCAGACGACCTGAGGGGCCCGGCCCAGTGAAGGTCACCAACCGATCTCAAGTCGGTGGTAACGCCGGGATCGATGAGGAGTCGAT
>Ga0194130_10007130_pt1 | contig 12542 bp, 14 predicted proteins | sample TA2KigsurfametaG_FD_160084 | JGI IMG/M metagenome (GOLD analysis project Ga0194130, IMG submission 160084) | Freshwater microbial communities from Lake Tanganyika, Tanzania - TA2015050 Kigoma 12 surface | ecosystem: Environmental > Aquatic > Freshwater > Lake | place: Tanzania: Lake Tanganyika... | reverse complement strand
ACGAGGAGCGAGATTTCTCATGAAGATTATCAAGTCAAGTGATTGGCTCATTTCGGAAAACAAGAACGGCGGTGAGAAGTTCTGGCGGTTACATATCGTCAAGGACGAAACCAACTATTATACGCAGACCGAATGGTATCAGATTACCAAGACAGGTCGTACATCGAAGCAGCAGATGTCGGAACCCTATTATGCCGAACCGACAAATGTTGGTCGGTCAAATGAACGCGACTCAAAGGCACAAGCAGAATTTGAGTTTGACGCGGTAATCAAGAAGCAGAGGGATAAAGGATTCCGTGTAAAGGGTGAACGCAAGAATGTCCGTCCTATGCCAATGCTCGCTCATAAGTTCACGGACCACAAGAAGAAGGTTAACTTCCCTGCGTACATCCAGCCCAAGCTCAACGGCATGCGTATGTTGTTCGACGGAGAAAACGGATGGAGTCGTGGTAACAAGGAAGTGATTCCCGAAGTGATTGAACATTTGAAGTTTGATACGGGTGGATTCATTCTGGATGGGGAGTTGATGTTGCCCGACAATGTACTCCTACAAGAGTCGATGAAAGCAATTAAGAAGTATCGTCCTGAACTGTCTCCGAAGTTGCTCTATCACGTGTATGATATCGTGGATGAAGAACTTCCGTACGTGAAGCGCCATCAATTGATTCTGGACATCTGTGCGAACGCACCCAAGAATGTCAAGATTGTCAAAACGGTTCGGGCGGAAGATGAGTCGCAGGTATCCCATCTCCATAATTTGTTTGTCAAGGATGGATATGAGGGAACGATGATTCGTGACGAAGAGATGGGCTATGAGATTGGTAAGCGTTCCTATTCACTACTTAAACTAAAGGACTTTGTGGATGCAGAATATCGTATTGTTGCTGTTACTGATGGTGACGGGAGTGATGTTGGGCTCGCCATTTTTGAATTGGAGACTGATTCTGGTGAGCGCTTTAATTGCCGTCCAGAAGGTTCGCAGGAAAATCGTGCAGACCTATTCAAGAATCGTCGTGAGTTGGTTGGCAAGTATTTGACTGTACGCTATCAAGAGCTGAGTAAGGATGGTATTCCTATTTTTCCAGTTGGTGTCTCTATTCGTGAGTGGGGGGAATTCTAATGTCAAAAGTTACTGTTGAGTTGGGTTGGGAAACCGTTGATAGTATTATGCTTCAAGAGTTAAAGAATACTAGAGATGGACTAATTCGTGATTTAGAACGAGTTAAAGAAAAGGGTAAAGGAGATGTGTTTGATATGGACTTGGAAGTTGACATTCCTTTGATTGAAAAACATATTGAAGCGTGTGATTTGATTTACAGGTATTACGGCGGAAGGTAATAGTCGGCACCGCAGTTGGTCGGGACAACGATAGTATGACACGGGCGCTACCCGAGGTTACACGCATACTATGCTAGCCAAGGACTAGGTGAGAGCCTAGATGGGTTCGAATCCCACGGTGCCACTCTGAGGAAACTATGGAAGATAAGAAGAATCCAAATGCGTTAACCTATGGTATTTCCCCAAGTGCTCCCGCATCTATTAAACCAGTAGATATAGATAAGTGGGTCGGCAAAGTCGAACCCACCTTTAAGCATTATTATGAAGAACGATATAATGATTTAGTCAGACAATATCAAGAACTTGTTAATGACTATGAAATAAATAAAATGTGTTATGAAGCCTCACTTGGGTTCGAACCAAATATGGGACAAATCTACCACTTGTATCGTAAGAGTGATGGTAGTACATTTCTATCTATGGTCGAACCCGATTACGCATTTTGGGGCGAACATCTTGGTAGTTTTCGGTTAAATGCGCAATATGCATGGGAAAGTGTTTGATGGCATTACAAGGATATGTGGTAGAACATATTTCATTTTCAGAGCGTGTCCGTGCTTTTTTGAGTGACTGGCATTATTCTGATTATACAAATATCCAAGCAAAAGAAGTATTTGGATTGTTTCGGGAAGGTACTTTTTTACCTGAAATGGTCGGAGTGTGTATTTATACTAGGCCCGCAGGACCAACTGCAGCACAGAAGTATTGTCCAAGTGATCCCGATAAATGTTTGGAATTACGGAGACTGTGCTTGGTAGACGATACCCCGAAGAACGCTGAGAGTTTCTTTGTGAGTCGGACATTGAAATGGTTACGAAAATATACCGATTGGAAGTTTGTGGTAAGTTATGCTGACCCCGAGCAAGGACATACGGGTGTTATTTATCGGGCAGCAAATTTTAAGTATGAAGGAATAACCGCACCTGGGTCATCTCTAATCGTTGATGGAAAGCCATTTCATATCAGAACATTAACGATGACAGATAGACCGTATGGCGTAGAAATCAATCAACGATATAAGAATAAAGATCCGAATGTTCAAATCGTAAAAACAGAACCCAAACACATTTACACTTATCAATTATAATGCACTCACTAACCGCATCACTTCCACAGCATTTATATGGTAAAGTCCATCGTGAGTTTATTACGAATGGAGTAGGTACTGGTGTAGAAAATTGTATCATTCACGCTGTATCTGCTAGACCTGCACAAGCATTGACCTTTTCTGTGTTGTTGGAAAATGGAGCACAATATCGTGGAATTCCTATTCACGGATTGATAATCGGACAAGATCCTAATAAAGCAACACCACCGATGCAAGATTTACATTCCCATCAAACGTGGGGATGTTTTGGAACAGAGTTTAGTATCGTGGATATGACATTCTCTAAAGGATTAAGTGCAGAATGGGTGGATTCGTTGGGTAAAAAATTTACTGGTCGTGGATTGGGATGGGCTATAGAATTTCACGATGATGGATATTCTAACGCACCACAACAAGACAAAAGTTTTAATATGTTAGTATCCCCAGAAGGATATTTAGCAGCGATGCCAAACAACAGAGTTCGCTGGTGGGAAGATAGCTTTACAAATTGGAAATTACCGATTAGATTAAAGGTCAATCACAAAATATATTATGTAGAAAAACTGGGAACCAACCCAGAAGAAACAGCTTTCGTAACGGAGTGATATATGGGAATGTTCGATACATTAAAAGTACAATTGAAAATTCCAGGCTTTTCGGACATTCCCGACTGTGAGTTTCAAACGAAGAGTTTAGACTCTGCAATGGAAAATTATGTTATAACTGATAATGGTGAATTATACAAGGAAGTCTGGGATTATGAATGGACCGATGACCCCAGCTCCACTTTTAATGGGTATTTTAATAAAGTAGAAGGTAGTTATCGCCGTGAGTACTTGACAAATTACCACGGGGATATTATATTTTATGAAGGTAAGTCTTTGGATGGAAAGTGGCGTGATTATACGGCACGGTTCACCGAAGGGAGATTGTCTAGAATTTGGTACGAAGATAAACAATATTAACAGAGGTTAAATGGTTATGGAAAAGTCAAAGCTGGAGCGGTTCATTTCGAAGTATAACATTGGTGGAGCATGTGAGAGCGTCAAGCTTGTATCGAATGGTACGGATATGACTGTTCGCTCCATTTCTGATGACAAGAATGTACTTGCCGAAGTCACTGGTCACGATATCGGATTCCCGCAGGGTGAGTTCAGTATCTATGAAACGAAGAAGCTCCGTTCGCTTCTTGGTGTACTTGGAGAGAAGCTCAAGGTCGCTGCCAATAGTGTATCTGGTAAGGTTGTCGGGATGACTCTTTCTGATTCCGATACAAAGGTTACGTTCGTTCTGGCGGATGAGTCGGTCATCCCGAAGGTTCCCGATTTGAAGAAGCTTCCGCCTACTGATATCGAAATCGTTCTTGATGAGAAGTTCGTTAATACATTCGCACGTGCAAAGGGCGCTTTGTCTGAGGTGAATACATTCACCGTGACGAGTGACGGTACCGATGCGACTGTGGTAATTGGTTATTCTACATCCAACACAAATCGTGTTAACATTAAAACTACAACCAAGACAAACACTAAGATTGAGCCGACGAGCTTCTCTGCTGATTATTTGAAGGAAGTACTTCTCTCGAACAAGGAAATCAAGGATGGTATCTTGAAGGTTAGTTCGAAGGGTATCGCTGTGGTTGAATTTGCAGGTGAGGGGTTCACCTCGAAGTACTATCTCGTTCAGATTGACACGAAGGATTAATGGCCGGCTTCGACGATTTCTTTGATGCACCCAAGTTTGATTTCGACAAGGAGAAACAACTCTTTGTCGAAAACTTGGACATGCTTAAGAGTATGTCCGTTCAAGAGCAAACCTTGTACAAAAAGTATAAGGAAGTAAATGGGTATTATCAGAATTCGTTTGATAAGGCGCGTATTGTCAAGGCGAAGATTTGGACACCGACTGATTTGAACAATAAGGAACAAACAGTTACGGAAATCCAGGCCCTCCAGCCCCGTATCCGTTTGGTGATGCCAAAGACTACGGATGAAATGGATTGGAATATGATTCGGGTATTCTCACATACAATGGAGTTTGACCAGAATCCCGGCCGTTTCGTGCGGTTCCTCGTATATGATGAAGTGACGGAGAAGTATTTGGGTGCGACTTCGTTGGGTAGTGATGTTATCGCTATCGGATGTCGTGATAGTTGGATTGGCTGGGATAAGGACACGAAGCTGAAGGGGAAGTTGAATAACTCCGCTATCGGTACCTGTATTATGGCTACTCAACCATTCGGATATAACTTCTTGGGTGGCAAGCTCGTTGCTTCGATGTTGACCACAAAGATTGTTGCCGATACGTGGGAGAAGATGTATAACAATGTGTTGGCTGGACTGACCACCACTTCGCTGTATGGGTCGGAGTCAATGTATAACTCTATTCCGTTCTGGAAAAAGTTGGGGTCGAGTACTGGTGCGATTGGTATTAAGCCCGACGACGATGTGTATGGGAAGTGGCATGACTATCTGAAGCAGAACAAGCCCGACGAATACAAGGAACGATTTGTAAAGGATGACCCATCTAAGGGGCCAGTCACGGGTATTAAACAGCAAATCATTTCTATGATTTTCCGTGAAGTGGGAGTCAGTGCGAGTAAGTACAAGCACGGCTTTGAACGTGGTGTATATTACGCTCCCCTTTACGAGAATACCCGTGAGTTCTTACGTGGGGAAATTGAGAAGGATAAGCTCGTTCCCTTGACAAAGCTGAAGGATGACGTAGATTCCGTATTGAATTGGTGGAAGCCGAAGGCTATTGCCCGATATGAGAAGTTGCATGAGGAAGGTCGGACAAAGGATGGTATTCTCTATTACACCAATATGATTGGAATTAGTTGGGATGAGGCAAAACGTATTTATCTTCCAGAGGTAGGACGATGAGTTTTTTTGAAACAACAATTGATATATCTAAATGCAGAAAAGTGTTGGTGATTCCTAATATTACCAATTCTGCTAATATAGAAAAAGATTCATTTGTAGATGTAATTTATAATCATATCCGGGCTCTTGAAGGGCTCGGAGATTTTTATTGGCACATATTATTACCAGAACCCGTTGCTAAATTGAATTTGGAAAACGTCAAACAACATATCGTAGATATTTCTGGCGACATGATTCATATGCGGGTAACGTTCCCACGTAAGGCAATTACGCTCATTCAAGAGCTAGATTACGATGTGGTGTATTCGCATTTACCAGATTGGTTTATGGTCAAGCGATATACCGATAAGGACATTATTGGATATGCGCATTGGTGGGAAATGAAATCGTGTAATACCGAAGATAGAAAGAATCGTCAGCGTAATATAGTAGCTGAGCTGTTGGGTGTGTTGGGTATGAAGGTTTGCTATCTCAATACCCAAGACCAAAAGAATCGGGTACTGGATGAGGCTCGGCAGTGGTTCAACGCCGAGAAGGTACAAGAACTGGATAAGATTCTTCAAGTGTGGCATTTGGGAGTTCCACAAGGAAAGATAATTTCAGAACCTACAGAAAAAGAAAAGATTATTGTATTCAATCACCGTGCAGCGGCATATAAGGGATACCCGCAATTTATTGAGCTAATGAAGGAGTATCGTGAGTCCAGACAAAACTTTACCGTTTGGGTTCCACAACTGGACGGGAAGCCAGAAGAATCGTGGATTGACAATACTAAAGTACCCAAGCATGAGTACTATACCCGACTCCAGCGGTGTTCGGTAGGAATCCAAATGCGCCAGTCAAACTATGGGTGGAGCGTGGCAGCCACAGATTGTATGATGAACGGCACCGCCGTCATCTTCCAAGATTCAGAATGTTATCACGAAATTGACCCCAATGGATTGTTCTTTAAGTATAAGAAGGATTTGTTTGCTACGCTGGATAAATTCTTGGATGATGACGCCTTTTGTCAAGAACAAGGAATGAGAAGTATAGCTCGTACAAAAGACCTGCAAAAAGAAGAACAAGAAATGTTTAAATTATTATATAATAATTTAATATAAGGTATTAATAAGAGGTATTGACAAACTTAGTTAGATGTGGTATATTTAAAATGTCGGGTATATTCTACGGTACGAGGCTGTGGACGAACCGACTATAACCAACCTATTTTTTAGGAGAAACAAAGTATGACAGTTACCGTTCACGCAGAAAGTTTACACACCCATCTTGGAAAAACAGATGAAGCCATTTCTCATAATGGAGAAACATCCGTTGATTGGCTGATGTCATCAGCGGGAAGTGGAGTTCTTGAAACTAGTGCTAGAGAGTATCAACGAGAGAAGGTAGCTCAGCTGGAGTGGAAGCAAAACGTACTCCGTACAGTTTTATTTAATACGTACGCAAAGATTCCTCAAATTCATATTCGCGTCAAAAATGTACATGAGACATTTTATTTTGAAATTGTTGATGGTCAGCAGCGAGTAACTACGCTCATTGACTTTCTTAACAATAAGTTTCCTCTTGCTAAGGAATTAAAGACATATGATAATATTAACGTTGGAGGAATGACTGCAAAGGATTTACTTGAAAAGTATCCTTTTATTATCAATCGTATTAAGAACTATCGTATTACTACTATTTGGTACGAGCACCTTTCAGATGATGAAGTCTCTACTTTGTTTGTCGAAGTGCTCAATAATACCAATGATATGGCGAATCAAGAGATTCGCAATGCGATTCGCGGATTATTCTCTTCGTATATTCGTAATACCGTTCGTTTCGAGGACCAGCACGAATTTTTTACTCGCGTAAACGTTGGTGGTAAGAAACAAAAGACATACCTTAAGTATCTCCCTAAGCTCCCTCTTAAGGGACGTATGGAAGCAGATGAGTGGTTTAGCCAGCTCATTTATATGAATGAGCATGGTCCAATGAATGGAGTATCAAATCAAAAGCTGACCGATTGGGTCCGAGCCATTCAGTTACCTGGAAACATTGCGGCTATCGGCTCAGATTCTAAGTTTAGTAAACTTCGTCGCCGATGCGATGACCTTCTAGATTTTACTCATAAAATAATCGAATCGGTGGATACAAACGATGCTGCAAAGCTTTCTCCGATGGTTGCTATGATTCTTGTACTTTATGCGGTACATATTGAAAAGTCTGGTAAGAAGATTGTAGATGCTAAGGCATACACCAGAGCGTTCTTCGATGTGATGTCTCGTTGGTCCGATACCAAGAAGAAGATTTATATCAATTACAAGACAATTGATGGTAATCAGATGCCACCTATGTCGGAATTGTTCGGTGGTAAGAATAGTAACGCTATCGGCAGTATCTTCTTTATTCTGGAAAAGGAGCGAACAGAGAACCCCGATATGTTCGGTTCAATTCAACTCGACGAGCGGGAATCGTTTAAAAAGTCTGACATCTTAAAGAAGTGGGAAGAGCAGGGCTACAAGTGTTTTTACACTGGTCGTGAGCTAACAGAGGACCAGCTAATTGGCGACCATTACATTCCTCGTTCGTGGGGAACTGAGCGCGGTGGTGTGACGGAGTATCACAACTTAGTGGTCACCGACGAGCAGACTAATCTTCAAAAGCTCAATATGCATGGTGACGATTTTATCAAAAAGTTGGAGGGAAACATCAATGCTTAAGACTAAAAACAGAGTTACCTTCAGTCCAATGATAACTGTGGAGGGCTCAAAGAAGATTGGAGCTACATCGGCTACACTAGAAACTCTTGTCAGTGAACTCATAGATAATCCAATTCCTTACAAGAAGCCTGCCAAGCCCATATCGGTTGAGGTCTATATGGTAAATCGTAATGACGAGTCTACAATTACGATAGTAGATAATTCAATTGGTATTCCTAGCGAGTCTATTCAATCCATTTTTACTTATGGGAAGAGTGGAAATGAAGGTAAACTTCTCCTATCTAAAATGGGTATGGGAATGAAGATTGCCATCGGGGCTCTTGGTGATTTAGATTACATTATCACAAAGGTCAAGGGAAAGCCAGCTTATAAGATTGGAGTCATTCCATACGCCAGTGGGTCTGACCAATTAACATACTACTTTGAAGAGTACACTAGAAAAGATTTTTTGTATGAATCTGGTACTAAAATTGTTATAAAGAACTGTGAAAGGATGCTTCGTAAGTGGACTAATGAAGCCGACTTCCTTAAATTTTGTCGGAAGATAGAGGCTACGTATCCAGATTTATTGGGGGTATATTTAAACATTCACATGGTTTACGCCGGAAAGAGTCTTTGGCAACATAATTGCCAGGCGTATAAACCATTGATGTCATGTGCAACAAAGATAATAAACACTAGTACTGCATTAGGCGCAAACCAACCAGAATTGAATAAATTTTTGTTAGAAGTACCAGAGTATCCAGAAGTACGGGCGTATCTCACCGCTTTCTATAAGCCCACGCCAGAACAAGTAATATCGCATTATGCATCTACGGGGGACGAGACTTATAATCCAGAATCTTATAAAATGTCTCCCTGGTTTTATGGTGCAGAACGAAGTGGCATTTCCTTGAAATATCGTGGTAAAATACTTGAACATAGTCTATTAAAAGAAAGTTCTAGAAGCGAACGGCATGGTATCATCCTTGAAATTGAAGAAGGAATGGATTATACTGCACTAAAGAGTGGAACACAAAAGACAACACGATGGTCAGCTATCATAGACGCCGCTCGCGCTAAGTTAGAAGATATTGGCTTTTATGTTAGAAGTAGAGCTGGACTTCCAGCACTTCCAGAAGATACGTATCTGGATAAGTTTCTAGATAAGCTTAGACATAGTTCTACTTACAAGAAGGCATATGGTATCACCAATCCAGACGTACAGATTCTCCGTAAGCCTCGTTGTGATGTTGGGGCGCCCGACGCGTTAATTGTAAGTGCCACAAATCCAGAAGAAATCTTATATGTAGTAGAAGTCAAAAAGGATTTAGGTGGTGGAGAGGAATGTCGGCAACTAGTAGGATATATGGCGCATTATAATTGCACTTCTGGTATCTTCGTATCTCCTACCAACGAACCATCATTTTGGAAGCAGTTAGAGGACTTTAATAGAAATTTTGGTTTAAATTATAAAGTACAATCTGTAGATATAACGTATGTAAACGCTTTGGAATTCTTCGAGGTAGTATGAGTGCTCACACTATTTGGGTAGAAAAATACCGTCCGTCTATCTTGGACAATTATATTGGTAACGAAACTCTCAAAGAGAAGTTCACGCATTATATTGAAACCCAAGATATCCCGCATCTGCTGTTCTATGGAACGGCAGGTACGGGTAAGACAACCGCAGCGAAGATTCTTATCAAAAACATCGAATGTGATTATCTGTTTATCAACGCATCTGATGAGCGTGGTATTGATGTGATTCGTGAGAAGATTAAGAATTTCGCCTCCACTACGGGATTCGCTCCGTTGAAGGTGGTGGTGTTGGACGAGGCTGATGCGTTGACTCCAGACGCTCAGGCCGCTCTTCGTAATATGATGGAAGTGTTCAGTCAGAGAACCCGCTTCATCTTGACTTGTAATTACTTTGAGAGAATTATTGCACCTATCGTCAGTCGGTGTCAGACTTCTGCGTTGACCCCGCCTTCGAAGAAGGAAGTGGCGGTTCATCTTACAAACATCCTCAATCAAGAAGGTGTTTCATTTGAAAAGCAGGCAATTGCCACATTAGTCAACGCCTATTATCCAGATATTCGTCGGATTATCGGAACGGCTCAGCAGCAGACCCGTGATGGGAAGTTGACGGTCAATGTGAATGAAGTAATTGCTGGTGATAGTAAGTTAAAGATTATGGATTCGCTAACGAGCAACCAACCTTCGGCAAACAAGGTTCAAGAGATTCGTCAGATTGTGGTAGATGCGGGTATCCGTGACTTTACCGAACTCTATCGGTTACTTTATGATAAGGTTCAAGATTATGCCCCGAACAAGATTCCCCAGACGATTATTCATATTGCCGAAGGTCAGTATCGGGATGCGTTTGTAGTAGATAAGGAAATCAATTTTATGGCGACAATGTATAACATTTTAATATAAGAGTAAATTATGACCAGTAAATTTATTCCGCCTTCAGGCAAGCCAGACCCACGACAGATGCAACAGCAGATGCCCGACCTTTCATTGGCTACGGATATCGTCTGTGAGAATTGTGGCAATCTCACCTTCCAAGAAGTTATGTTGATGAAGAAGATTTCCGCTCTCGTATCACCAAACGGCAAGGAAGGTATCATTCCTATCCCGACATTCGCTTGCGTGGCGTGTGGATATGTGAACCAAATGTTCCGTCCAATAAAGTCTGCTAGAACCGATGGAGAAGCAACTCAGACCCAAACTAGTCATGATTTAGGTGGTTCAGTTGAGGAACCCACCGGACCGAAGCTCGTCGTGGAGTAATGGAAACTGCGTTCGTAGATAAGTCCCGTGTCACCGTCCGAGAAATCTCAAAGAATGTGGCACGGGATTTTATTGAAACCCATCACTACACACATAAGTTTAGCTCTACACGATATGCCCTTGGGGTATTCTATGTAGAGGACGGTGAGCATGCGTTCTTTGCTGGGGAGAACGAACGATTGATTGGCTGTATGACTTATGGACATCCAGTAAGTAATCGCACAGTCGATTCGATTACCGAAGGATTAGAGCTGGATGAAGTATTGGAATTGACCAGATTAGTCTGCTTGGATGGATACGGAAAGAATCTGGAAAGTTATGTAATCGCCCAGTCCTTTGATTGGATGAAGAAGAATGACCCGAAGGTGAAAGTCTTGGTCAGTTATGCAGACCCCGAACAAGCACATACGGGTGGAATCTATCGGGCAACGAATTGGTTGTATCAAGGGTGTGGGTATTCCAAGTTGATGCCAGATTATAGTATCCGTATTAATGAAGATGACCTCTGGACGCATAGTCGTACTGTAGGCGCTCGTTGGGGAAACAAGTCAGTAGAGAATCTGGCAAAAACCATCGGTGAAACTTTCTATCGCAAAGAAGAAACAGCGAAACACCGATATATCTATTTTCTCTGTGGGAAGAAGGAACGGAAGCGGATGATGAACAATTTGAAGATTCCCGTATTCCCATATAATGAAATCAAGCCTTATACCCAACTGATTCAGAAGGTGCATGTAACGGATGGGGTAGTGGAACGCATTGAAATCCTCCAAGGGGTTGACAATGGGTGGTCAAACAAACAGATTGTAATGCAGGAGGATGAAGATGGCGAAGACACTATTTGACCACATTAATGCAATATATCTAGAACAGAAGAAGAACTATTTTTCTGGATTGGATGATGGAGAGAAGCGAACCTATAGTAACTATATGGTCAATCGCTTCCTTTCTATGAATATCCATCAGCTCCCGCTGGTTAATGAGATTCAAAAGTACACGCTACCTTCTGATGTTCACTATTTATTTTGTGCGACCACGATTCCACGTGGAAAGCAATATAACAAATATGTGAAGGCGGCAAAAGAAACCAAGTATGAAGAGTGGTTGGTGACCTTGGTTGCGAAGCATTATTGTGTGTCTGAGGTTGAAGCTGTCACCTATTTGGAAATTTATTACGAACAAGACAAACCAGCACTTCGGGAACTCTGTGAGAAGTATGGGATTGATGCGAAAGTATTGAAGAAGGCAAAACTATGACACAGGATTTGGTTACTATGGTTAAGTTAAGTTGGTCGGAGTATTTCCGGCAGATTGCCCACACCATCAAGTTGAAGTCGAAGGACGACCACACACAGATTGGTGCGGTCATTGTTGGAACCCACAATGAAATCCGTTCGACGGGATATAATTCATTCCCACGGGGGATTGACGATTTTCGTCCAGAACGAAAGGAACGCCCAGAGAAGTATTATTGGATGGAACATGCAGAGAGGAATGCAATTATTAACGCCGCTCGTATTGGTGTTTCTACCAATAATTGTACGATGTACTTGACCTGTGATATTCCGTGTGTGGATTGCACCAGAGCGATTATCAATGCGGGTATCAAGATTATCTTCTGTGAGAAGGGGCAGGGTGCGAAGGGTGACTATTGGAACGAACACACGGAACGTAGTATCCAAATGTTTCAGGAAGCACGGTGTACCGTGTGGTATTACGGGGAACAGAAACCATTCATTGATATTGGAGAATTGA
>Ga0194130_10007128_pt1 | contig 12545 bp, 11 predicted proteins | sample TA2KigsurfametaG_FD_160084 | JGI IMG/M metagenome (GOLD analysis project Ga0194130, IMG submission 160084) | Freshwater microbial communities from Lake Tanganyika, Tanzania - TA2015050 Kigoma 12 surface | ecosystem: Environmental > Aquatic > Freshwater > Lake | place: Tanzania: Lake Tanganyika... | reverse complement strand
ATGGCCGTTGCGCCACGGGCTTGAGGCAACGGAGTGCGTGGTGTAGCGTGACGGCCACAAACAGAATCCGTCGTGGTGTTTGGCGGTCAGGATGAGCCCGTGCATGCCGCCGAGTTTGGCGCTTTCGACGATTTGATGCGCGTCAAAGGCGGTGGGATTGAACATGTCAGGCGTTTCGTCGCCCAGCCCCCACTCACGGTCGGTGAATGTGTTGACAGTAAAGTGTAAGAAGCCGTAGAACTCGCGGGCGTGCCAGGCGCGTTGACGCGGTGATGGCACGGCGCCATGGGGCAAGAATGGGTCAATGTGCATGGATACTCCCTAGGCCTGTGCCACAGCACGTGTGAGGTTTTCGAAGCCGACTTCGAGCGCCCACTGGTTCTCTTCGAGTCCTTCGAACTCGAGTGACACTGTGCCGGTGTAGCCGGACTTTTTCATGATGGAGAGGCATTGAACGACGGGCACCACGCCAAAGCCGACCACGGTGCCGGCCAGGTAGTGCCCGGCGCGCGAGGTGAACCAGCCCTTGCCGGGATTGGGTAGGGCACCGTCGCGCACGTAGAAGTCTTTGGCGTGCACGTGGAAGGCGTACGGCGCGAGTTTGCCGAAGGCCACGGCCGGTGATTCATCGGCGCACAAGAAGTTACCCATATCAATCAGCAGACCAAAGTTATCGTGCGCTACGCCACACACGAGTTGTTCGAGGCGGTCGGCATCCTGCACCAAAAAGCCGTGGTTCTCGACCATGGTTTTGACGCCGTGGGTGGCCGCGTAGCCGCTGACCTCACGGCAGGCGCGGATGAGCGTGGGCAATGTGTCAGCAAAGCTTTTGCGGCGGGCATGGGCAGGAAAGCCAAAGGTGGCGTCGTGGCGCATCCCGGGTGATCCGAGGGCCACGGCTACGGCGATTTCGGCTTTGACGCGTTCGATCTCGCGGTCAGTATCACCGCCACTGCCCGTCAAAAAGTCTGCATCGATGGTGTAGTTGCCCATGGTAATGCCGATGGATTGGCAGTGCGCTCGGAGTTGTTGCGCATAGGTGATGCGGTCGGTACCGTCGGGGAGGCGCAGAGCCTGCACCTCGAAGACGTCGTACCCCATGGCTTTGGCGCTGGTGGCAGACTCGATATAGGTCATACCCTGTCGCATCAGGCGGGCAAAACTATAGCTACTGATTCCGATGTGCATGTGGTACCTCTCATGGTGTGGTGAACTACACTTGAAATTGTACTCGAAGGTCGGGGCATAGACACAGGGGGTAGGCTACGTGCCTACCCCCTGCAAGGTGCATTAGCGGTTGCGTAATTTCATTTGACGATCAATGTCACGCTTTGTGTCGCGTTCGGCGATGGTTTGGCGTTTGTCGTGTTGCTTCTTGCCCTTGGCGACGCCGACTTCGACTTTGACGAACTGATTATCGAAGAAGATGCGCAGGGGCACGAAGGTGTAGCCCTGGCGGCTGACCATACCCCAGATCTCGTTGAGTTGGCGACGTTTGAGGAGCAACTTGCGCTTGCGCGTCGGTTCATGGTTGAAGTGGGTGCCTGATTGGCTGTATGGGCTGATGTGTGCATCGTACAACCAGGCCTCGCCACCTTCGATGCGTACGTAGCTGCCACGCAGCTGACAACGACCAGCGCGGATTGATTTGACTTCGCTCCCCGTCAGTACGATGCCAGCGGTGTAGCGTTGTTCAATAAAATATTCATAAAAGGCATTGCGGTTGTCAGCAATTGTTTTGCCTGACAGTGCCTTTCGTTCAGTGCCCATTTTTACTCCACAATACAACTATTTAAGAAGTCAATAATACCACAACGAGAGCTATTTGTAATCTCTCGTTGTGATGCGCTGTATAGAATGACGTGATTAGGCCAGATGTTGTTGCAGGCGCTGCTCAATGGTGGAGCGATCGGGGATGGCAGAGATGCCGAGGCCTTCGACGCTCGCGGCAGCGACGACAGCCGCAAAGTAGGCAGCGTCAATTGGGTCGCGCGTTTCGTAGTAGCGCACAAAGAGTGCTGCCGCAAAGACATCGCCGGCGCCGGTCGGATCGCGCTCAATGGCGGGGTAGGCGGGGATGTGGTGAAGCTTGCTGTCCAAAAAGAGCTCAGCGCCATTGGCACCGTGTGTCAATGCCACAATACGACAGTGTTGCGCATATGACTCTGCTACCGTGCGATCACCCTTCACATCTTCGATGCTCATGACGAGGATATTGACGCGTTGCAAAAAGCTGGCTGGCGGTGTAAACGGCAAGTATTCAATCTGGCTGGGGAATGTATGCTGCCATCGGCGCATCATTCCCTGTGGTGTCATGCCGATGAGTGCGTTCGGGAACGAGTCGACGATGGAGAGTGGTGTCTCGGCCAGAATTGGTCCAAGATGCACAATCGGTGCACTGCGCCACTGGGGTGGCACATCGTTGATGGTCAATGGGTGGGCATCGCCGTGTAGCAGTTGGACCCGCCCATGCGGGGTATACCGATTTTCGAAAATAGGCGCATAGCTATGATGGACGCTGGCAACGGGTACTTCGGCTGGCCAGTCGTGGGGGAGCGTCGCTTGGGCTGAGACGATGGCCGGGTGATGGCCGAGGCGTTGGGCGGTGCGCGCTGCGTACAGCGATGTCCCTCCGGGGATGTAGCTGCCATCGGGTAGGAGGTCGCTGGTGACGTGGCCAAGGATGAGATAGTTCGGGTTCATGGGATACCACCTAATCAAAAAGGAACAACGCGGTCAGTTGCTTGTGACACTGACCGCGTTGGGGTGCTGACAGGGATGGGCATCAAGCTGTTTTGGCAGGGAAGATGACAATCTTACGATTCTCTCCTTCGCCTTCGCTCTCGGTATACACGGTCGGGTCATCGCGCAGTGCCAGGTGAATGGAACGTCGGTCAGCGCCTGACATCGGCTCAAACGGATGTGGTCGACCTGTTTGGCGCACACGTTCTGCCATGCGTTTGGCCATGCTCTCGAGCATTTCTTGACGGCGTTGGCGATAGTTGCCCACATCAACGACGATTTGTGGCCAGCGACGACTGCTACGACCGGCAATGAGGTTGACCATGAACTGCAACGAGCGGAGTGTCTCACCACGCCGCCCAATCAAGAGTCCCATGGCCTCTTCATCCGCACCTTCAACATGCAGAGTGATTGTCTCTTCGACGCCACCATCTTGTGCCGGTGATGAGGTGCGCACGGCTGTGACAAACCCTTCAATATCCATACGCTCAAGGATATCTTCTAGGATGTTTCGCGCGTGTTTTACGATGTCATCTTCGCTCATTTGTTCGTCGGGTTCGTCATCGACTACGGTGACACGTACGAGCGCCTCTTCTTCGGTGTTACCGGCGATCAAAATCTCAATCGAAACCTCATCGCGATCACGACCGAGTTGCGCCAAGGCCAAATCGACGGCCTCAGCAACGGTCTGTGCACTGATTTCAATTGACTGTTTTGGCTTTTTCATGAGCATCTCCTCGCACATACGGCGATGAAACTACGACGGGCGTTTCTCTTCGTCTTTCTCCGTGAGAGGGCGTAATACATCCCAGAAATCGACGTGCTTGGCGGGCTCAGCCTGTGCCAAGGATGCCTCGTGCTCGCTGACACCGACGACCACAGGCGGTGGGAAGAGCCCTGCATTGGTAGGAAGAAAAGTCAGATGATTGGCGAGTGATCCCCAGCCGGAGATGATGTACTGTTGAATCATCGACAAAATGCTACCAACGACCCAGTACAACACGGCACCTGATGGGAAGGTAAAGCCGATGTAGCCGAACACGAGCGGCATGAACAACAAGGTGCGCATCATGGCTTTTTGTTGTGGATCCTGGACACGCGGTGTGGCCATTAACTGCACAATCAGTTGGAAGACGATTGAGAGAATCGGCAAAATGTAGAGCGGGTCGGTTTGACCGAGATCAGGCAACCACAAAAAACCACCCGACAAACGCGGTTGATTCAGGATTTCTGCTGACAGGTCGGTGGCCATGTTAGCTTGTTGCAGTACCGAAATCATCCCAGCTGCAGCATGCTCTGCCGGTGAAACGCTCGTTAAGTGGAAGACGGCCTGATAAATACCCAAGAACAACGGAAGTTGAATGAAAATGGGTAAACATCCCGAAACCGGGTTTGCGTTGTTTTCGCGGTACAAACGCATTGTCTCTTGTTGGAGTTTCTGGGGGTCTTTGCCGTGCTTGCGCTGGAGCTCTTGGAGCGCCGGCTGGAGTGCCTGCATTTTGCGACTCGACTGGAGCTGGCGAATGGTCAGGGGCAACAAAAAGATGCGTGCAATAATGGTGAACACAATTACTGCGAGGCCGGCACTCCCGGTCCATGCGTAGAATGTCAACAGTACATTCTCAAGAAAGGTGACAAGCGATGTCCATAGTGCCATACGGTATTACCTTTGGTTGTCTGATTGCGGATGAATGTCGTGTTGCCACGCATTAGCCCGTTGGAGCAATATAATCACGACGTCAGTGATACGTGTGAATGGGAGTGTGGTGAGCGAGCGCGACCGTGCCACGATCACAATGTCGCAGTGTGGTTTTATGAAGTCATACTGACTCCGTAATGCCTCACGTATCCGGCGTTTGATGCGATTTCGGATGACTGCACCACCGAGACGCCGTGCCACAATAATACCACACCGACTTATACGTTGACGAGCGGGCGCGACGCTGATAGACAGCACCGCACCGTCGTGGTGAACCCCATTTCGACGCACTCGCTGGAAGTGTGTCGGTCGACGCAGACGATACTGCCGTTTCAACGGTCGGCCCGCTCTCAGTACAAACTAGCGTTGTGTGCGCTGTACGGCACGACGCTCACTGCTGACGGTCAAACGCCAGCGGCCAGTCAAACGACGGCGCTTCAACACGTTGCGCCCGTCCTTGGTCTTCATACGCTCCAAGAAGCCGTGCTTGCGTCGGCGTGGAATGCGCTTTGGTTGCCACGTTCGTTTGGGCATGGTCTAACCTCTCCATCAGCCAGAATTCTGGCGATCATATTCATCGTGTATTGTCGACGACACGACACAGACATTTAGGCATTATACCGTTGCGCCGGTATGCATGTCAAATAAACACGACGGGTGTGCACACAAAGGAGATACACACCCGTCGTCGGATAGCAGACCTATTCGTCGTCACCCTTATTGAGCGTACGGCGGATGACATCGCGGGGCAACACGCCCTTGCGACCATCTTCGTACTGCGCATCGTTATCGCGGGTGCGCTTCTCGCGGCGAGCGCCGCCAAAGCGCGACAGCAGATCTTCGATGGTTGCATTCCCATCAACACTCTCTTCGCCGAACGACGATGATGTGTAGCTCTCTGGCGTGCGCGGTGCACTCCCACCCTCACGGCGTTCACGGCGGGCTGGACGCTCTTCGCCTTCGGCTCGTGGTGCACGTGCAGGGCGATCGGTGCGAGCTGGGCGTTCTGCGTTCTCGGGGCGTGGCTCCAGATATGCGCTCAAGCTAATGCGATTTGTGGCGGTATCAACGCTAATCACACGGACTTGAAGTTCGGTGCCTGCAGCAGGCTTTTGCCCACCGGGGATCTCGGAGATGTGCACCAAGCCATCGCGGCCGACGCCGATATTCACGAAGACGCCAAACGGGGCATGTCCGCTGACCTTGCCGGTAAAGATTTGGCCGACGTTCAGTTCTGCGGTAATTCCCTTGCTCTGGGCTTTGCGCAGACTCAGGCTAATCCGCCCTTGTGCCACGTCAATTTCGAGGATTTTGAAGGAGTAGCCATGGCCGATTTGCACGGCATCCTCGACTTTTTCGATGCGGGTCTCTGATAGCTCGGAGATATGCACGAGTCCATCTTTGCCGACGCCGATATCAACGAATGCCCCAATAGGCTTGATGCTCTTGACCACACCCTCGACGATATCGCCGACTTTGAGGGCGGCAATAGCCTCCGTGTTGACTTCGGGGCGGCGACGCTCGGGGCGTTCGGTGCGCTCGGTACGGGCGGGTCGTGGTTCGGTGCGCATCGTCAAACTGATACGTCCCTTGGCATGGTCTACTTCGAGGACCCGTACGGAGACCTCTTGGCCGACCTGCACCACATCTTCAACCTTCTCAACGCGGGCATTGGCCAGCTCTGAGATGTGCACAAGGCCATCGCGGCCGACGTTGATATTAATAAACGCACCATAAGGCGTCAACGACTTCACCTTACCGGTCAGCTCCTGTCCAGGCTTGAGCTCAAGGAAGGCTTGATTGTTCTGGGCCTCACGCTTGGCCTTGGCAGGCGTCTCAGTCGCAGGTGCACTGGCAGGGGTCTCTGCTGCTGAGGTGCTGGCACTCTCGCTGGCGGCTGTTTGCGCCGTGAGCTGAGTATCTTGCTCGGTCATCTTCTCACATCCTCCTAAAACCGTAACTGTTGTTGAGCGAACCCAATTATTTGCGATTGAGTTCGGACCGTACGAGATCGACCAATCCACCCTCGCGGAGATCATCGAGACGGTAATAATTGCCTTTGAGGTGATGCGCAAGTTGGCGAGCCAAGCCGCGCTCAAACACCGGATGCTCAGTATCAATGACGACGGATCTAATCTGATCGGCCGCAATGAAGTCGGCAATCGAATAGCTCTCGACCTGGGGTGGCAGGTCTGTCATCGAGACATTCGCTTGGCCATCGGTGAGGAGTACCATCAAGGGCACCACCTCAGGATCTTGGCGCCAAGCGCGTTTGAGTACCTCATATCCCATCATCAAGCCGCGGGAGAGCGGTGTACGCCCACCAGTCGGCATGGTCTGGAGCATCTTTTGCGCCATTTCGACGCTGTTGGTCAGCGGCAACAAGAGTGTGGCGTAGTCGCGTTGGAACGAGACCAACCCCACTCGGTCACGGCGCTGATAGGCATCGCGCAAGAGTGACAACACCGCATCCTTGGTGGCACGCATGCGCTCGTCAGCCGCCATCGACCAACTGGCATCCACCACAAAACAGACGGCATTGCGCGTTTTGCGGACACGCACCTTTTGACGTAAGTCGCTCCGCTTGAGCATGACCGGCCGGGCTGGTTTGCCCTCGGCCAATGCGTCCGCTCGGCGCTTGGGTTGCAGATGCGCCGCATACCGCAACGTTGCATCGAGCGCCAAGTCATTCACCTTGTGAGCCGGCCGGCTCGTCACATACCGCCCTTGCTTGCGCGTGGTACGGGTACGACTACGGCGACCAGGCGAGCGGCGCTCTTGGCGGTCACGTTGCCCCTCGAGACGTTTTGGTTTGAACATCTCTGAGGCTTTGAAGGCCTTGTCACCACCACCCTGCTCACTATTGGCCTGTGACCCCTGATCAGAGGCTCCTGCACTTGCAGTTGCCCCAGCACCACCTTCGCTCTCTTCTTGGCCTTCGCTGGTGGTGCTGTCGTCGTCACTGTTCAGGGGTTCTTTTTTTTTACTCCGTCAGCCGTTGCCTGTGCTGACTCATCACCCTCGGCTGATTGGACGCGGTCGAGAATCTCGCCGACGCGCGCTTCGTCGAGTTTGACCTCGGTGAACGGCTGTCGCCGCATGCGGTGCGGGAGTGCGAGCTCGGCTGCCACACGAATATCTTCGGCGGCCAGCTTGGTGCGCCCAGCCCAAGCAGCATGGGTGCGGGCCGTCTCGAGGATGGCCAAGTCGGCACGGTGGCCGTCAACGCCCAATTCGAGCGACAACGTCGCCACAGCGGCCATGTCACGGCGGGCAATCTCGACCAGCGGTAACAGGGCACGTGCGCGCACAATCTTCTCGGCCAGGTCGCTCTCCGTGGGGCGCCACTCACCGACAAACGTGTCTGGGTCGACGTCGTAGCGCATACGGCGTGACACGACTTCAACACGACCATCAACGTCGTGAATGCCGCCGATTTCGACGACAAGGCCGAACCGGTCAAGCAACTGGGGCCGCAATTCGCCCTCTTCGGGGTTCATCGTGCCTACGAGAATGAAACGTGCCGGGTGTGAGACGCTGATACCTTCGCGCTCGACCGTGTTGACGCCCATGGCTGCTGCATCGAGCAAAATATCGACCAAGTGGTCGTCGAGCAAGTTGATTTCGTCTACATATAACAGACCACGGTTTGCTTGTGCGAGCAGACCTGGCTCGTATCGACGTTGCCCCTCGGTCAGCGCGTGCTCGAGGTCGAGTGACCCGACAACGCGATCCTCTGAGGCAGCAACCGGCAAGTCAACTAAGCGTGTTGCACGCTCGGCGACGGGCAAATCGGGGTTTGTTTCGTAGCGGGCTCGGCACGATGGACACATCGCTGACGGTTGCTCTGGTGGACAACCGTATGGGCAGTCAGCCACCACACGAATGTAGGGCAGAATGCGCGCCAAACCGCGTACAGCCGTTGATTTGGCCGTGCCCTTCTCACCGCGAATCAACACACCGCCGATGCGCGGGTTAATCGCATTGAGAATAAGCGCACGCTTGAGTCGGTCTTGGCCGACAATCGCACTAAATGGATAGACTGGTCGCACTGTGGTCATGGACATCTCTTTTCACACCGACATGGGTGCCGTCATGTGAGGCACACAGAAAGGCGCCAAGCAGGGCAATATCGTGTACACATGCCACATCGATGAGCAAAAAAACGCTCGCAGTGCGCACAAAATGACCTGTGACAATGTGGTAATTGTTTCATACATATGCATAACTGTCAAATAGTTGGACGTGTGCATGTGGCGTTGACACACATCTGATTACCACCCTACAATGTGATTACCACCCTACAATGAATGGTGTGACACATGCATCACTATCAGTTGTACAATGACCGTAAATGTCCATAAACCGCACCGATTGCATCGCCACTCCATGAGTTCTTGAAGGGTAGCGTATGACGCGTCAAATCACCCAATTAACCCACCACTGGCGCATGACTCCTACCAATGGCTTTCACCAAGGGAACTACACCGCTATCGCCGATGATCGCTGGGTGTCGTGCGTTGTGCCGAGTCACTGGCAATCCGAACCCTTGTTCCGCCAGTACGTCGGTCGTATGGTCTATCAAACACGCTTTGCCGCGCACATACAGCCGGATCGCCGCTATTGGCTCCGGCTCAATGGCGTCTTTTATTACTGTCGCGCATGGCTGAATGACCAGGAACTTGGCCGTTATGAAGGGTATTTCACGCCACATACCTGCGAAGTGACGCACGTCATTGCGGCCGATAATACGCTCACACTTGAAGTCTCGTGCCCCGAAGAACACGACAAAGTCAATAAACGCCTGATTACCGGCGTCTTCTCGCACTGGGATAGTCTGGATAGTACGACGAATCCCGGTGGCGTCTGGCTCCCCGTTGAGCTAATTGAAACGGGACCTGCGCATATCCGCAATCTGCTCCTGACCACGCACCACATTGCACCGCATCAGGCCGAGTTGCGCTTTCGGCTACAGACCGATGCCGTTCACGCCTGTCGTGCTGATGTGCACTGGCGCTTTGCACCGCGTAACTTCGCCGGCAAAGTGCATACCCTGACGACGACAGTAGCCCTCGCCGCCAGACAACACGAAGCGAGCGGTCTGCTGCATATCCCCGATCCACAACTCTGGTGGAGCCATGATCTCGGTCATCCTGCACTCTACCAGGTAACTGCAACACTGATTATTAATGGACAAATAAGTGACGAAGTGTCGTTTGATTTCGGTATACGAACCTTTGAAATGAAAAATTGGATTCCGTACCTCAACGGTCGACGCTTTTTTATGAAAGGCAACAACTACCCGCCGACCGACACGCGGATTGCGACGACCACCCGTGCACGGTGTGCTGAGGATATCCGGCTGGCGCGCGAGTGTCACATGAACGTTTTGCGCGTCCATGCACACGTTGCGCATCCTGATTTGTACGCTGAGGCCGATGCCCAGGGCATGTTGATTTGGCAGGACTTTCCGCTCCAGTGGATCTACCGCCGCGAGGTGCTCGAGCCGGCCAAACGCCAAGTGCGCGAGATGGTCCAGCTCTTGCACAATCATCCGTCGGTGGTGATTTGGTGTATGCACAACGAGGCTGTCCACGTGGCGAGCACCAGCGATGAGCGACTATTGACCAAATTACGCACGTATTGGTCTGTCTTTGTATGGAACTGGAATCGCGATGTGCTCGATACTACCCTACAACACGAGGTGGCCGTTGAGGATTCGTCGCGACCGAGTGTGCGTTCATCGGGCGAATACGCGATTCCGTTGTGGCACAAAGGCACCGATACACACTTCTATTACGGTTGGTATATGATCTACGGCAAATTGGCGACCTGGCAACAACTCATCAAGCGATTCCCGGCCAATACGCGGTTTGTCACGGAGTTCGGTGCGCAGAGCTTCCCCAATCATGAGAGTGCAGTGCGCTTTATGGATGCAGATGTACATAAGATTGATTGGGCCAAACTGCAACGCCAACACTCGTTCCAGCCCGATATTTTGGCGTATTGGATGGACTGGCGGCGTGCGACTGATCTGCATCAGTTGATTGCGCTGACGCAACAGTACCAAAGCCACATCAACCGGCACTACATTGATCGCCTGCGTTTGCGCAAATATCGACCAACTGGTGGGATTGTGCCGTTCATGTTCCATGACGCCAATCCGGCCGTGTCATGGTCAATTCTTGATTATTGGCGCGTACCCAAGCAGTCGTATTATGCGATGCAGATGGCCTTTAGACCGCAGTATCTTTTCTGTGTAGTAGAAAGCGAAACGCTCGCACACGGCACCTCCGTCGACATTCCAATTATGGTGGTGAATGACGCCCCACATGAGGTGGCGGTGACCATTGAGATACGTCTATGTGCCCCTGATGACCGTGAGCTGGTCAAGGTACGGCACACGCGTACATTGCCATCCGATGCCATGGCCATGCGCGTCGATGAATTGCGGCTACAACCCGATATGCCTGGCCACTACCGTGTACAACTGCAGATGCGCAGTGCACACGATGAAATGGCACAAGAATACCTGATTACCGTGAGTGATGCATAAATTTCAGGTGTGAAAGGACTTCTATCATGTCAATGCTCGATCGTGCCCACGCCTTGGCCGACGAAATGTCGCGCCTGCGCCGTGAGATTCACAAATACCCCGAACTCGCCTTTGAAGAGGTGCGGACCGCCGCCCTCGTCGCCGAAACGCTGCGCGAAATCGGCGGGATTGAGATTCGTACCCAGGTCGGCAAAACCGGCGTCGTCGGCGATTTGGGATTTGGTGATGGCCCAACGATTGCGATTCGCGCCGACATGGACGCCTTGCCGCTCACAGAGGCGACCGGGCTTGACCATGCCTCGACCACGGCCGGCAAGATGCATGCTTGTGGTCATGATGCACACACGGCAATTTTGTTGGGGGTGGCCCATCTCCTCAAACAGGAGTTTGCCAGCGGTCAACTCAAAGGGCGCGTGCGCTTTCTCTTTCAGCCGGCTGAAGAGCTCGGTGGTGATGGCGTGAGCGGTGCGCCGTTGATGATGAAGGACGGTGCGCTCGAAGGTGTCGATCATGCAATCGCCTTGCACGTGGTCTCCGAGATGCCACTTGGGCAGGCGGGGATGGTGCGCGGGCCGGTGACGGCGGCGGGCGATGGATTCCGCGGGATCGTCAAGGCCACCGGTGGACATGGTGCTTATCCGCATTTGGGCGGTGACCCGATTGCGATTGCGGCCTCGGTGGTGCAGGCGCTGAATGCGATTGTGTCGCGCAAGATGGATCCTATGTACCCGGCGGTGTGTAGTTTGGGCGTGATTCGGGGTGGCGCAGCGTTCAATGTGATTCCAGCCGAGGTTGAGCTCGCCGGCACGTTGCGTAGCTTCGATCCGGCGATTCGTGAGCAATTGTTTGCCGAGGTTGAGAAGGCCTTTGCGCTGGCCAAAGCCATGGGTGGCGATTACACACTCGAGTTGCAACGTGGCTATCCACCGGGCATCAATGATGCGACTGTGGCGCAGTGGATGGACGATGTCGCAAGTGGCTTTTTGGGGGCTGATGCGATTGATCGGCACACGGTGGGCATGGCTGGCGAGGATTTTGCCTATATGCAACAGCAAGTACCGGGCGCCATGCTGATGCTGGGTGCATCAGTTGGCGATATGAATCGGCCGCACCATACGCCGGTGTTTGATATTGATGAGCGCTGTATGCCAATTGGCGCGGCGATTTTGGCTGAGACGGTACGTCGTTATTTGCGTCAGCACGAATAGGAGCACATCGATGTCGATGATGGACAACGCACAAGGCTTGGCGGGCGAGATGTCGCGCTTGCGCCGTGAGATTCACAAATACCCCGAACTCGCCTTTCAAGAGGTGCGTACGGCGGCGCTGGTGGCCGATACACTCCGCGAAATCGGCGGGATTGATATCCGCACCCAGGTCGGCAAAACCGGCGTCGTCGGTGATTTGGGGCTCGGCGATGGCCCCACGATTGCGATTCGCGCCGACATGGATGCCTTGCCGCTGACCGAATCAACCGGGCTCGAGTTTGCCTCGCAAACAGGCGGTAACATGCACGCCTGTGGTCATGATGCGCACACAGCGATTTTG
>Ga0194130_10007126_pt1 | contig 12546 bp, 20 predicted proteins | sample TA2KigsurfametaG_FD_160084 | JGI IMG/M metagenome (GOLD analysis project Ga0194130, IMG submission 160084) | Freshwater microbial communities from Lake Tanganyika, Tanzania - TA2015050 Kigoma 12 surface | ecosystem: Environmental > Aquatic > Freshwater > Lake | place: Tanzania: Lake Tanganyika... | reverse complement strand
TTTAAAAACAATTGAGTTTAGAATAAGGGGTAGTGATTACTGCCCCTTTTTTATTGTAAAGATATGGCAATGCTTCCAGAATCTGCACGTACTGCAGCTGCTTATTTAGGTGGTGGTATTGCAAGAAATATTGAAAGACAAGGTCAACGAATTGCTGGAATGGGAGGTAGCGTAACAGGAATTATTGGCGGTATTGGTCAGCAAGTTCAAAATGTTGGGCAAACAGTTGGAATGTTAGGTGCAAAAGAAGGAGTTGTTCGAACTTCTTCTTCACGAGCAGCAAAAACACTATCTCAGAATCCGTTAGCAGCTAAGGTTGGAGGATTTTTAGAATCAATGGGAGCAGGGGTTAATAATCTAGGAGCAGGAGCAGGAGAAACAGTCGGTGGAATAGGGCAAACAATGCAACAATTTGGTGCTTCTGCTGGAAAACCAGGTGCTATTAAAAAACGTGACATAGGTCTTGCAGCTGTTGGTGCTGCTATGACCGGTGCTTTTGTTGGTGGTATGGGTGCAAATTCAGGTATTAATGCGTTGATTGGTTTCCAAGCAACCAATCCCCGTGGTCGTGTCCCAGCTGAACCAGGTCGCATGGGTGGTAATACAATGCCTGCAGATTTACAAACAAGTTACATTGCGCTGAATCAACCAGGTTCTCCATTAGGAATGCAACAGATGCGTTTGTCTTATGACATGAAAACTGCGCAAGAACGTCAACGTTTACTACGTGCAGCAATGGGACCAGAAGCTGTTTACAATAATGGACCTGAGGCTGAATCCTGATGTCTAAAACAGATAAAGCAAAGCAACAATTAAAAGCTTATACAGAGCAATTGATTCCTGAGATTCGCTCCGAGATGCCAACGTTGCAACCGATGGACTACAACCCATATGAACGGATTGGTCCACTGCCCCCTAATAATTACAACTATTGGAACCGCTCTGCTGGTTACCAAGATGTTGAACCTTACTTTGATCCAGAGTGAATCAAGCTGCTAGAACGGCATTACAAGGCGGCATTGCACTAGCTGGCATGGCCGGTGCAAATGCTTTGCAACGTCAATCTGTTAAACAATATCAACAACGTGGAATGCAGGAGACTGGTTCTGCGTTTGAACAACCAGCACTAAATAAAATTGTTGAAGAATATACCAAACAAACAGGACTAGATCCAGAAATTACTGCTAATGCTTATCCATCAGGAATAAGTTATTCACGTGGTGGTAAAAACTCTATTTCTTTAAACATTGGCAAAGCAAGTAAGTTTACTCTTGGTCATGAACTAGGGCATCAAGCTATTGATGAAGGAGGTGGCCCACTTCAGTGGATTCAACGTCATACTTACGGTGGCGTCAATCCTAACGTCATGGGATTAGCAACAATTGGTGTAAGTGCTACTGTTCCATCTGCACGTCGTGCGGCATCACTTGCACTGGGGATGAACTATCTCAATAACAGTGGACGCATTATCTCCGAGATTGAAGCCAGTCGTCGTGGAACTAAACTCTTAAATGAAACTGGTTATCCTGTTTCAGCTGCGCCTGGTACTTTCCAAGCTGCAGGTTATGTAATATCTCCAGCTGTTGCTGCCCTTGGTGGTATAGCTGCAGGTAGGTTTTTACGTTCTTTTGCAGAACAAATGGGGCAAAATTAATAAACCCAATAAGTAAGTATTGCTATAATTTTATTAATGGGGCAGAAGTTCCCAGATTTACCGTGGCTCTTTGCCACAAGTCAGGGATCTTTCTGGATCTCCGGTGTCAGCTAAATCTACGCTGAATAACCAACATGTTTATTGATAACGACTTTCCCAAGCTGTTGGGCGCGGAGCTGTACCGTCCCCACCCAGCTTATATCGTGGAAATGGCTTGTGAGCCTGTAGTTGTCCACGACTTCACAAAACAGCCCGGCCAAACGGTTCAATTAGACCGGTACCGCTTCTGGGGTAACCCTGGTACCAAGAGCAACCGTGAGCGTACCCAGGATCAAACCATTGGTACTGCTAACAGCCGGTCCATTGTTAAGGATAAGGTGCTGGTGTCTCTGCGTGAGTACACTGGTCCTGCTGATCCGAACAACTCTAACCTCCCGAGCACCTTTAAAATTGCTCGTGAGACTCTGATGACCGCTCAGCGTCTGCTGCTGGACACCGGGAACCTCAACATGTTCCACCAGTCCATTGGTTCGCTGACCCTGCTGGATGACTATCGCCGCTGGCGCGACCGTGTGTTCCTGGACGAACTGTTCAAGTCCGAGTCCCGTGGTCAGTCCTCCGACACGCAAGGTGGTTACTACTACCCCAATAACAAAGCTAAGACTAGCGCTACCACGCTGACCGCTTATACCGCTACTGAGTATGCCTCTGAGCGTTATAAGTTCAACGTGAAGACTGACCTGCTTGAAGTGGTGAAAAGCCTCCGCAAGCGTAACGTCCCCGTCTTTGCTGATGGCTACTACCGCTGTATTGCTGATCCCTCCTTCATGAAGGATCTGCGTGCTGATCAGGGCTTCCGTGAAGTGGCTCGTTACCCTGGCTTTGCCGCTGGTAACCCGCTGATGAGCGGCATGAACCCCAACGCTGCCATCTATGGCGGTGGTCAGTACGGTCAAGCTCAATTTGTTGGTGGCGAACCAACGATGCCTTCCGGCTTTGTGTTTGAAGGCGTGCGTTTCTTCGAATCCACTAACTTCCCCTCCAAGACCATCACCGTTGACATCGGTGACGGCGCTGGTGCTGTTTCTCACGACACTCCTCCTGCACTGTTCTTCGGTCCTCAGGCAGTGGGCGTGGGTATCGGTGGTCCTAATGCTCAGGTTCTTATCAACAATAACGACGATTTCAGCCGCTTTATCATTCTGATTTGGCAACTGTACGCCGGTTTTGCGAACCTGAACAAGGACTTCGTGACCACTGCCTTCACCATCGTTTGAGGAAGGAGGTAATTAACAATGGCTGCTTACAAGACTAACGCTGGTACTATTCTCCAGCCCGGTAACCAAATCAACCGTCTTTCCTCCTACAACACCGAAGGTGTGTATGGCTGGCCTGGCGTCGAAGCTTTTGAGCTGATTGGCTACGTCAAGATTGATAACCTTGCCGCAGACAAAGCTAGCTACAAGAGCTTTGATATTGTTGTTCCTTCTCCTGATCGTCGTCCCGATGATCGCGTGCGTGACAACCGTACTTCCCTTGTGGTGAGTGCATCGTCTGCACGTCCCGCTTATGTCTACGGCGCCTCTATCGCTGTGGCTCAGGACCTGCCCGCTGGTGGACTGGCTGGTTTCCCTGCCTCTCCTGTTACCGCCGACATTGGTGGCACCAGCACTGAGGGTCTGCTGCTTGGTCCTAACAACGCTGGTTCTCCGTTTGGTGTTCCTGCAACTCAGGCCAATGGTCTGGCTGCTGCTAGCTCTATTGTGTCCGCTACCAGCTCCCTGTTTGCTCAGGGTCTAAGCGACACCACTGTTGCTGACCTGCCTTTCACCACTGGCGTGACCACTGCAGGCATCGTGGCGGCTGACTTTGCCAACTCGATGTTCTACAAGGTCACTTCGGACACCACCTTCAAGGTGTTCAACGTGAACGGTGTGACCTCCACCACCGTGGATGGTGACGGTGTGTTCATCAGCTCGACTGATAAAGATGCTGGCAAAGCTGGCTACATTATCTGCCGCGTGAACTACCTGCGCCCCGCTGCTGCTGTGGCTTGGGAAGATATCAATGAGTTCATTGATTTTGCTTCTCAGGTGGGTGGCACCGATAGCTGATCTGTATTGATTAGCTGAGTTGAGGTTGGTATTGTATTGGTAGTTATTGTTCTTTTTGAATGCTCTACCAATACAAACCAACTGGTCAACTCGTTGAAATGATTTCTCACCACGGTGACGGGATCATGATGTGTATTGATGCGCAGGATGAAGTCTTGTACATCGAACGCGATGATCTGGTTCCCCACATTGGTGCTACTAATGAAAAGGATCGGACGGAAGAACGCCTAACTGAGCAGCTAAAAGAAGAAGGCGTTAATCCTCCTATTCCCACCAATAAAGAAACTTTCCCACTGGATACTCGCATTAACCTTAATACTGCGAGTGCCAGACAGATTGCAGACCATTTACCTGGAGTAGGATTGAAAACAGCACGGGATATTAAGGATTTACAAACCTCGATGCCCGGCGAAAAGTTCGTCCGTTTAGATCAACTTAAAGCTATCAAGCGTGTTGATTGGGATGAAATTATCAAAGAAAATCTTATTCGAGTTGAATAATGCAACTTGATAACTTCCTCAAGTCAAAGATCCGCTGGCACCTAGGATATAACACCACGTCTATTCCAGCTGGTGATCTTGCTAGGCTTGAGGAAGCTTTGAACAATGTACCGGATTCATTCTGGTACGCGAAATTAGTCGAACAAGTCGGTCGGTGCGATGAGGCAGAAAAGCGCACTGACATGACAGGTAGTGTGAATAATAATTCAGTTCCACGTAATCGGTTAGAAAACATTGCTGGTGACGTTGATCGTACTATCACAACGACTGATTTCAAAGAAACACTTAAAACCTGGACGGAAATTTATCTGTATGAAACGGATCGTTTAGCTCTGCACTTATACGTGGCTAACTATAGGAATCCTATGCAAGCCCGTTATCGCTTCGAGCGGGAAGGTGCCGAGTTTATCCAAGCTCTACCCGGACCCGCAGATGTGGCAATCGGTACCCGCTTCTACTTCGAGTACAACTACCGGTAAGCCCATGTCGGATCTGCGCCAACGCTACGAAGAACTGCTTCAACGTCCTCAAGTACGCGCTCTGCTCAACACTATCCGTTATGCAGAGGGTACACCAGGAGAAGCTGGCTACCAAACCATGTTTGGTGGCGGTAAATTTGACACATCAAAAGGCTGGCGTCATCCTGATAAAGTAATCAGCAGTGGTGGTTACAACAGTGCTGCTGCTGGCGCTTATCAGTTTATGCCTGGGACATGGCAAGGTACAGCCAAAGCCTTAGGTTTACCTGATTTTAGTCCTAAATCCCAAGACCTTGCTGCTCTTTATTTGATTGATAAAAAGCGAGGCGCATTAGACCCCTTCCTAAAAGGAGAAAAATTTGGAACTGTTCTTAACAAGCTTGCTCCAGAGTGGGCTGCATTGCCAACATCTAGTGGAGGAAGCTACTACGGGCAACCTTCTAAAAAACTCGGTGACCTGTATCAATACTACGAGCAACAAAAACAAAAATCCGGGACAGGAAGTATTACTAGCCAGCAATCTCAACAACAGCAACAGCAGTTGCAACAGGCAGGAATGCCAAACATTAACATCATTATTACCGATGGAACTAAGACCTCTTCAACAGCAAGTAGTGATCCTTTAAGTTTCCTATTAGAATATCAAAAGAATAAGCGCTCATCTATTCCTTCTCCAATGGAGTTAGCGCAAAAAATGACAGAAATCGAGTCTGTTAATTACTTCGGGTAATCATGGCAGAGCGCACTATTCTTGAGGTTGCTAAAGTTCTTGAAAGCTATGGTTTAAGAGCAAGAGAACATCCTGGATTACCTGGAGGAGTAGGAAAGGGACATTCTCCTACTGGCTATCATCCTACAGGGGAAGCAGTTGATATCACTGATTGGCGGCCTGATGTAGCTCCTGCATTCCCTGGCGGCAAGCCAATTCCCTGGAAACAACGCACCGGAGAATTAGCTTGGCGTGCAAAACAACTTGGAATTTTTGCAGAGGCTTTAGGTCCAGGTGATAAAGGACATGACACACATGTTCATTTAGCTCTCCCTGGTAAAAAATTTGTCACAGACCAACAACTACGATGGCTTGCAACAGGTCGTTGGGAAGGACCGAAAGGACTGACTGATGTAATGCCAACATTAGATCAGCAAACTCCTCAAGTACAACCAAATCAACAACCACCAGGGAGTGATTTTCCGCAGTCAATTAACATTGTTATTCAAACTGGCAAGAAAGAAGAAGAACAAAAAACTCGTGAGCAACATTTAAAAGATTACATTGCAAAGATGACTAAATCATCTGGTTCAATTATTCCTGTTAACAGTCTTGCCAAGATGATTGCAAACCAACCCACTATGAACTACTTTGCATGAGGTTTGCAAACGTTCCTGGTTATAGCGCTGCTTATCCTGTGCAGTATGGAAACATGTACAAGGATTACAGCATGACTACAGCTGGTTTTGCCGATCCATTTCAACCCCAGAGGAAAGAACAACACAGTCCTTGTTCTTATGTGGTGGGATACAACGGAAGCACTGATCCACGCTATCAACTGAACAATCCTGCTTACATGCGTGAGGTAGATCGTTCTGCAACTGATGCAGTGCCTCCTGTTATTCTTAATAAAAGACCAATTCAAAATCAGTTCTGATGGCCTATACCAAACCAGATATGCGTGAACGCATTAAAGATCGCATCATGGCTGGCTCTAAAGGAGGCAAGCCAGGTCAATGGAGTGCGCGTAAGGCTCAGCTATTGGCTCAGGAATATAAAAAGAAAGGTGGCGGCTACAAAGGTGAAAAGACAGAAGGACAGAAATCTTTAAAGCGTTGGGGTGAACAGAAGTGGATGACAAAATCTGAGTATGAGAAGAACAAGTAATCATGCAAGAGTTTAAAGCAAAAGCATTGCTTGGTAAAACTGCTACTGCTGTAGGGCAGTCATGTCCTCGTGCTACAACTGATATTAAAGAAAATATCAAAAACCGTAATTGGACCATTGATAACTTTGCTTACGGTCCTTTAAATCCTGATGAACCTGATCCTGGGTTCTGGGAGAAGAAAGCAGAGATGTGGCACAGTGATGTTGATACTGTGATGTCTGCTCGTTGTGGTAACTGTGCAGCGTTTGATCAATCTGGAATTGTTTTAGATTGCATCATTGAAGGAATCAATGAAAACGGTGCCGCAGATCCTTATGAAGTTTTGGATCATTCCAACTTAGGTTACTGCCAGCTCTTTAAGTTCAAGTGTGCTGCAGCACGAACCTGTGATGCTTGGCTCTACGGAGGACCAATCAACGATGACTGATAAAGCAATTGAACCTGGAAAGAAAAGCACGGAGCGCTACTTACCCAAAGCAGCATGGGCACGGCTCTCTCCAGAGGAGCGGAAACAAACCGATCAAAAGAAACAGCGAGAATCCCGTAGTGGTAAACAGTTTGTAGAAAACACGTCGGCTGCTAAAAAAGCACGGCGTGCTGTTGAACTTGCTACCAAACACAAGGGACAATGATTGATCCACTGCAGGGACGTGATGTAACTCCACGAGGACGTGGCCTTGGTGCACGAGCAGGTGACTATGAACCTGGCCTGAGACCTTTACCTGGTGACGGTGCCCCAGGAACACGGCCCTTACCCGGTGACTACCGGATGGCAGGAAGCAAGATCAAAGGAATGCAGCAACTTGATCCACTGATCTTTAAGAAGCTGTTTGCTTAAACCTGCGCTACAATAGCTTTAGCAAATAACATTAATCAGAAGGAATGGCTAGTTCTTCTACCAACAAACAACCGGCAATGATTGACCGGCCGTTTCTTAACAGTACTCTTGTAACTGTTGCTTCTGGTCAGCTTTTTTCCACCAGCTTAATTCCAACTGCTGTTGGCAACGCAACCAACGTTCTTGATGTTGATAGTGCATTAACTGATACTTCTATTAGCGGTGCTTATATTGATGAGATCTGGCTGCGATTTGCAAAAGAACGTAATATCTTTTTAGATGCTACAACTCCTGGTTCTGGTACTTATTCACAATCAGGTACAACCTCAGTCGTTGTAACACTAGCCAATCACAACTTAAAAGTTGGTCAATCTGTTTATCTTGATTACACCAGCGGTACTGCAGTTGATGAAACAGTAACTGTTACTGCTATTACATCTACAACCTTTACAGTTACCAGTGCAGCATCATTAACTACTAGTGGTAACGTTAATGTTTATCAGCCCGTCGATATTTGTTTCTATGTGGTTGGTGCTTCTTCTATTACCAACACCAACCAGTTCTTCCCTATCTTTACTGTTAGCGTTCCTACTGTTGCTGCTAACCAAACTTATAGCTTAACGCTTAATGAAATTCTGCCACTAATCAATCACCCTGTTCCCCACGCTGGCGCTAATTTTGGTTCTGCAAACAATGAAGTAGCGCCTAAAACACGTGGACTTGTGATGGAACGTGGTCAAGCACTGTATGCAACTGTAAGTGGAACAACTGCATTGACTAGTGGATTTTACGTTTGTGTGCAAGGCGGTTTCTATTGATTGTGAAGGATATTGAATCCTGGTCAAAAGATCAAAACCGTTTAAATTGGTCACTTGCTGTGCAAATGGCTAATCACTGGCGGCGCATGATGGGTGTAGAACAAGTAGATTATCCTTATCCAGGAGATCCCCGTGAAGGGTTATCTTTAAATGCCTAGGCGTAAAGATAGTTTTGGTGGAAGATTTGATGGCAGCTTTAAATCTTTTGCTGACAAAATAGATAAAGAAAACAAGAAAAAATACAAATTTGATTCTGAAGTTAACCCTTTTGATTTTGAACCTAAGGATAGAAAACAAATAAGCCGCATTCGTTTTTATAACCATGATTCTATGTGGAATCGTTGGCGCCGTGGCTATGAACTTTATACGTTAACTCAAACAATGTTTGGTAGTAAAGCTACGGGAAGAGAGTTCCGTGGTGACTATCGAATCTATTGCACATTTCAGCAGTATCCTGGAATTTTTATTCCTGCACGTTTGTTTGGTTTTCCCAGTACAAAAATGGAAATTGGACAACAAATTGTTGCAATACGCGATGCTAACTCTTTTAATTTCTATAATTTTGGACTGCCCATTGAAAGTGTTCGTTATTTGCAGGCAGTAAAAACAGGAACATATACACAATCAGGAACAACTATAACTGTTAATATTGATAGTCACCATTATCTGGTCGGTGATTCAGTCTATTTAAATGTTTCTAGCGGTGCTGCATTAGATGAAACACTTATTGTTGTTAGTGCAACAACAAACTCGTTTACCTGTACAGCTACAACATCTTTATTAACATCAGGAAATATTACTGCTCAAAAAGTTACTACATTTTCTGATTCCAATTGGGTAGAACAGCGTGTTGGATTACGTTTAATTCCGCCTCCAGTAACTTTTTTTGCTGGAGAACGCCTTGTTGATCGCGTCATTGAACGAGATCCTGGAATAACTGCTACTTATACGCGAGTAGGTTCTACTGTAACAGTCACATGCAGCAGCAATCACGGCCTTGCTACTGGCAATGAAGTTTATCTTGAAGTTGCAAGCGGGGATACTGACTCTGGTTTATATACGATTACTGTAAGTAGTAGCACCGTTTTTACTATTACAACAATTGAAAGCGGTATAACTTCTGGAAATCTTACAGTAACGCGTCGGATACGTGGATATAATTACGATGACTATGTTGGCTATACCGTTACAGGAGTTGATTTATCTACAAATGAAATTAAGTTTCAACGTACAGATTCCTATGCTACTAGGATTTTTAACCCACGCACAAATCAACCTGACTCCCAAGGTATTCCCAAAACAGTAGTACCTGCTCATCGTGGCTTTCAAGTAGGACGCTATTTAACAACAGAGATTCGTTGTCAATGCAGTTGTCAAGATTATTTAAAACGTGAAACATTTAATTTTTATGAGGAAAATAGAAAACGCCGTTTTCCTAATACACCCGCAGGAGATGTTCGCCCTGGTTTCCATTTAGATCGTAATAATAATTTAATTCCTACTAGAGATGATGTTGGTGTTTATAACTCTTTTGGTTATCTTGTTGTTAATAATTTTTATCAACCTCCAACTTATGAAGATACTCCGGAATATTCAACTCCTTTGCTTGCTTACTATCAGTTACGTTGGTGCAAACATATTTATGCAGCTATGTGGTCAATTCTTCACGATGAAGGTAATGACAAATTTTCTATTTTTTCTCGATATGAACAAAGTGGACCAACACTTACGGTCTTTACGGATCAGCCGCACAACTTAGAAGTTAACAAACGTGTTCATTTAAATTTTAGTAGTGGTAATGCATTAGACGGTGACTACTTAGTTGGTCAGGTTTTAACACCAAATAGTTTTACAGTTGTTTATCCTTTCAGCCAAACAACAAGTGGATATTGTACTATTGAGAATTTAAAAATTCACGAATATGTAGGGACTTGGCTACTTGAACCTAATGATGCACCAGTTGGAAAAAGTGCTGAACTTTTTTATAAACGTCTCAATAAAGAAAATGGAGATACCCGTAAAGCTCTTGAACAGATGAAGATGACTGATTATGGGTTGCCGTGGATTGGACTTAAAACAATTGAAGGCGATCGTAATCAACCTACTGAGATTGGAAATTACGATACAAATTTGGTCACAATGGTTGCAACGGACAGTGTTAAAAGAGATGAAAATAACAAATTAAGTTTTGATGGCATTCCTGTCAACACTACAACAACATTGTTAACGGTGTTGCAGAAGATGTTTAACCTAGATACAAAGCTTATACAGGCTGCTAAATTTGGTTTATTAAGCCAACCATTAACTGATTACAGTCCTGATTTCAGATTTGGAAAAATTGATTGTGGTACTTATTTGAATGGTACGCCTTCTGATCCGTCACCAGAAGTTTTAGATTGTGGTACATACCTTAATGGTGCTCCAACTGCTGCTCCTTTTACCGTAGTAGACTGCGGTATCTATGTGAATACCTGAACATGTCAGTTCAAATTCTGCGTTTACGTTCTAGTCTTCTTTATGACAGGGTGTTCCCTAGTCGTTTAGGTGACGCAGAACTTGCAATTAATTACAACGCCACTGAACCTGGCCTGTATTTTCGTGACAATGCTGGAACACCTGATCTTATTAAGGTAGGACCCATCCATGTTGGCAGTGCTGCTCCTAATGCTGTACCTAGTGGTTACACCGGTCTTTCAAAAGGAGAAAGTTGGTTAGACACTGCTAGTACGCAAATCTTTAGAGTGTATGACGGCAGCACTTGGCAATTGCCCAAAGCTGTAGCATCTACATCAGCCAGTGGTTTTCCAAGCAGCCCGACAGATGGGCAATTACATTACGATAAATCTGCACCTGCTCTTTATATTTATAACGGAACTTCTGCTAGTTGGGTTGCTGTTTAAACCTTGTGGTTTATCATATGATCCCAGATGCGATCTAACTTCTGATGAACAGCTTGCATTTCTCTAAGGAAGTCCTGCTTGAGAACGTAGTCCCGAATAATGGTATTTTCTAAACGGTCATAATTGTTTTCAATCTTTTCAAACCTGGCGTTAATACGCTCGTTAAAGGTTGAAAGCGATTTTGTTAGGCCAGTAAATGCCGCAAGGCCTGCGGTAATGGCTGCAATGATTACCTCAGGCGTCATCTACATAAAATTCTCTGCAACTATTCTAAACGATTCAATGATTTAGAATAAACCTAAGGCTCAAAAGAAAGCTGTGGCAACCGGATACGAACCTAATATTGAAGGTGCCTTGGCAGTTCTTGTTGATTTAATGCAAGGCAATGGTTTTACGATGACTAGAGCACCATATGCACCCAACTATCGCGGTTTAGTTGATGCATTAATTGACCTGAAAGACGGTTTTCCTACGATTATCCCATTCCGCGTAGGATTTAATGCAACAACTTTCGAAGCAGTTTCTCAAGGAGAAGCGTTATATATGCGTGTCAGCGATGGCCTGGTAGGCAAAGCTATTGCTAGTGGCACTGTAGATGAAGCCTATGTTGTTGGTTTTGCTGATACCAGCAAAGGAGCAGGACAAGTTGTTAAAGTTTTAGTTACTGGTATAGAAGCAATGACCGGTTTAGATGCAGGAGATCATTACTTCTTATCTGCTGCTAGTGCTGGCGCCATCACAACGACACCTCCATCTACTGCTGGTCAATATGTTGTTCGAGTAGGAGAAGCAACATCAAATAGTGAACTATCCATTCAATTAGAACCTCCTATTCTACTGAGTTAAGATGGCAACGCGTAAACCGATAACTCTGGTCAATGGTTTATTCCAGGAGGTTAATACTCCGACAGATAAACTTAATCTAGCAGGTAATACAACAACTGATCTTCTAGAAGGTAGTAATCTTTATTACACCGATACACGTGCTCGTGGTGCAATTTCGTTATCAACAACGAGCCCAGCACCAGCAACTGGTTTAGGCAGTTTAACTTATAACTCCACAACAGGTGCATTTACTTTTACGCAAGTAACAGATTCTGTTGTTCGTGGTTTATTTAGTGCGGATACAGCAACCGGCATTACTTATAACAACACCACAGGACAGTATTCATTAGCCAGTATTCCCAACAGCTCACTAACTAATAGTGTTATCAATATTGTTGATGCTTTCGGTGTTACCACTGCTATTGCACTTGGCAATTCTCCTGGCTATGACATTGGGCCAGCAGCTACGATCATTGAGCTGGTTCGCAATGAAAGTGGCTCTCCAATTGCTCGGGGCACTCCGGTTTACATCACAGGTTAC
>Ga0194130_10007123_pt1 | contig 12549 bp, 14 predicted proteins | sample TA2KigsurfametaG_FD_160084 | JGI IMG/M metagenome (GOLD analysis project Ga0194130, IMG submission 160084) | Freshwater microbial communities from Lake Tanganyika, Tanzania - TA2015050 Kigoma 12 surface | ecosystem: Environmental > Aquatic > Freshwater > Lake | place: Tanzania: Lake Tanganyika... | reverse complement strand
GCGAGGCCTGCAGCGGGCAGGGGGTGAACGTGATTGAGATGAACTTCCTGCCCGATGTCTACGTGCAGTGCGACGTGTGCAAAGGCGCCCGCTACAACCGCGAGACGTTGCAGGTGAAATACAAGGGCTTCACCATCGCCGACGTGCTGGAGATGACGGTGGAGCAGGCCTGTGAGGTGTTCTCCGCCATTCCCCAGGCGGCGGACCGCCTGCGCACCCTGGTGGATGTGGGCCTGGGCTACGTGAAGCTGGGTCAGCCGGCCCCCAGCCTCTCCGGCGGTGAGGCGCAGCGGGTGAAGCTGGCCACCGAACTCTCCAAGCGCGCCACCGGCAAAACGCTTTATCTGATTGACGAACCCACCACGGGCCTGAGCTTCTACGACGTGCACAAGCTGATGGATGTGATCCAGCGGCTTGTGGATAAGGGCAACTCGGTGCTCGTGATCGAGCACAACCTTGACGTGATCCGCTGCTCCGATTGGATCGTCGATCTGGGCCCGGAAGGTGGCGATAAGGGCGGCGAGATCGTGGTGACGGGAACCCCTGAAACCGTTGCAGCACACCCCACCTCACACACGGGGCGGTATCTCAAGCAGGTGCTGGAGCAGCACCCACCGCAACCAGTGGCGGCCTGACGTTGCCCTGGCCGTTGGTCTCCTGCCTGATGCCCACACGGGGCAATCCTGTGCTGGTGGCGCCTGCGATCCGAGGCTTCCAGCTGCAGAGCTGGCCGGAGCGTGAGCTGGTGAGCGTGACCAGCCAGCCCAGTGCGGCGTTGGATCAGATGGTGGTTGCGGATTCGCGCTTTTGGCTTCACACCATTCCAGCTAGGCTCACACTGGGTGATCAGCGCAACATGAGTGTGGCGCGGGCACAAGGTGCCTTCTTAGCCACCTGGGATGACTACGATTGCCATGCACCTGAACGGTTGAGCACCTGCATGCAGGTGTTGTTGGATTAGGAGGCGCAGATTGTGAATTTGCGCAGGGTGCTGATCTGGATGCAGCTGCACCATCACCTGGGTGTGTCGTGTGTGGGGGTTTGGGAGAACACGATGGTGGTGCGGCGTTCGTCCCTCCCCGCTTGCCCCGCTCTGGAGCGGGGATCGGATACGGCCGTGCGCATGTTATAGAGCAACGGAACAGGCTGGTCTACATCGATCAGCAAGATCTCTACGCCATTGCCACACCGGTGCGAACACCTGGGAGGCTGAGCACTTTCTAGGTTTCCTTATTGCCGGAGGCGCGGAGTTCAGGGGTGATGATTATGTGCAGTCGATGGCTTATGCCTGCTTTAGATGTTTACGATCCGCTGGCTTTTTCTAAAGCCATGGCGTGTTGGGCTGAAGCGCAGCTCTGTGCCTGCTTTCACCGCCAGTTTGGTTATGCTCTGTCACTGCATGCACCGCAGACGCTGCGCGAGAATTTGTTTGCGCTGATGGTGCGGAAGCATCGCCGCCATACGCCCCGCTACGCCTGGCTGAGCGACAAACTGGCGGTGCGCCGCTATGTGCAGCACTGTATTGGTGCGCACCATTTGAGCCCGATCGCGTGGGTGGGCACCGATCCTGCTCAGGCCCCTCTCGAGCGCTATAGCCATGGTGGCTGGATCGCTAAGACCAATTACGCCTGTGGCGGATACCGGTTGATCAAAGCCGGTGAACAGAGATCACTGCGTCAGCACCTGCAACAGCAACTTGAGCAGAATTACTACTGGATGGCGCTGGAGGCCCAGTGTTTTAAAATCGAGCCTCATCTCTACATCGAACAGCTGGTGCAGGGGGTAGATCAGCCGCCGCCGCTGAGTTATCGATTGTGGTGTTTCGGCCATTAAATCGCCAGGAGGTTTTTCGTTAAGCCCGTCACTTCGTCGAATACTAAGAAATTAAACTACTTAGCCTGAGTAATGCATCGCTGTTAGCTTATTTGGTAGGAGTTAGCTTATAGCTTATTGCTGCTGGAAACACTCCTAATGTCTAACCGTAGAGCATAGAGAAAATCCATATGAAAGCACTACAGGGTCACATGCGTAGTGCTCGAAAGGTATTGAGCAATGATATTGAAACGGGATTGTTTCAGGCAGGTAGAAGCTCTTGAACCGCGTAAAATTACCAGGTGAAATATTATCGTATTTAATAAGTTTCATCAGTCTGTTAGAAAGTGAGTGAACAACAGCGTCAAAATGAAGGATTTCATAATACCGATCAAGTCTAATCGGGGCAATGCCTGATGTAAGCGTAAAACCAGGCGTGTGAAGTTTAGAAGTATGTTCCACCGATCCAGAGAAGAAGAGCCTTGGCTGATAATCGAGGTCCAAAAATATCTGATAACGGGAAACGTAGATCCTAGGTAATGTGGAATGCAGGAAAAGCCATTTACGAGGCAAGGAATAGCAGTGGTCAGTATTGAGTAAGCCGCTCTTAAGACTGATGCATATACCTTCATATGTAAGAGGAGAAATGATTTCATCGTCGTCTAGGCGCAAGATCCATCGATCAGGATTATCACTAATGATCTTATGCATTCCGCTCTCAAGAGTGCCGCCTACAGAGTCGTGCAATTTATATTTTGCACCGACACCAGCAAGAACCTCCTCAGTCATATCATCGCTCTGAGCATCTACATAAAATATCGCATCAAAACAGTTTTCAGAGAAATAGCGCGCCTGTTTGGCAATCCATGAACTCGAGTTACGAGTTAAAATAGTAATAAGCGGCCTCTCTAGTGAACCATGAAAAATACTTGAGTGCGAGAAATCTACGAATGACCTAGCTAGCGCACCGCAATCATTCCTCCGGAAGGCATAATTCTTGTCTAGCCGTCGACAATACGCTTCTATTGAGCTCGGCTGAACAAATCGTGAGTCATTAAGAATTTGCACTATAAGATCTGGATTCTCGCCACGATCTTCAAGCAATTTCGCGAGTTTGGCGGCGTGAGCAAACATTTAGATAATTTAGAATTACTGTTTAGTACACTAGCTAGCCACCATTCTACTGTATGTGGAGTTTTCCGAGAAAGGGGCAGACCGACTGCATTGTAGTTTATCCGAGTGATTTAGGGCCAGTATAATATCCTCTTATGGGCGTAAATGTGCAGAACAGCTGTCCAGGGTTTTGTATATGTATCGAAGTGAGGTGGACTGGTTTTTCTGGATAGGCCCCATCGTTAATCTCTGAGGCGGGGTACCGCCCCTGATCGGGGCTCCTCCAATGAGTAACAGCCGCACTCACAGTCCCGAATCCAAGGCCCGAGTCGCCATGGAGCCGATCAGTGGTCGCAATACGATCCAGGATATTGCAGCTGATCATGTCATCCACCCGATCCAGGTGAGCCAGTGGATTCGGCACCTTCTCGATGGCGCCAGCGAGCAATTCACCCGAGGCAAGAACAACAAAGACAATGGCGACAGCTAGGTCAAGGAGGCTTAGCTGTTCCAGCAGATTTGCAAGCTGCAGATGGATCTGGAGTGGCTCAAAAAAGTCTCAGCTGCTGATGCCCGTGAACTGCGCAAGCTGGTCGATCACGACCAGCCAGATATCAGCGTCAGCAGGTAATGCGCCTTGTTGGGTCTCCTCAGACCCATGCTTTATTACCGGCCTACATCGGTGCGTGAATCGACGCTGCGGATCATGGCCAGGATCGATGTGCTCTACCTGGAGGATTCCTGCAGCGGGAGTCGCCGGATGGCGTTCTACCTGGCTAGAGAAGGGATTCCGATCAGCCGCGATCGATTACGAAACCTCATGCGGCGGATGGGTTTGCGGGCTATCTACCAGAAACCACGCACCACGGTTCCAGGAGACCCATCGGAGCGACTGCCCCTGTCTGCTGGACCTCAAGCAGGCCATGACAGTCGACCAGAATTGGGCGATCGACACACCTACATCCCCCTGTAGAGGGGTTTCCTCTACCTGGTGGCGATCATGGATCTGTTCTCCAGGAACGTGCTAAGCTGGATGCTCTCCAACAGTCTTGAAACGCAGTTCGGCCTTGAGGCTCTGAGAATGGTTCTGGAGGGTGTCTGTAAGACAGAGATCTTCCACTCCGACCAGGGGTGCCAGTTCACCTCTTCTGACTTTGTGGCCAGCCTGCAAGCTGAGGAGATTAAGATCAGCTGGTCATACAGACAGCGCTGCTACGACAAAATCCTGGTGGAGAGGCTGTGGCGCATAGTAAATTATGAAGATGTCTATCTACGTGCCTATAGCGATGGTTAGGAGGCTGAAATCAGCTTGGCCCGATTCCTTTGGAGGTACTGCCATGTTAGGCCACACAGTTCTCTTGGATGCAGAACTCCCAATGAGGCCTACACTGACAACGAACCCTGTTCCTCTCGCCCGGAGTTAACGATTTCAAGGGCCGGAACTGTCCAACAAAAGGCACCCACCTCAGCAAAGGAACCCCATTGAGCTCAAGACCCGTCAGGTTAAACCACATTCTGTGTTGGGCATGAACCGCGACCAGCTTACAATTACCCAGATTTCAAGAATTGCACGGCATATGTTGAAGATAAACTCTGAGAACCTGCCTAAGCTCTTTTTCCGGGTTTCCTATGTCTCACCTACCCAACGACATTTTTCTGAGTAATTGCACTTTGTTGTTTAAGCCTCAGATAGTAAAGATTTGATTATTGTGCTGGGTGATCCCGAAGCCTTATTCTTGTTCGGGCTGACTCAAAAGTTACTTTCTCCAGAGGCTTTATATGATAGAATTGTCTGAAATGGAACGCGAATTATGCTAAAGCCAAATGAGCTTCTGGAAAAGTATCAAAAGAATAAAAATCTTACATTCCTGCCCATTCCCGAAAATCTCTTGGATTGTGATTTCCATGCTAATATAGATGGCAGAAGTCTAGTTTCAGCTATTAAAGATTTCGAAAAACATAGAGCGCGTAAGTTTGACCTATACCCACATTTTCTCACGGATACATTTGTGGAAATGTGCAGCGCGGTTCTTAATCGAACATGGTATCGCGAAAAGCTAATTTTACAATCTATTGATCCCAATTCATCCTTTCTCACGTTCGGTTCATGTTTTGCCGCTGAGATACATCGCTATCTAATGGGCTATGGGATTCAGAGCTATACACTTACTCTGGCAGATCATGTTAATAGCCCAAGGATGAGTCGGGATGGCCTAAGCCTTAACTACAAGCCGAGAGATTCCTACCACTGGGATTTATCCAACCCGTCTGATCATGCGACGATATCCATATATCAAGATGAAGTAACTAGCGACCAATACCTTCAAAGCATTAATTTAGAGGAGGAGCTTCAGATACTTAAACGAGAGCATGTCTACAGATCCGAGCGATTTATAGATCAGTACGGCTATTTAAGGTCAAAAATCGCACAGACTGATATTATTATCTTTACGATTGGTACGGCCATCAAAAAAGATCGTGGAAAGCTAAACTTTGAGAACGTTGCTGATACTGTAGCCTTCCTTGATGAGATAAGAAGAATAATATACAATATTAACGAGGATGCCACTGTGTTCTTCTCGCTTTCACCTGTACCACTCCAGGGCTTTTCTGGTATTAACAAGTCATGCTTGAGTGCTGTTGAAGCCGATTCAATCAGTAAAAGTATTTCAAGAGTAGCTATACATCAGTACTTCGATTTAATTGATAGATGTTTTGAATTTAATACTTTCTATTTTCCCTCATATGAGATTGTTCGCTGGATAGCACCGTATTATTTAGACAGTGTTTGGTCAGACCCTCATCATATTGAACGTCGACTTGCTAAGCTAATTTGCAAATTGTTTATTTCCACGTTCTTGCAAAAGTAGACCAATGCATAATAATACTCTAATTCTCTATAATATCCGCATCAACAGCAAAAATAGGCTCCACCGACTTGCTTTCCATCTAGCATCATTGGCACCTATGCTTTATATAGACAACCTACATTGTCTTATCAACGTTCGCGGTGTTTACAAGCAAGAAGCAGAAGTGCTATTCAAAAGGGCTTTTCACTCTCTTACTATTTATACGCTTAACTCTGACCTCGGTTGGAAAACCGACACAAAAACTATGCTAGAGAACTATAAATACGATTATATACTTTGGATGATCGAAGATACCTATCTGATTGGCTCATCATTCTTTAATGTAAATCAGCTGATTAACTCGTCTTATAAGTATAGCATTGATTTTGTACCCTTGTCACAGTATGGTGCGTCTGCCCTTTTTAAGGATGAAACCAGTATTCAGCTGCCTATAGAAAGCTCTTTGTGGTTCTACAACGATACATCTTTGATGAATGAGCAAGGATTTCAGGCACGAAGTCGACTTCAACGCAGTAACTGGGAAACTTATCCAATATGGGCGTTTGGCATTTATTCAAGGACCACATTTCGCAAGCTCTTGTCTCTCCCCGATAAGGATGATCAGCTATTTACGCCTTTTGGCATGGAAGTCCCACCACCTCTTGCCAACTTCTCCTGCAGAATTGCGTTTTCACGACACCAGTTGTTTGTAACTTATGACGATGACCAAGGTTTTAGCGGCGATTCCTTGTGTTCAAGAGGATTATATAGTGACACTACAAACCAAACATTACTTAGGATGTACGAAGACCACATTGATCACCAGCGGGGTTTGAAGTCTCATGTTCCAAATGTCTGATCTCTATCTCCGAGAGGTGTTCGATTCTTTTCAACAACTTTCCCAGCTCCAACTGGTGAATCAATGGAAGGTCTGGAGGGATGCTGGTAAAACATATTATCGTTCAATAGGTGAGGCTGGTTTCCGAAGTTACTCACAATTTGAAGAGGACGGCATCATCCTATATATTATGACTATGCTTGGCATCAATAATGGTGTGTGCGTAGAAATCGCTTGTGGAACTGGTCATGAATGTATGTCAGCAAATCTAGTTATCAACCATGGCTTCCAAGGCTTCTTATTTGATGGCTCTAGTAGAAATGTTGATGCTGCCAAAGCATTTTTCACTGCCAAGAAAGATCTAATTGCTATGCAACCTTCTATTCGAGCGGCATGGCTTACTCGAGAAAACATTAACTATCACCTGATGGCTTCAGGATGCCCTAAAGATATTGACCTATTGACGATAGATGTTGATGGAGTTGATTATTGGCTTTGGGATGCTCTTGAATATACAGCCCCAAAGGTCTGTTGTTTTGAAACACATGATTGGATACCTAGTCACCTAAGCCTAACAATTCCCTACAGTCCAGACTATCAAATGTTGGACTCTGTTCATCCTGGGTTTCGGTCTGTTAGCCTTTTGGCTATGACCCGCCTTTCGTGCAAGAAAGGCTATACACTCATAGGCTCTCATAGGCACGGATTTAATGTCTTTTTTATCAGGAATGATCTTTTAGAGCCATTCTTCGAGCCTGTCGCCATTGAGAGTATTCATAGTAATCCGGCAACAAGAAGAAACCAATCCCAAATGTGGCCGCAACTATCTCATTACCCCTGGGTCACCATCGAATAACATCAGGTCGATCGTAGAGATGAATAGTTGGGGGGAATGAAGAACCAATTCGACTCATTCCAACAACCTTTCATGTATTTATAGTTAAAGTTTATGGGGTTAACAAGATCTCTAGGATAACAGTATCTCTTCTGATCATGCCTCGACAGCCCCTTGGCAGCGAGCCACTCTGTAAGCCATGCTAAAGCTGAGTTTGGCAGATGGACTTCTTTAGCATTCATTAGGATAGGGAGAAAATCAAATATTGTTGTTCGGGGTATAAAAGTATTCTCCAGTACTCTATAATTAGAATGATTTGAAATAGACTCAATTGTCCTCTTCATTTCAGTCAGTTCCTGGAGATGTCCATCTGGAGAACCAATCATGGTGTTACAAAAGATGTATTCGCTCACAATATCAATTTCATAGTAAGCTATCACTCTAGCTTCCCGATCCTTATTCCGATTGATACTAATAAAGTGATGCCATCTGCGTGATGCACGCTCAAGACCAAGCATTGCATATTTACTTAGCATTAATGGAAAAGCCCTCCCTTGTCCATTAAGTGTAGACCTAGATAGAGGTATGTATATATCGCCTTTTGCTGAAACTACAATTTCGGAATAGCCCTTGTGCGATAAAGCGCGAAAAGGAAACTCATCAGAACTACTTACAAATGTAATAGCAGGAGAGCTGATATATTCAGGCAGCCAATAGTACTGGTCAATAACAGGCCATATAACATCATACCCTTTTGCTGCATAATAGTGTCCAATCTGGTATGTGTAGAGTATGTCGCCAATTCCTGCTGGCTGATAAATTAGGCATTGAGGTGATTTCACTTATTGACCTCTATAATGGAAGCTTAGGGAGAATCCATTCGATTATGCTTTTAGGGAAGTACTCTTCCGGAATAATGTTGTCCTTGAATAACGGTTCTTCAGCATATTCGAGCCATCTACGCCGATCCAAACAAACTGATTGTACTTCCTCAACCAAGTCATCAATGTAATTAAACCTATCATAAAGAATCATAGACTTTTCGTTAAACGTACTTAAGTCGAGGCCTCCTCTATAAATGGCAATACATCCTGCAGCATATGGCTGAATAATCTTTTCTGTTACATATCCAGGATGGAAACTGTTTTCAAGGGCAAATGTACAACGGTATTCCTGAAGCTTTGTATGCTTATCATATTCTGACCCCCTCAAAGGTTCAGACATGTTGTTAAAAAGTTTACCGTATGAGTCGATCACTACTCTTTCCTGCATTCGCAGAAACAAAAGTATTCTATCTTTGATCATATTATTATTAATAAACATTAGGGGCTTTCGATCCTCAAATCCCCTAAGACTGCGCTCACGTGCTAGAAGAGTTAAATCCTTAAGGGATACTGAGTATGTCGGATTAGAAGGTAGTGGTCGTGGTTGATACTTATTGAACCAGTTAACAAATAATACCCAAAGAGGAAGATAATAATTATTGCATGAGGTGGGATGCTTGGAAAAAGAAATGTTACAATCTGAATCGGCTGGTTCTATGCAGGCGCCAGGTACACCCGACTTAATATTCTCTCCACTAAAAAATATCTTAAAGCAATCATATCGAACATGTTCAGCTCCAAAGCATGAATAGATCAGAATGTCAGGCTGTTTGGCATCTATTATGATCCTGAATGCTAGTGACAGCAGATCATTGAAGTAATTGTCATACGGATTGAACTGATAAGGTCCATGTCCCCACATATCTACATAATAAATCCTAAGTACTTTCTTACTCATTGTATTTCTGGATTGTACTTTTAAATTGGCCAGTCTGAGATCCCTGATAAGTTAAGCCCGGCTGAAGCCAGCCTACAGCTAGGCTCAGGCGATTAATTCTTAAGCTCAAATCCCAATCGTATGGCATAAACGGTGGATACAAACTGTAATCCTCCAGGATAAGCCTAGCAACGGAAGGCTTTACAAAGTAACTATCAGCACATTTACTCTTATGCCAAGTATGAGTAGGAACTACGATTCCACTCCCCATTAATGGCACATGTGCTCCAGTCCCTATAAATAGAATATCAAAATTTTTGCAAAATTCATTTGAATCGAGCCTAAACCAGAATTTACAGAATCTTTCGTACGATATAAAGCCTACATCATCCTCTAGCACTAGTCCGAATGACTGCCCTGAGTGCTGAATACTATCTAAAGCTAGAGCATGCTTTTTAAACACTGATCGTTCGGACTTAGTCAGTTGGCGCAGGCAAAACCCTATAGATCCTAGTTCGTCGGGCAAAGAAGAAAGTATCGCAAATGTCAAACTAAAGCAATTTTCAGTACAAATAATATTTACGTTGTCTATTGCAAAATCTGGCTTTAATATGGAGCCTATATTGAGAAGCCTTTCGGCATCCCCGAGTTTGTGTATAATCCAAATCTGCTTCATACTCCTTCCACTACTCGCCAAATAGTTCTGTAGATGATATGAAATAGTCATCGCAATCGAAAACTCTATGTTTAGTTAACGACTTTAATGGATCTCCGCATTCGAGTGCTTCCACAGGTATAGCGCGAAAGTCGAGCGAAACCCTTGTATATCCCTCCTTGTTTATATAGTCACCATGCTTGAAAATGGATGTATTAATAATGGCAGACATACCCTTGTCCAACTCAAGCGGCTTATAGTTATTCCAACCTAGATCTTGTTCGATATGAAGAGACGCTGTGCCATTGGCCTTAGTCAGTGCTAGGAAGTGATTCAACTCTCCAAGAGGGTGATTATAATCTGAGTCTCTGTGAAACTCAAAGACTGATATGTTATCAGGAAAATGAATTCTTGCAGAGGGAAACCTCTGAAAAGCCCATCTATCTATATTGTAAGTCTCAACTAAACTCTCCAGCCATTCATTACATAATGATCTATATGTATAGATGAGCGGAGAATCTAGGCCCCTATCAAATTCCTGATAGAGACGCGAATGAACCAATGTCGTTTGGTCCGTACCCCTTACCAGTGAGGTAACAGATCCAATAATGGCACTTTCGCTAAGCTGATCCAGCGAAGGGACTTCAAAACAGTTAGTCAAAAATAATTCATAGACTTCGACTAGCTCTCCGGCCGCACTAAAATGTTTGATTTGTATATCTTGTTTCATGATTCGGATTGCCTCGAAAGAACAATGTACCCTTCGTCTTCGAAGATAAGATCGTGTTTGTATTTACCTCTCGTCATCATGAGTATTTCGTTAAGCTCAACGCCAACAACATGTGTTCGCTTACAGCCTTCACCTCGTGCGCCAAGTTTATTCATATGTTCATCAAATGAATCAGCCTTGATCCTAGGGTCGTCAGTGAAGCATCGAAGGTCGTCGATGATGATAAGGTCATCGAAATCCTCACGAAATCTCACAATAGCCTCCAGTTCAGACAGAATTGGCATTCGCTTTGCTGGATTGAGTTCGCTTTTGTAAGATACTTCTCCTTTGTCGGCAAGTGGAAAATGAGCGTCGAGCCAGAATAGCGCATTCCCTTTGAGACTACTGAACCTAAGTAAGTCAGGTAAAATCTCATGGCTACTGCCTAGATGTATTGACACACCTTGATAGCTCTGAAACTCATCAACAGCACAATGATAAAAATCTGGATCTATCTCGATTGAGTGAATACGTTCAATCCCAGCCTCAATGGCAATCCTTATACCATTACCTCTAAATGTGCCAGTCTCAATGAGAGAGCTAATGCTATAATTGTCTTTTATTTCCACTAAGTTGAACCTCTTTAAAGAGCCCATCGCTTTCGGAGCGTTGCCATGCTAATCTAGCACACAGTTAACTTATTAGATTCCTGAACAACATCTTGATCGGGAGTGGGTCGCAGCTATCTCGCTATTTCCCAGATTACTTCACTAAACTACCAGCGCGCCAGTGGTTTGACGCTGGTATGCCACTAGCCGACAATTCCTATAATATTGCAATCCTTGCCTTCGGCGAAAATAGAACGTATCTAAAAGACCTTCCACTGGAATCATTCGAGTACGTCAATGTTACTCTAACAGTCAAAGCGATTGATCGCTTGCGGCATGTTAGCAATCAGGTGATCGTCTTTGGCACGTCTGAACTATGGTCACGTGTCACCGGTGCTATTAGCCTAGATGTACCAATGATATATTTTGATAGTTCTTATATCAACTCTAAGTACCTTCTTATCACAATTCTGAGGAGCAGATGCTACAGTAACGTCCGAATTGTACATCCTTTTAACTTTAACACCCGATTCAGGGCCGGTGATTTCTTATTTGGTAAGATCTACTCTTCTATCCTTAGGCGGACCCCCATCACATTGGGCGATACATATTTCGATCGCGATCTTGTTGCTCCTCTTGACATCGTTGGTGCATGTCTTAAGGCGGATGGGCCCAATGAATCCATTGTTGGCTCAGGTCGTCTAACGAATGTAAACCATGCTATTAGAATGCTTTATAGTAGTGCAGGCCTTGAATATGACCAATATGTAACAGAAGATCTTTCGTTTATCTCGCCTAGGCGCCTCTATCCATCTTTTGCTAAGGATGGCACGGGGCGTGATACACTCTCTTGGATGATAAGCGATCTGTCAAATGCTTTGTAGCTGCCCCGTATCACTCGGTGAAATTATAGACAAAGCTACAATACTCGAAATTAAGAAAGTTAAAATTATCGATGCCAGTAAAGTTTCTTGTATTGACAAGGAGCTCAAACTGCTGATATCAACTTTTGGCCGCTATATGACAATCTATGCCGACGAGAAAGCGTCCCTATCTCTCGTAAATGCTCGTCTCTGGGATGTCGAGGATCAGTTGAGACATTTAGAAAGCTCAGGTCGCTTTGACGACGAATTTATACAGCTAGCAAGGTCTGTATATCATCTTAACGATCAGCGAGCTGCTATAAAGCTACGAATTAATACTCTCAGTGGTTCAGAAATTGTTGAACAAAAGTCATATTCTAGTTATTCGACCAATCTGGCTGTTTAGGTGTTGTGTCTCACCACGTTGATCAGCAAAGCAGCTCGTCGAGCCGCTGCTGAGGGGATCGGCTGCCGAGGGCTGAGTGTTTCCTGATCCGGTTATAGAT
>Ga0194130_10007122_pt1 | contig 12549 bp, 10 predicted proteins | sample TA2KigsurfametaG_FD_160084 | JGI IMG/M metagenome (GOLD analysis project Ga0194130, IMG submission 160084) | Freshwater microbial communities from Lake Tanganyika, Tanzania - TA2015050 Kigoma 12 surface | ecosystem: Environmental > Aquatic > Freshwater > Lake | place: Tanzania: Lake Tanganyika... | reverse complement strand
CGGAAAGGACCCCCTACTTCTTGAACAGCTCGGCATGCGTACCGATTCGTGCCAGACGCTGGGTACGGGTATGAGCATTATTTGCGTTTCAAAGCTTCATGCATGGCGTCGAGGTTCTTGTAGCGCTTGGCTTTCGAGCGCGGCTTTGGCGCCTCAAGCTCGGCAATCGCAGCGACGGTCTTGGCATTCGGCACGCGAAGCTCCAAGGGGATGGCACCTTCGCTGGCAACCCGCTTCAGGAACAGGCGGATGGCATCAGATACGGTCAGTCCCATTGCTTCGATGACTACGGAAGCGTCTTCTTTGGTCTTGGGGTCTATACGGCAGCGGACATCGACGGTTAGCAGGGTGGCCTCCTTGTGTGCCACACTTGTAGCTACAAATTGGCCGCACCGTCAATCGTCATGCAAGGCTAATTCAGGCACACCGCAGACCGCAGCATCTTGCCGAAAAAGCGGCGCGTCTTGATGCCGTGATGCGCCCGACGTTGAAGCTGGTGAAGTCAGAAATCGCTGTGTAATAAACGGCGTGAATGACACAGCAGATTTTTACGTCACATTTACGGCACAGTAGACCGTAAATGAAAAGGAAGCTCCGCTGTAAGTGCTTGATTCGATTGGCCTGCCCAGCACGACTCGAACGTGCGACCTACGGCTTAGAAGGCCGTTGCTCTATCCAGCTGAGCTATGGGCAGAATTGGAAATGGAAGATGTAAAAAAGCGGGTTGTCGACGACAACCCGCTTAGATTTACTGGTCGGAGTACAAGGATTCGAACCTTGGACCCCCTGCTCCCAAAGCAGGTGCGCTACCGGGCTGCGCCACACTCCGAGTTCCGAGATTATAGCCGATACCCCTCCAATCGAGCATGGGATATTGCCAGTTCGATCATGCAGCAACCGATTCGACTAATTGCTCGGCCAAAGACCGGGCCAGGACCGCGTCGCGCGCCTCAACCATCACCCTGAGCAGCGGCTCGGTGCCGGAGGGCCGTATCAGCACCCGGCCCTCACTACCTAGCGCAGCTTCTGCGGCTTGTTTGGCCGAGAGCAGCGCGGTACTAGATTGCCAATCAAAGCCGCGCTGTATCCGCACATTCAGCAAAGTCTGTGGCCACAGCTGCATGTCGGCGATGACATCCGACAGACCGCTATTGGCGCGCCGCAGTGCCGACAATACCTGCAGCGCCGAGATAATGCCGTCACCGGTGGTGTGTTTGTCCAGGAACAACAGGTGGCCGGAACCTTCACCGCCGACTTGCCAGCCTCGCTCAAGCAGAGTCTCGAGCACATACCGATCGCCGACCTTGGCGCGCGCAAATCCAACCCCCATGGCACGGAACGCAGACTCAACGGCCATATTGGTCATCAAGGTACCGACGGCGCCCTCGATACCACCGTTTTGGTGACGGTCGCGCACCATGAGATAAAGCAGTTCATCACCGTTATAAATACGGCCGCGGCCATCGACCATCAGCAATCGATCGGCGTCGCCATCAAGCGTAATGCCTAAATCCGCGCCGTGTTCACCCACTGATCGCGCAAGCGCTTCCGGCAGGGTGGCGCCGAAACCGTCATTAATATTGAGCCCGTTCGGTTGGTTGCCTATGGCAATGACTTCTGCACCAAGTTCGTGAAACACATCCGGTGCAATGTGATACGCAGCACCGTGGGCGCAATCGACCACCAGTTTCAAACCGCGCAAATCAAGCTCATTGGGGAAGGTGCTCTTGCAGAATTCAATATAACGGCCGCGCGCATCATCAAGTCGCCTGGCCTTACCAAGCTTCTCCGAGCTGACGCATGATAAAGGCGACTCCAACTCTGTTTCTATTGCTAGCTCAACCGCATCAAGCAATTTATTACCCGATGCCGAGAAAAATTTAATGCCATTGTCGTGATAGGGGTTGTGCGACGCCGATATCACTACACCTGCAGACAATCGAAGCGCTCGTGTGAGGTAAGCAATGGCAGGCGTTGGCATTGGGCCGGCCAGCATCACGTCGACACCCGCGGCAGAAAATCCGGCTTCCAACGCGGCCTCAAGCATGTAGCCAGATAGACGCGTATCTTTGCCAATCAATACCGTGGGCCGGTTACTCCCGCTTGCCTCATGCGCTAGCACTTGGCCCGCGGCATAGCCCAGCCGCATCATGAAATCCGGCGTGATTGGCGGCTGGCCAACCTGTCCACGGATACCATCGGTTCCGAAAAATTTTCTGGTCATCGCTCTTTGCTACCAATGATCAATCAATGCACCCGATCGCGCGGCTTGCCATACCTTGAGCGCATCCACGGTTTCCGCCACATCGTGCACGCGAATAATACGCGCACCGAATTCGGCAGCAATCACGGCCGCAGCAAGACTCCCGGCCAGACGCTGTTGAACTGGCTTACCCGTAATCAAACCAACGGTGCTCTTGCGCGACAAGCCGGCCAATAATGGCAACCCTACCGCTTGCTGGAGCGTCGCCTGGTGCTGCAGCAACATCAGATTGTGTTCAGCAGTTTTACCAAACCCATAGCCGGGGTCGATACAGATACGCTGCATCGCAATGCCTGCAGCCTCGGCTGCACCCGCTCGGTCAATCAAAAAATCACGCACCTCGATCAACACATCATCGTAATACGGTGATACCTGCATGCTTTGCGGATCACCCTGCATGTGCATGATACAGATCGCACATTGCGAATCACTGACCGCCGCCAAGCTGTCGGGATCACGAAAGCCGCTGATGTCGTTGATCATGTCAGCACCAGCATTCAGTACTTCGCGCATCACTACCGAGCGTCGCGTATCAACAGACAAGGGCTTGCCGCAGTCGCGCAGTGCATCCAAAACCGGTAGCACACGGCTCAGCTCTTCCTGTACTGGCAAGGGCGGCGCACCGGGCCGCGTAGATTCGCCGCCAATATCAATAATGTCCGCGCCATCGGCGAGCATTTGGCGGGCGTGCGCGATGGCACCATCATGCGCCTCGAACAAGCCACCATCGGAGAATGAATCTGGCGTCACGTTCAACACACCCATGACCAATGGTCGCGCTGATTCTCCGACGCTAAGTCGATAGCGGCCGCATTGCAAATCAACGCTGGATGATCGGGTCATACGGAGTGGTCGCCTCACAAGCAAACGGGGTGAGGATTACTCCCCACCCCGCGCACCGCAAGCTTGGATCGGGCTCAGGCCGGCGCAGCCGCGGGTTCTACACCGCCGTCCGATGGGCCATCACTTGGTCGCGACGGCGGCGTTAACTTGGGTGGCCGTGGCTCACGACCCGCCATGATGTCACTCACCTGATCCGCATCGATGGTTTCCCATTCGAGCAGGGCTTTGGCCATGGCCTCCACCTTGTCGCGATTGGTCTCCAGCAGATGACGCGATAGTTCGTACTGCTGATCGAGAATTTTGCGAATCTCGGCATCTACTTTTTGCTGGGTTGCCTCGGACACGGTCTTGGCTGACATGCGGCCAAAGTAAGAATCCTGATCCGAATCTTCGTACACCATGGTGCCAAGTTCTTCAGACATACCGAAGCGCGTGACCATTGCGCGCGCCATCTTGGTGGCACGATCAAAGTCGTTGGAGGCCCCCGTCGACATCTGATTCATGAAAATTTCTTCAGCGATACGGCCACCAAACAAGATCGCAATATCTTCCAGCATCTTGTCTTTGTACATGTTGACGCGGTCATGCTCGGGCAACTGCCACGTCAACCCAAGCGCCATACCGCGCGGCATGATGGTGACCTTGTGCACTGGATCTGCCTTCGGCAATAGTTTGGCAACGACAGCGTGACCAGACTCATGGAACGCCGTGTTACGACGCTCTTCTTCGCGCATGACTGCCGACTTGCGCTCCGGCCCCATCACGATCTTGTCCTTGGCGTCTTCAAAGTCTTGCATTTCGACCAAACGCTTGTTGCGACGCGCAGCGAACAGCGCAGCCTCATTCACTAAGTTGGCCAGGTCAGCACCGGAGAAACCTGGCGATCCGCGTGCCAAAACATCCGCACGCACATCGGGAGCAATCGGCACCTTGCGCATATGTACATTGAGAATTTGCTCACGACCGCGGATATCGGGCAGACCCACATGCACCTGACGATCAAAACGGCCGGGGCGCAGCAATGCTTTATCAAGTACATCGGAGCGGTTGGTGGCGGCGATCACAATCACGCCAGCATTTGCTTCGAAGCCATCCATTTCGACCAGTAACTGGTTGAGCGTCTGCTCGCGCTCATCGTTACCACCGCCCATACCCGCGCCACGATGACGACCCACTGCATCAATCTCGTCGATGAAGATGATGCAAGGCGAGTGCTTTTTGGCATTCTCGAACATGTCACGTACCCGAGACGCGCCGACACCGACAAACATTTCAACAAAGTCAGAGCCTGAGATCGTGAAGAACGGCACTTTGGCTTCACCGGCAATCGCACGCGCCAACAAGGTTTTACCAGTACCCGGCGGGCCGACCATCAACACGCCACGAGGAATGCGACCGCCCAGCTTTTGAAACTTGGTGGGGTCACGCAGAAAATCAACCAACTCGCCCACTTCTTCTTTCGCCTCATCACAACCCGCCACATCGGCGAAGGTGACTGCGTTCTGGCTTTCATCGAGCATGCGCGCTTTCGATTTACCGAAAGAGAACGCGCCACCTTTGCCACCACCCTGCATCTGGCGCATGAAGAAAATCCAGACGCCGATCAGTAGCAGCATCGGGAACCAGGAAATGAATACTTGAGAAAGGAACGACGGCGGCTCGGGCTGCTTGACGTCGAACTTGACGCCGTTGTTCACCAAATCACCAATCAGGCCACGATCGAGGTTGGTGGTGGTGGCCTTGATTTTTTTGCCATCGTTGGTGATTGCGATAATGGTGCGATCTTCGATGGTCGCCTCGCGAATACGCTGCGCTTTCACCTCATCGAGAAAATCAGAGTAAGCAATCGGCGTCGCGCCACCAGCGATGCCGCGCTCGTCAAATTGCTTAAAGACGGTAAACAGCACCAAGGCAATGACGACCCAGATGGCAGCTTTAGAAAACATGTTGTTCACGCGGAGGGCTCCTGGAAAGCGGCCGAAGGATTCGGCTTGACACTATGATTCTACTCTCAAGACTTGGGCCTTGCTACCAACCAAATGGGGCTAAGCCCCTGATTTTTCAAGGCGGTTGACCCGACCGCGATCGGGGCTAGGGCTTGAGACCCCGGCCCAATAGGAATACCTCGGAGGACCTGTCCCGACTGGCCTTGGGCTTCTTGGGAGTCACCACGCGAAATACTTGTCGAAATCGCTCGAAAATCGTCTGATAGCCACTGCCATTGAAGCATTTGACGAGCAGGCACCCCGGAGGTTTCAGGTGCTCGCAGGCGAAATCGATAGCCAGTTCGACAATATCCTCAATGCGAGCGGCATCGGCAACGGCAATGCCAGACAAGTTGGGTGCCATATCCGACAGCACCAGATCGAGCTTTTGGCCCGCCAGCAACTGCGCAAGCTGGTCGGCCACTGCCTGCTCGCGGAAGTCGCCCATGATGAACTGCACATCAGCCACCGGTTCCATCGGCAGCATGTCGAGCCCGATAATCATCCCGTGGATACCGCCACCCTCCTTGCCGGCCAGCTTGCGTCGTACGTACTGCAGCCAACTGCCCGGCGCACAGCCTAGGTCGACAATATTCTGGCCGGGCTTGATCAGCTTCTCGTCCTCGTCGATCTCTTTCAACTTGTACGCAGCCCGCGCACGATAGCCCTCTTTCTGGGCAAGCTTCACGTACGGATCATTGAGATGATCATGCAACCACTGATTGTTGACTCGGCTCTTGGCCATGAAGGCTGGCTTTCAAAAATTAGATTCAGGCGCGCCGCCAATGGCGTTGCTGCGTACATGCTGAAGCAGCATAGAATATGCTGTTTTCAAGGATGCACATGCTCAAGCTCACGCCCGCACAACGCAGCACGTTACGCTCTCAAGCGCACGGCCTCAGCCCCGTCGTCATGATTGGTGACGCTGGCCTGACGCCCGCCGTCGTAAATGAAACCGACACCGCCCTTAAAGCACACGGCCTGATCAAGGTGCGCGTGTTTGGCGATGATCGCGAAGCGCGGGTGTCTTATTACGAGACCTTGTGCGAACAACTTGGTGCCGCGCCCATACAGCACATCGGCAAGCTACTGGTGTTGTATCGACCGCCGCTGGAAAAGACCAAGGAGCCGAAACCAACGCGTGGCAAGGGCCCACGCGAAGTCACTATTGTCACCACACATCCGACCAAGCGACCCACCGTGAAGAAAGTGGTGCTGAAGGGGAATGAGCGTCTAACTGCGGGTGGCAATGTGCGCAAAGCGAAGACGCGACAAAAAAGCCTGAAGAAAAACGCACTGGGACGATGAGCTGCGCCTGAGTGCGATACCTCAGATGTACTGCACCTCAAGAATTTCGTATTCGCGTGTGCCGCCCGGCGTTTGAACCTCGACTGTATCGCCTGCATACTTTCCAATTAAAGCGCGCGCAATCGGTGAGCTGATCGATACTTTTTTCAGTTTGATGTCTGCCTCATCGTCACCGACGATTTTATAAGTCACCTTGTCGCCCGACTCCAGATCTTCCAGGGTCACTGTCGAGGCGAACACCACCCGACCATCACCATCAATCAGTGTGGGATCGATAATTTGTGCCGCCGACAGCTTGCCCTCCAACTCGGCAATGCGTCCTTCAATAAAGCTCTGACGCTCTTTGGCGGCGTCGTATTCCGCATTTTCAGACAAGTCGCCCTGCGCGCGCGCATCAGAGATCGCAGCAATCACCGCGGGCCGCTCTTTTGTCTTCAGGCGATGCAGTTCGTCTTTCAACATCTCCGCGCCTTCTTTGGTCAAGGGGATGGTATTCATGGTGTTTTCTCAGGAGCTAAAAAAAAGAACAGAGGCTGCGGGTGCCGCAGCCTCTGCTGAATTCTTGACAATTATAGGACGAGTTTCGGCGCTACGTTGTTGCCCCCGATGATCAGGCAGACAACGAGGCGTGCATGGCTTGAAGGTCATACACATGCAACTCATTCAGGTGCGCCATGCCCGCCACTGCAGCTTCAGCGCCAGCGATCGTAGTGTAGGTGGTGACTCGCGCACCCAATGCCGAGGTACGAATCGTGCGCGAGTCATTGATGGCGTTACGCTTTTCTTCGACCGTGTTGATCACCAGCGCGATTTCGTTATTCTTGATCATGTCAACGATGTGAGGCCGACCCTCAGCAACTTTGTTCACAGTCTGCACTGTGATGCCAGCTGCGGCGATCGCTGCAGCCGTGCCCTTGGTCGCAACAATCGTAAAGCCGATATCCACCAAAGAGCGCGCTATCTCAACCGCGCGCGGCTTGTCACTATTTTTGACCGACAGAAAAACTTTGCCCGACGTCGGCAGTCGCACACCCGCGCCGAGCTGAGATTTGACAAAGGCTTGGCCAAAAGTTTTACCCACGCCCATCACCTCGCCAGTCGACTTCATCTCAGGCCCAAGAATAGTGTCGACTCCCGGGAACTTCACAAACGGGAATACAGCTTCCTTAACGCTGAAATAATCGGGCGTAACTTCATCGGTAATGCCCTGCGTTGCAAGTGACTTACCCACCATGCAGCGCGCTGCAATTTTTGCCAGTTGCAAGCCGGTGGCTTTGGAGACATAAGGCACAGTACGCGAGGCACGTGGATTTACCTCGAGCACGTAAACGATGTCTTGAAGCTTGCCATCAATCTGTTGCTGCTGAATCGCGAACTGCACATTCATCAGCCCAACCACACCCAAGCCGCGCGCCATCAAGGCCGTCTGCCGTTTAAGCTCATCAATAGTTTCGGCAGATAGCGAGTACGGTGGCAACGAACATGCAGAATCACCTGAGTGCACACCCGCTTGCTCAATGTGTTCCATCACGCCACCGATGAAGGTACGCTCACCATCCGACAAGCAATCGACATCGACTTCAATTGCATCATTCAGAAACCGATCCAGAAGTACCGGTGAATCATTCGATACCTTCACTGCTTCTCGCATGTAGCGCTCAAGGTCGCGCTGCTCATGCACGATCTCCATCGCCCGTCCGCCCAACACATACGAAGGCCGCACCACCAGCGGATAACCAATCTCTTGCGCCAATTTAAGCGCTTCTTCCTCATTACGCGCAGTCCGGTTCGGCGGCTGCCGCAACGCCAACTCATGCAGTAGCTTCTGAAAACGCTCGCGATCTTCAGCAGCATCAATCATGTCGGGCGAAGTACCAATAATCGGCACACCGTTCGCTTCCAGATCGAGTGCCAGCTTGAGCGGGGTTTGGCCACCGTACTGCACGATCACACCCACTGGCCGCTCTTTATCGACGATCTCGAGCACGTCCTCCAATGTAAGTGGCTCGAAATACAAACGATCCGACGTGTCGTAATCAGTCGATACAGTCTCGGGATTACAGTTGACCATGATGGTCTCGAAACCATCTTCACGCATCGCGAAAGCAGCGTGCACGCAGCAGTAATCAAACTCGATACCCTGCCCGATGCGGTTCGGGCCACCGCCCAAGACCATGATCTTTTGGCGATTGCTGGGATTAGATTCGCATTCCTCTTCGTAGGTGGAGTACATATAGGCCGTGCCTGTGGCGAATTCGCCAGCACAGGTGTCCACGCGCTTGTAGACCGGACGCACACCATTGATGCGGCGCAGCTTTCGTACATCACGGTCTTCGATTTTGAGTAACTTGGCAATGCGGCGATCAGAAAATCCTTTACGCTTCAAAGCCAGCAGTGTGTCCTTGTCGAGCACCTGGACAGTTTGAGTCTCCAGCCATAGCTCGATATCAACAATTTCTTTGATCTGCGCAAGAAACCAAGGATCAATCTTGGTCAGCTGCTGCACCTCATCCAGCGAAAAGCCCTGCGCAAATGCATCACCGACGTACCAGATCCGCTCTGGCCCTGGCTCGCCGAGCTCTTCTTCAAGCACCTCGCGGTCTTTGGTTTTTTCATTCATGCCATCGACGCCAACCTCCAGACCGCGTAACGCTTTTTGAAACGACTCCTGAAAGGTACGGCCAATTGCCATCACCTCGCCCACCGATTTCATCTGGGTGGTGAGGTGGCTATCCGCTTGCGGAAATTTTTCGAACGCAAACCGAGGTACCTTGGTCACGACATAATCAATCGATGGCTCGAACGATGCCGGCGTCGCACCGCCGGTGATCTCGTTGCGTAACTCGTCCAGGGTAAAACCAACCGCCAGCTTGGCCGCCACTTTCGCAATCGGAAAACCTGTCGCTTTTGATGCGAGTGCTGAGGAGCGCGATACGCGCGGATTCATCTCGATCACAATCATGCGGCCATCGTTCGGGTTGACTGCAAACTGTACATTCGAGCCACCGGTATCAACACCAATCTCGCGCAATACAGCCAGCGAAGCATTACGCATGATTTGATACTCTTTATCCGTCAGCGTTTGTGCTGGCGCGACGGTAATCGAGTCGCCAGTATGCACGCCCATCGGATCAAGGTTCTCAATCGAGCAGACGATGATGCAGTTGTCGTTCTTGTCGCGAACGACTTCCATCTCGAATTCTTTCCAGCCAAGTAGCGACTCTTCAATCAGCAGCTCATTGGTTGGCGATGCTTCCAGCCCACGCTTGCAAATCGTTTCAAACTCTTCAGCGTTGTAAGCAATGCCGCCACCGGTACCACCCATGGTGAACGAGGGGCGAATAATGGTCGGAAAACCAACCTCCTTCTGCACTGCCCATGCTTCATCCATCGAGTGCGCGATACCGGAGCGCGCCGAATCGAGACCAATTTTGGTCATGGCTTCTTTGAATTTCTGACGGTCCTCTGCTTTATCGATTGCCTCGGGCGTTGCACCGATCAGCTCGACCTTGTATATGTCGAGTACGCCGTGACGCCACAAATCCAGCGCGCAATTCAGCGCGGTTTGGCCACCCATGGTTGGCAAAATCGCATCTGGTTTTTCTTTGTCGATGATGCGCTCGACTACTTGCCAGGTGATGGGCTCGATATAGGTGACATCGGCCATCTCAGGGTCAGTCATGATGGTGGCCGGGTTGCTGTTGACCAGAATGACCTTGTAGCCCTCTTCACGCAAGGCTTTGCAGGCTTGTGCACCGGAATAATCAAATTCGCACGCCTGGCCAATGATGATCGGGCCCGCGCCGATGATTAAAATACTTTGGATATCGGAGCGCTTAGGCATGCTCATGTTTCTCCATCATGGCAACAAAGCGATCAAATAGCGGCGCGATATCATGCGGACCGGGCGAGGCCTCAGGATGCCCCTGAAAACAAAACGCCGGTTGATCAGTGCGCTCGAAGCCTTGCAAAGAGCCATCAAACAGTGACACATGTGTCACCCGACAATTAGCAGGCAGCGTGTCAGCATCCACAGCAAACCCATGGTTTTGCGAAGTGATCATCACTTGCTTGGTGCGCAGATCTTGAACCGGATGATTGGCACCGTGGTGACCAAATTTCATTTTCATCGTCTTGGCGCCAGACGCTAACGCCATGATCTGGTGGCCTAAACAAATACCGAATGTGGGAATACCACGCGAAATAATTTCACGCGCAGCGGTAATCGCGTAATCACAAGGTTGCGGATCGCCAGGACCATTCGACAGGAATACGCCATCAGGTGCGAGCGCCAACGCCTCTGATGCACTTGATTGCGCTGGCAGCACCGTGACCCGGCAACCGCGCGTGGCGAGCATGCGCAGGATGTTGTTCTTGACGCCGAAATCAAACGCCGCCACATGAAATTTCGGCTGCGTCAGCGCGCCATAACCGCTACCTAACGACCATTCGGTGCGCGTCCATTCGTAGCGCGTTTTAGTAGATACCACTTTAGCCAAATCCATACCCGTCAGACCGGGAAAGGCGCGCGCATGTTCGAGCGCGCTGGATTCTTTCAGATTGGTGCCGGCGATAATTGCACCATTTTGTGCGCCTTTTTCTCGCAGGATGCGCGTTAAGCGACGCGTATCGATATCTGCGATGGCGACAATACCTTCGCTTTTCAGATAATCCGGCAAACTTTGCGTTGCGCGGAAATTGGAGACCTGTAGCGGCAAATCGCGAATAATCAAGCCGGCCGCCTGAATTCTATCGGACTCAATGTCCTCAGGATTCACGCCCGTATTACCGATATGCGGATAGGTTAACGTGACGATTTGGCGGGAATAACTCGGGTCGGTCAGGATTTCCTGATAACCCGTCATTGCAGTATTGAAAACCACCTCGCCACTGGTGTGGCCATCAGCGCCAATGGAGAATCCCCGAAAAATCGTGCCGTCTGCGAGCGCGAGAATGGCCGGGGTGCGATTGGCCGTTAAGAATGGCGGCAACGATAACTCCTGTGGTTACCGCCGCACGGCTGCCTGCATTTACGACGCGCGCCTGTTTTAGGCGTGACCAATCAGCAAACTGCGAGACAAAAATGAATGAATAAGTACCGGAGGCGGGTTTATGGCTAAATCGTCGAATTATAGCGCGCCGGCAACCTGCTGCCAACTGCGTCTGCTTGCGCACAATAATGATGTCGCTGGCGAGGCAGCGGCGCTGGCAGTAAAAAATGTTTGAGAAGTTACCGCCAACGATGCAAGCAGCTTTGGAAACTCAGAGCCCGAGCGCAGCGATACCGGCTTTTGCAATTTGCGCATCCTCATTCGACTTCACGCCTGACACACCGACAGCGCCAACACATTCACCACCCACGATGATCGGCACACCGCCTTCAAGCAAACCATCTAATCCGGGCGCAGAGAGAAATGAATAACGGCCATTATTGATGACGTCTTCATATACTTTGGTTTCGCGCTGACCTAGCGCAGCGGTGCGCGCTTTGGCTGGACCTATCATCGCCGAGGTTGCCGGTGCGCCATCGAGTCGCTGCAGCCAAAGCAAGTGACCACCGTCGTCAACGATCGCGATTGATACTGCCCATTTGTGCGCCGAGGCCTCAGCTTCCGACGCAGCCGCAATTTTTTTCACGTCGTCGAGCGTAAGTGCTTGTTTGGTACGCATAAACAACCCCTTTCATTGCAAAAAAACGCTGGATTGTACGATAACTATTTTTCAGAAGGATGATTCAGACGTTACGCTTTGACAAGCGGGCATGTGATCGCTTAAATTGCCGGTGTTTCACATGGCTTGAAGCCGCGTTCGGCCAAACGAACTTTACAAAATGACATATTCGTTCGATGGTTTGAGTTCAACACACTGGAACAGTACAAGCGGCTTTGTATTCAAGTCTCTGGGTAAGTATTATCAATATTGGATGCCGAATCACGAATGAAAGCACGCCGTTACGCCGTCATCATCGCACTGATAAGCGCCAGTCTTACATCGCAATACAGCGTTGCGGTTGAGCCTATCAGCAATGAATCGGGTGGTGTGCTCGAGCGCCTGAGTGGGTTTACCGATCGCGCTGCGCAGCTGGCGATTGAAGCCATGTCCCTGATTAGCATTCATTATCGTCGTGGCGGAAACTCGCCAGAAAACGGC
>Ga0194130_10007117_pt1 | contig 12552 bp, 11 predicted proteins | sample TA2KigsurfametaG_FD_160084 | JGI IMG/M metagenome (GOLD analysis project Ga0194130, IMG submission 160084) | Freshwater microbial communities from Lake Tanganyika, Tanzania - TA2015050 Kigoma 12 surface | ecosystem: Environmental > Aquatic > Freshwater > Lake | place: Tanzania: Lake Tanganyika... | reverse complement strand
GTTTGGCCCACTGCGTTTGCTTCAGAGCCCATTTGTGCTGTTAGTTGCGCATGTAGTTCTTGCCCTACCACTGGTGAGCCGTCAACTCATGCTGGCCCGTGACCAACTTTCGCCGGCATATCAAGCAGCAGCTGCCACACTGGGAGCAGGGCCGTGGCGACAGTTTTGGAGCGTGACAATGCCCCTGCTTCGTCGGTCATTTGTGGTGGCAACGTTGATTGGATTTACCATTTCGTTGGGGGATTTTGCGGCCGGACTGCTCCTCACCCAACCAGATACAGCGACTGCACCAATCATGATTGGCCGTCTCTTGGGCAGACCTGGTGCACTGCAGTATGCCATGGCCGCCGCGCTCAGTTGCTGTTTGGTCATCGTGTGTGTCGGGGTGATGCATATCGTGCAACGCCTCGATCGACCAGTTCATGAGCGTGTGATAGATACGCGCTGATAAATGGACTCCAAGTACGGACCAATGTGTGCCGTGCTATGGTTGGCAATTGCGAGTATGCGGTTCCGTTGACCAATTGTACGTGCGTCTTCTGGGTGTTGGAGGGTCTCTATGATGCGTGCGGCCAAGCTCTCACGATTCCCGTATGTCGCATAAATGCCATTATCACCGAGATATTGGCGACTCACCGCTGAATCAAAGGTAATCACCGGAAGTCCTAACGACATGTACTGTGGTATCTTGCCACTGCCCTCGCTGAGGCTCATTTTTGGGGCAACTGCCACATCGCCTAATCCCAGATAATGGTGTGAATCACGATAGCGAATACGACCGGGCAACGTGACATATTCGCCGATGCCAAGACTGTGCGCATAGCGCAGGTAATTGTCTGGATCGGGATACCCCATTATCAAGAAATGCACATCTGGTACGGCCTTGATGATTTCAGGTATCGCCTCAATCAGCATGTTCGTTCCTTGGTAGGGAGCGAGTAAGCCGAGATAGACCACGATTTTTTTGTTTTTGGGTATGCCAAGTGACTCGAGTAACTCGTCATTCCGCACTTGTGGTTTGAAAAAGTTAGTATCGATGCCATCAGCAATGGTGGTGACATGCGAAGCCGGTTGCCCGAAATCTGTCTGCAACAGCTGTGAGGCATTGTCACTTGATGTGATAATCATGTCTGCTTGTCGATTAATCCACGACTCGAGCTGATAAAGAGGTGTGTAAAGCGGTGATTGACGACTCGCCAAAAACTTGTGGTCGATCATTTCAGCCGTCATGCTCCCTTGAAAGTCAAAGACGAGTGGTCGGTTGACGATGCGTTTAAGCACGGCACCTATCAATCCACCTTCGTGCAGATGCGCATGAACGATGTCTGGTTTGTAGTTGAGCGCAGTCCGCAAACTGCGCCAAGATAGCGCAACATCGAGATACAACTTATGACGCGATGAGCCGACCAACGTGCGCTTAATCCACGGTACATCCCACGAACGTACGGTGCGCAAGCCATCAACTTCATCCCCGTTGTGGTACGTGGCGATGAGTACATCGTGACCGCGCGCTTGCAACGCATGCGCTTCTTGGGCAATTCGAATATGGCAACCGTAATCCGAAAAAAAACTGGTCGGGGCAATCATCAACACCCGATAATGCCGATCGGTCATCGCTCCATCCCGCCATAGGCCATATCAAGTACTTCGGCGATGTGTAACACGCGCATTTGTGAACCACGTTGTTGTAATCCGCCAGCCAGCTGTAGATGACAACCGGGATTTGCCGTCACCACGACCTGGGCCTTGGTGCGCTCCGCGTTGTCCAACTTGCGATGACCGAGTTGTGCGGCCATCTCGGGTTGTGTGACGTTGTAGATGCCGGCCGATCCACAACACAACGATGACTCGGCCATCTCGATTAATTTCAAACCCGGGATTTGTTTGAGTACGGCGCGTGGCTGTGCTGTGATGCGTTGTGCATGCGCCAAGTGACATGGCTCTTGGTAGGTGACTGTCATGTTGACCGGTTTAAGATCCGCGGTGTTGAGGGTGAGTGCAGCCAAGTACTCGCTGATATCTTTGACTTTGGCACTAAACGCGGTGGCACGTTCGACCCAGGCGCTGTCGTCGTGGAGCAAATGGCCGTACTCCTTGAGTGTGGATCCACACCCCGCAGCGTTGACGATGATAGCATCATACGTACTGCCAAAGGCGACAATGTTTTGTTTGGCCAATGCGCGTGCGCCATCGAGTTCACCGCCGTGTGCATGTAGCGCCCCACAGCACCCTTGCGCGCTTGGCACAGTAACAGTGACGCCATTGCGCTGAAGCACGCGAATGGTGGCATCATGCACGTGACTAAACGCAGTCGACATAATACACCCACTCAACAAGGCTACACGTGCGTGTTCAGTGCCAATTGCTGGGTACACTTGACCTTGGGGTGTGGTGAATGCATTGTTGATGGCTGGCAAAATAGCTTCGGCGTCTGCAAGACCGAGCGCCTTGATAATGCCCAGCTTGCGCGCAAGCCACTGTATGCCACTTTTTTGATAGAGCCAGAGTAATCGTGAAAAGCCCCGAAACAGACGCATGTCGTTGAATAACTTACCAAACACCAATGATCGAACCACTTTGACGCTGACGGGGTATGGTGCCAATGTGCCTTGTTCTTTGGCGGCATGAATCTGCGTACGTGAGGCTTCGAGAATTTGGCCATACTGCACCCCGCTGGGGCAGACTGCCTCACACGCACGGCAGTTGAGACACGCACTCATCTGCTCTTGAAAGGTATCACTCTCCATACCTAAGCGGCCATCAGCAACTGCTTTCATCAAATAAATACGCCCGCGTGGCGAGAACTGTTCTAGTCCGGTCTCACGGTAGGTTGGGCATGATGATAGACAGAGTCCGCAATGTACACAGGTATTAATGACGCCATCATCGGGTGTATCATTGCCCGAGAATGGGATAATCTTGATAGTGGTCATCAGTGGACCTCTACTGTAAAAACGATTGTCTTCAGTATAGCAGATAGCAACGCCCTCTTGTGCAGTCACTGAGCGCCATGCACGATGTTTGTGGGTGCACCTTCGGTAGACGGTGGAACTCACCGTGGGTGGTCAACATTCGTCTTGGCACACAGCGCGACCAAGTATGTGGTTGATTCGTGGTGGCGTTTGCAGTTGGTCTATTTTCTTGGTACAATATCTAAAGTTTTTGAATGCAGTAGAGGATTGCACCATGGCCAGCAAAAAGGGCAACCGCATTATCATCAAGCTCCGCAGTACTGAGAGCGCACATACCTACACCACCATGAAGAACCGCAAGAACGACACCGGTCGTCTAGAGTTGCGTCGTTACGACCCAACCTTGCGCAAGCATGTGTTGTACCGCGAGACCAAGTAATACCGTTGCATTTTCCATACAGAGGCGGAACGTGTACAACACGCGTTCCGCCTTTTTGTATCATGTATGCTCAACACAATACGTCGACAACTCATTGCCGCCACACTCATTGGCCTCTGTGCAGGTAGCGCGAGTGCGCTGTTTTTGCTGGCGCTAGCATATGTGAGCGCGTGGTATATGCGTACATCAGCGCTGCTCTTGTTCCTCCCTGTTGCTGGTCTGGTCATCACGTACCTGTATCAACGCGTTGGCCCTACGCTCGCGGCTGGGAACAATCTCATCATCGATGCGTATCATCAACCACAAGCGCATCACGTGCCATTTCGCATGTTGCCTTTGATTCTTGTGACGACCATTTTGACGCATCTGAGTGGTGGGTCAGCAGGTCGCGAGGGGACGGCAGTGCAGATGGGCGGCAGTATAGCAGCGACCATCGCGCGCTATTTCAAGCTCACACCCTACGAGACAAGTTTGATGATGTTGGTTGGGGTTAGTGCGGGATTCGGCAGTGTTTTTGGCACGCCATTTGCCGGTGCCGTATTCGCCTGCGAGGTCGTGGTTCGCGGTGATGTTCGTGCATCAGCCGTGCCACTGGCAATTTATGCTGCGGTCATTGGTGATCAAACGGTGCGCATGCTTCGAGTTTCACATGGTCATTACGCGGTAGATACAATGCCACCGTTTTCAATGGAGTTAGTCGGCAAGCTCATCCTTGCTGGGCTTCTTTTTGCGGTAATTACGCTGTTATTCGTACTCGGGTTGTGGATGCTTGAGCGGTGGTGCAAAACGATCGTGCGAAACCCGTACTTCCGCGTTTGCATCGGTGCATTGCTGGTCATCGGTATGACGTATTCATTGGGCACACATGACTATAACGGGCTAAGTTTGCCGTTGCTTGAAGATGCGTTCACAGGCGGCGTGTCGTTCTGGGCATTCGCATACAAAGCGTTGTTCACCCTCGTGACGCTCGGATTTGGTTTCAAAGGCGGTGAAGTGACACCTCTCTTTGTGATTGGTGCCACTGCAGGTGCAAGTGTTGGGTATTTGTTTGGCATCGAACCATCATATATGGCTGCACTCGGCCTGGTAGCCGTGTTTGCGGCCGCTACAAAGACGCCGTTAGCATCGTTGGTACTTGGCGTTGAATTATTTGGCGGTGCCATTCTCCTGCCATTGCTCCTTGTGGTCAGCGTTGCGTATGGATGCTCGGGGTTTGTTGGGATTTATGGTGCACAGCGGAATCGTGGTCGGCGTGTACGGCGCATGCACGAATTGTTGGTGGTGCAACTGCGCCGTGCACGACGGTTACTTCACCGGATGCGCAACAATCATCCCCTCGGTGCCTAGCACCAAGGGGATGATTGTACCCTGAACAACGCGTTATTTGATAAATTGAGCGATGACCATATATGCACCATCGCCAGCCACATTCTCGACGACACCAATGATGAAGCGTTCTGAGCCTTTTTGCCAGCCAAAATAGCTCAACGTATCACCTTCGATGACGACATCAGGGTCTGGTTGCCAGCCGCTGCCAATGAGCATATCGGAGTAGTGTTGTTTGACGGTAGCGTATGTGGTGTCGTCAGGAATGCGATACAACACAGCACTTGATTGCGCTTCAACACTGATATAGCGTTTTGTGCCGTCATAGATTTCAGCTGCCAACGCAGCTTCGGTTGGTTGGGCAGGGCGTGTACCCGGAAAGAGGGGGATGTCACTGAGGGTCGATCCACCGCCACATGCTGCGAGCACTACAGTACTTATCAAACTCAACAAAAACACACGACGGTTCATTTCACGTCCTTCTAGATGGGTTGCTAATGATATATCGTTTGTCCGCGCAATCTGGATGTATTGCCCGCTGTCAGAACAACTGCGGGCAATGTCATCGTGCGTTACTTTTCTGCGTCAGCGGCAAACGAAGCCACGCGCCAACCAGCATCAGTGGCCTTGAGGGTAACGACGATTTTCTGAACGCCATTCGCATAGTCCAGCTGGACATTGACTTGCATCGTCCTGTCATCGTTGTACGGCGCAGCGTTCGTAATCGTGGCGTTCGTATAGGTTGGGTCAATTCCGGCGACGACGCGCACGGTTTTGCCACCATTGACAAGCTCGGTCAAGCCGGCATCGAGATACTGTGCAGCAGCAGCGCCGTCATTCTCACCTTGGTACGCGGCCAAGAATGACGTGGTTATGGCACTTGCGTCACTAATTGCCACCGTTGCAGGATCTGGCGTAGCAGCTGGTGCAGCCTCTGCCTCACCTTCGGCAGTTGTGGCGCCTTCGCTCGTTGTGTCACCTTCGGTAGTGCTCTCTCCTGCGGCGGTTGCTTCACCGTCTGCACTTACTTCTGCCGTGGCAACTGGTGTTTCTTCACTAGCACTGCTTGCACATGCAGTCAACAACAATGCAAGGATGAGGGCTGTGAGTAATTTGTGAATCATGATAGGTTCTCCTCAAGAGTTTCCATAACATTATTATACTACGCTAAACTCAACGGCTGCGTGTGCATGAATACGCGTTGTGTCAAACACCGGTACGGTGGTATCAGTGGAACCGACAAGGAGTGTGATTTCGGTACAGCCGAGAATAATACCTTGGGCACCGTGTGCCACGAGATTGGCCATGATTGTCTGGTAACGCAAGCGTGATTCGTCGCTGACAATACCGAGGCATAATTCGTCATAGATGATGCGATTGACGTCGGCACGCTCTGCAGGAGAAGGCACAATGACCTCGAGGCCGAATTGTTCGATGAGCCGACCTTTGTAGAAATCTTGTTCCATGGTGTATTTGGTGCCCATCAAACCAATACGGGTGATTTTGTGTGCAACAATTTGATGCGCAGTAGCATCTGCAATATGAACGAACGGTACGGGGAGTGCGTTGGTAATATCCGGTGCGACTTTGTGCATGGTGTTTGTGCAGAGTACGATACACTCGGCACCGGCACGCACAAGTCGTTGTGCGATATCGGCCAAGAGCGCGCCTGCTTTGTCCCATTCACCATTGTGTTGAAAGGCCTCAATTTGGGCAAAGTCAACACTTGCCATCAGAATTTGGGCGGAATGGAGACCACCAAGGCGTTGTTTGACTGCTTCATTGATTAAACGATAGTACTCAGCGGATGATTCCCAACTCATGCCACCTATTAGGCCAATCCAGCGCATCGTATCTACTCCCTTGCCGTGGTGAATTGCCTGCATCATACCACCGTTATAATGAGCATGTCGAACAACACAGAAACAGAGGGACAAGATGAGCAAAGTACGTTGGGGCATTGTAAGTACGGCCAACATCGGTGTAGCCAAAGTTATTCCGGCCATGCAAAAGGGTGTACACGGCGAGATCGTGGCAATTGCCTCGCGCGATCAGGCCAAAGCGCAGGCGGCTGCCAGCAAACTGGGCATCGCCAAGGCCTATGGTAGCTACGAGGCGTTGCTGGCTGATCCTGACATTGATGCCATTTATAACCCGTTACCGAACCACTTACATGTGCCCGTGACCATTCAAGCACTTGAGGCCGGCAAACATGTGTTGTGTGAAAAGCCTATTGCGCTCGATGCCAACGAGGCGCAGCAGTTGGTTGATGCTGCTAAGCGCTTTCCAAAGCTCAAATTGATGGAGGCGTTCATGTATCGCCACCATCCACAGTGGCAACGTGCCAAAGCGATTGTGGCCTCGGGCGGGATTGGCCAGTTGCGTACCATCAATAGCATTTTTTCGTACTACTTGACTGATCCAAATAACGTGCGTAACCAAGCCGATATCGGCGGTGGGGGTTTGATGGATATTGGTTGCTACAATATCTCGCTCTCACGCTTCATCTTTGGCAGCGAGCCGACCACAGTGTGCGGTCTGATGGAGTACGATCCAGCGCTCAAAACCGATCGATTGGCCTCTGGCATGCTGCAATTTGCCGGTGGTACGGCCACATTTACCTGCTCGACACAACTTGCACCCTATCAACGTGTGCATATCTTAGGCACTGAGGGTCGGATTGAAATAGAAATTCCGTTCAATGCACCGCCCGATCGCCCTTGCAAGATGTGGCATACGGTGGCTGGCAAGACGGACGAGATTGTCTTCCCGGTGTGCGATCAGTACACCATTCAAGGTGATTTGTTTAGCTTGGCAATCATCAACGATACGCCAGTGCCGACACCAATGAGCGATGCCGTAGCTAACATGCGTGTCATTGATGCGATTGTGGCTAGTCATGCAACACATGCATGGGTATCGTTGTCCTAAATCACATACTCCCATCGATGCGCTTGCGTCGATGGGAGTAAATTCAATTTGCACACGGCGTGTTGCCTGTGCTATACTATTAAGCGTTGTGGTGCTCGTAGCTCAACGGCAGAGCGCTGGTTTGTGGCACCAGAGGTTGCGGGTTCGAAACCCGTCGAGCACCCCACTCTAACCCCCAAGAGGTTCGCCTCTTGGGGGTGACTGTTTGATGTTACCGGACAACAATTCGCACGACCTTGGTGTTTACTTTGCTGTTTGCATCCTTGGCAACGAGGGTGATGTCATAGGTGCCTGCGGTCAACTTGACCTGTGACTGATTACTGGTGCCAATAAGTTGTGTGACATTCGTACCTACTTTTTTGGCGAACCAGAAGACGTTGTTCTCAGACAACCCGTCGGTTGAGATGGAACGTGCATCACCATTTAAGGGGATGAAATCATTGGACGAGTAGGTTCCTGCGTTTGCAGGTTGTGTGATTGTCACCACGGGCGGTCCACCTGACACTGAAATGACTGTAGAGTCGACGCGTGTCACATTGAAGCCGTCATTGGCAACCAGACGTAGCTTGGCGGCAGTTCCAGCTTGTACCGTATTTGGATCAAACACGAATGTTTTTGTACGTAGATTCATGGCGAGCGGGTACCACTTTCGACCATCTGGACTGTAAAATATATCATACCGCCACAACGTACTATCAGTCGTATCCGCGTCTGTGGCCGTCCAGTTGACGGCAGTCTTTTTGTTGATAACTTGACCGCGGGTAAGATTGCTGAAGGCCGCAACGATGCTGTTTGCACTCTTTGTACGGCTCTCAAGGAGTGTGGATCCGTTATAGAGCTCAATTTTGGCGGCGCCCGTGGTATTCGGAATCGTAAATCCGAATGCTTTGACGGTGGGGGTGATGCCTTCATGCGCCGTAAAATCAGGTGTGAACCCATACGACTCGAGTTCGGCGCCGAGTGAGTCTAGCACCTTGATAGAGTGGGTGCCAGTCATAGTATCGGTAATCGTTGGCGAGAATGTTTCAGGCTCGAATGCAACCTTATTAAAATTGCCACTGCCGTCAACATTGATAATTCCACTCATCCAAAATGCAGGCGTTTTGCTCGCAACACGTGCCATTTCGTCGCTTCGTGCTTTGCCGGGCGCATACAACGCATATTGCTGGGTGTAGCGATATGGAGAAACCCACTTGGTGGGGAGCGACCCTGATTGACAGTACGTCATGTAGTCTGGCCATGTGTCGTTGTTGGGGATGACGGTACGCCGTGCTGATGTTGCGGTTGTCCACGGCAAGCGTGTATCAAACCCGACTTCGTTGATGTAACGATCTGAATAGGGCCATGCAGAATCGCCTGCTTCGGAGTTGCAGCCTTCAATATGGCGACCAAATGTCTCCGACCCACTGACGTTGCGGTCAAGATTATGATTGAATTCGTGCGCTAGTGTCCCTTCGCGCGAGCTGCCAACGTTGCCTGCTGCAACTCGACCTCCGCCAGTGCCGTACCAGACCGGGTCAGACATCCCGCCGGGTTTCGTTGTGAAGATGTAGACCATTTCGGGGAGTTTAAATGGCTCGCTTCCCACAAATAAATACGTAAAAAGCCATGCTATCCCAATTGCGTGATAATATTCAACACCCATGGTGATGACATCTGAGATATTCTTCTCACCGACATCGAGGTCTGACCATGTACGCCGCACAAAATTTACATCAGCTACTGGGTATACTGTCTCGAAGTAACTCTCATTGCTCGAGATGAGTTCGTCACTCGCCACAGTTGGTGATGCAGCGGTACCTTCATTTAGTGGCGTGACCCAATAGGTCGGCACGTCACGCGTATTGAATTGTACGGAGGTGGACGTGGATGCGAGAACACTCCCGGCAACTTTGGCGACGCTTGCCCGCAAGGTAACAGTGCCAGCCGTAGTCCATGCGTCGGGCAAAAGGAAATTAGCAGTGTCTTCGAGATTGTGGCGATTTGGTGAGTTTTTTGCAGTCATGATGATAGAAAGCGGTGATCCGGCAAGGGTGACACCGCCGCGTTTGGCGCTCAGATAGACCACTGCAGGGATCGTTGGTGCACTTGACTTCACGGTAACGCGGACCACGGTGTCTTTTTTTGCAACAAGAGGCACCAGATTATCGACTGTTTGAATGGCCTGTGTAACTTCAATAGGATTGGCAGGAAACGAGAGTGTGCCAGCCCCAATTCCGGGTAACCGTACATTAGCTAGATTGGCGATTGTATATTCACCCGAGTTATTAATGACTGCTGGTAGACTCACTTTAAACTTCGGTGTCAGTGACGACACCTCCACGGCAAATCGTGGGGCAGAGGCAGTACCAACGCTGCTCATGGCACCGATTTCGACCAAATCAAAGGCAAATTCATAGGCACGATGCGCCGTGCACTTGGTTGCGTACGTTGGTAATGCTACGGTTCGTGATTCATCACCCACAAAACAGTTAAAGGTGCTCACACCACTTGATTTTTCGACATTAGTTGTGTCACACCTGCTTAACGCAGAGGCTGATGTATATGTCTGCTTGCACATCACGCCACTCGCCAGAAGTGTGAAACGTACATCTACATTTGGCGTGATTCTGCCATCTTTGTTCACATCAAATGAGACGCTTGCATACTCTGTAGCACCGGTTTGACTGTTGGTGTCACCAGTGACATTTACTAACATGTACAAGCGCAGGGCATCACGCGTTACAGTGATGTTTCCTTGTGCAAATCGTAGCGCACCGGTGCGCGGCCATTCGCCGCGACTGATAATGCCGTCGATGATGACAGAACTCACGGCACTAGCGGTAACGGTGGCACGTTGAGATTGCGCGCCAACCTGAGAGCCATTGATGCTGAAAATTAGTGCAATAATCAATGCCCAACGAGTGATGTGTACAGACATATGCCCCATGTCTACCTCCAATATGTAAATTGTTAACATAGTGAATATATGGCGAGTGTAGCATTACTCAAGTGAAAGTCAATCACTTTTTTGTCTATAGAGTCATGTTATTGTGTGAAAAATCTGCGCTACAGGCGTTTGTACACGTCAAATGACGTACACCCAAGAGATACGGATGCGTGAATGCCCGGTCGTGAGTGTTGTTTTCGATTACACTATGTATAGGGATTTTTCAAAAGGAATAAAACGCATATGCAACTAACCGCTCAACGCGTCACGCTCACGACAGGCGTCACTCTCAACGTCTATCAAGCGGGCAGTGGCCCCGATGTGCTGTTGCTCCACGGAATTACCGGCTGTGGCATCTACTGGAGCGTCCAAATTGCTCAACTCGTGGCCGCCGGTTACCGCGTCACCGCGCCCGATGGCCGTGGTCACGGCGAATCAGATCGGGCCAGCGATTACTCAACCGAGTCGATTGCCGCCGATGCAGCAGCACTCATTCAACAGCTCGGTCTGACCAATCCAATCGTGATTGGCCACTCGATGGGCGGCGCCCAGAGTTTGATGCTCGCCTGTACACATCCCGAACTCGTTGGCAAAGTCGTACTCGAAGATCCAGCAATCTGGCCGATTAACGGTGATGAGGCCTATGTCAAAGAGCGCCGCGACCCGTGGGAGATGGGCTTGCGCCAGTGGTTGACGATGAGCCACGCTGATTTGGTGACTTTCAAACGCAACGAAGCCCCGCATTGGAGCGACGAAGCGCTTGATAGCTGGGCCTATGCCAAACTCCACAATGACCCACTCGTCTTGCAATGGCTAAACGCATTGTTAGTGCCGGTCTGGGCCTGGCTCAAACCGGTCAATGTGCCGATTCACATCTTGTATTGCGTCCCCGATAAAGGTGGCGTGGTCCAAAAAGAGTTCGTCGATGCCTTGATTGCCCAGATGCCGGCCTTGAGTGCTGAGGTCATCGCCGATGCCGGCCACGAAATTCACCATGACCAACCCGATGCGTTCATGCGTGCCGTGTTGGCGTACATCAAGTAACACGCAACCGCGCGGTAGAGACGCAGCATGCTGCGTCTCTACCGCGCGGAATATTGTTACACCAATCCGGCCAATGCGTGCATGTCATCGCGCAGATGACCGTACATGCGGCGGTATATCGCATACACATGGTCGTATTTGGCGACCACATCGGCGTTGGGTTGGGTCGTAGCAACCACGCGCACACAGCGGTTGACCGCATCGTTGACATCGGCAAAGTGTCCGGTACCAACGCCAGCCAACAAGGCAGCGCCGTACGCAGGGCCTTCTTCGGCGGCAAGAGTTGACACCGGCGCATTGTAGATGTCGGCTTGCATCTGGCGCCACAAGGCGCTTTTGCCGCCGCCACCGGTCGCCCGCACATCACTCGTTGGCACGCCAAGTTGGCGCATAATCTCAATGCCATCTCGCAACGAGAACGTCACCCCCTCCATCACGGCGCGCGCCATGTGGCCAATCCCGTGCCGAGTCGTCAACCCCACAAACGCACCGCGCGCCAGTGGATCTAGATGCGGCGTGCGCTCGCCGGACAGATACGGCAAAAAGATCAACCCCTCGGCACCCACAGGCACGTCGGCGGCCACTTTGGTCAAATCATCGTACGACAGCGCCGCTGCCCCGGTTTGGCGCAACGTGTTGCGCAACCAACCAAATGCACCACCGGCCGACAAGGTGACGGCCATCATGTGCCAGGCACCCGGGACGCTATGGCAGAAGGTGTGCAAACGCCCGTGCGGATCAAGCGCAATCGTGTCGCTGTGCGCAAAGACCACGCCACTCGTGCCGATACTGCTACTCACAGCGCCTGCTTTGACAATCCCGGTGCCGATGGCGGCCGCTGAGTTGTCGCCGCCTCCGGCGATGATTGGTAAGCCAGCCTTGAGCCCGAGGGCGACGGCGACGTCGGCCTTGAGGTGACCGGTCACTGCTGGGCCTTCGTAGAGCGTGGGGAGCCAGGCGCGGTCGATGTC
>Ga0194130_10007112_pt1 | contig 12560 bp, 17 predicted proteins | sample TA2KigsurfametaG_FD_160084 | JGI IMG/M metagenome (GOLD analysis project Ga0194130, IMG submission 160084) | Freshwater microbial communities from Lake Tanganyika, Tanzania - TA2015050 Kigoma 12 surface | ecosystem: Environmental > Aquatic > Freshwater > Lake | place: Tanzania: Lake Tanganyika... | reverse complement strand
ATATAAAAACTATCAGGAATTAAGTTAGCCATTTACACCCCCATCCATACCAAAACTTCGTTATCGTATGTAGTAACATTCATATCTTGAATAGTTAAAGCATCAAGAATGTGGTCTACCAATGCCCCAGCATTGTGAGCAATTGCCGTAGTACCATCATAGCCCCTTTCTGATACTGTAAAAGTATTGTTTGCTCTTGAAGAAATCAAAATTTTTTCTTCAGAAGCAATCCCGCGATCAACAACAACAACAAAAGGATTTGTGCCGCTTGGGTAAGTGGAACCGTCTACAACAGAAAAGGAAACAGCAGCATTGGAAAGAGAAGCAGCTAGGGCTGTTTGCAATACGGCTCCATTGAATTCTCTTCTTAACATAAAGTCTCCTTAATCAATGCTGATATCCAGATCGCCTGTGGCGATTCTTAGAGTATCCCCAGCATCGGTTGTTTTATTTGCAGTGAGGGTTCCGTAAACCAACATATTTCCAGATGTGACCGCATCAAATAGCGCAATAGCCACCGTGGTCGTGGCAGGCATTCCTGCAAAATCAATGTTTGCAGAATTAGAAGTAGCGCCTGATGATGCGGCAGAAAATGTTGCGGTTTGGCGTGCATACGGTCCAGTGCCACCAGTAACTTCAGTCCCACCACCAGCATCAGACGGTGCGACAGTAAATAATGCCACATAAACCGGAGAAGGCATGGCGAAAGCCGTAGTGCCCAAAAAATGGTCCAGAAGTTTATTTTCTAAATAATTTGTTAAATTACCTGCCATTCGTTAACCCTCTTGAATATTATAGTATAGTTTTTTTTCTTCATCACTTGGCAATCTAAAATTTGAAAGTTTTAGCAACGCATTAGCCTCTTCTGCTGAAACTTCTGCAATTCTATTTGCTGATGAAAATTTTATGCCGTCTTTTGTAAGATACCCATAACCGCTTTCAAAATATATTAAAACTCGGTCTGTTGTGTTTACAGAAGTAATTTTTTTCTTAGTGTTTTGTTTGGCAGGCGGGGTTTTACGTGGGGCTACATCCTCACTTGTGATGATATTTTGGTTATTAACCATACTGAACATCTTATCATTAATATTTAATTAAATCAATTAAACAATAATGGCGGGGGAGCACGAGCCCTCCCGCCATTTATTGTTTCTAATTTAAATTAGAGTGTACGAAGTTTTACGTTCTTTGCAATAATATAAGAAGCAGCGTTCTCAATATTAGCTGCTACACGCATAAACTGGGTGTACTCAATTGTGTCTGTTTTTGGTTGGAACTGACGATATACTGTGATATCGCGGTGCAAGCCAACAACCTTGTTGTTCGGGAATGTAAGCCCGATATAACTGTGGTTGCCTGTCGCACCGGAGTAGTCACCAGCTACGGTTTCTGGCATAAGCGGCAATTCCAGCAATGGAATACCGTATGGCGAAATTCCTGTTGCACCAGGACCGCCATTTGCACGGATTGCGCCGTTCAAAAATGCCTGCTCACCATATGTTGAGCCTGGAGCCGCAGCGCCTGCTGTTGCAGCAGTTGCCGAGTTTGGTGCTTGCAAGCTAAACGAAATATCCTGCACAAGGTTTGAACCTGAAAAGAAACGCAATTCATTACGCTTCTGCAAGTACTTACTTGGCATGTTGCGGATAAGACGGTCAAATGTTGCACGACTAACGTTGTTTCCACCCTCATCAATGGTTGTACCATCGGTAAGAGCCAATTTAACAAAGCCATTAAGTGCCTTGAGAAGGCTATTGTTGTTTGCGGTGTTGCCATTGATCAACAAGTCATCCAAGTCATTGGCTGTTTGACGAGCCATGATTTGGGCAAGATGATCTTCAAGCGAAGCACCCGAAATGTTGTCTTCAAGAGACTCTGTGCTCAATTCCCAATCAAGACGAAGTTTAACGCTTGACAATGAAACTTTTGAGAAAGTTACTGCTGCATTGGCACCAGTGTCGGATGCTTCTGTAGCTTTTGCCATAAGTCGTGTGCCAACAGATACTTTGTCAATATCCATTGTCGGTGTGCGCATGCGCACAACACGAGCGTTTTTCATCAAATTAGATTGATCAACTACGAAATCAATAAAACGATTTGATTGCTCTGCATTGAGCAAACCACCTTGCGCATTACCAACGACGCTCGTAGTTACTTCGTTGGCTTTAGCGAGGATTTCTTCTTGTGTTGCCATAGTAATTTCCTCCTATTATGACTTATAGCCCAAGGAGTTAATTAGTCCCTGTGGCAAATACATGTTTCCCCAAAAAGACTTGGGTTCTGATTTTACCAAATCAGCCTCGTCGTCTTCGGAGTCAACGCTTTTTTTAACAGCACCAGCTTGCGCAAATTCGTCAACCTTGGCTGTTTGAGCTTCCAGAGCTTTCTCAGTTGCTTCCAACTTCTCAGCCAACTCTGATTTCTGAGTTTCTACGCTTTTAGCAACTTCTTCAATCTTTACATTAATTTTTTCTTCAACTTCTTGTTTAAAGGAAGTTGCAAAATCATTTAGTTTTTGATCAATTACATCGCCAAGCGCAGCTTTAAGAACTTCAATATCCATTTCTTGTTCCTCCACTTGTTTGACATCCACTTCCACTTCAGTTGAAGTTTCAGCATTATGTTCGGATTTTTCTAATCCTAAATTATCTTCCGGCGCAAGCCAGTTGATAAACTTCTTAATTAAAGACAGTTTATTATCTGTCAATGAATTTTCCATAGGGTCAACACTATCATAATTTATATCATTTTGCAATTCATCATTAATAAAATTTTCATTTAAATTGTTTTGGTCTAAAGGTAATGTCAATTCCAACAGGTATTCAAGAAACAACTCTTCTGAGTCTTCAGGAGAATAGCTTTTGTTTTTCGTGTTTTTGTACCTCTCCAAGAGCCGTCTACCCTTAGCGGCAAGCCGTGCGGCATCTTGCATGTCTTGAGGAACGGGCTCGCCCCAGGCAGCAGCAGATAGAGCCAATCTTGTTGGTCGGCCCTTTTTGTCTTTCATTGGACCCGATGGATTGGTAAAAAACCTAGTAAGAAAAGAACCTTTTCTGCGCATTTTTTCAGGGGTGTTGGCAGGGCCCTTAACGCCTGGTTTTAAGTTTGCCCCTTCGGTTTGTTTAAAGTGCCTTCGGCCAGCTGCGGTCAAACCCCCCTTGGGGTCTTTAAGGCGCGACTTCTCTGCTTTTTCTACATCGTTTCCAAGAACATATCCCAATGTACCATCTGTGTCCATTTTTACAAGGTCAATCGTTGCCAATGCATTAGCCGGGTTATCAACCAGGCTTAACTCTCCTAATTCGTATTCTTTAATAATATTGATTGGTCTATTTTTGTAAAGCTTGCCAGCGAGTATTTCTTTTTTGACAATTTTGCCGCCAATAGAAAAAGCCCTAAGAGTTCCGTCAAGAATTTTTTGCCAAGTAGACTCAGCGCCTTTTGAGATGTAGGCTTCCACTTCAATTGCATTATATTCTTTTCCTTCAAGATCTTTCATCTTTATTGGCTTATAACTGATTGCCTTACCAACCGCAATCGGAGCATGCATTTCTCTAATATTGCCTTGCCAATTTTTAAAGGCAATTTCTGACGCAGCAAAATCAACTATATCATTTGATTTATCAATATTGTCTGCTGTAGCAATACCAGAAATTATGCGTTGTTCTTTCTTAACTAAATTAATGGGAAAAGAAAAATTTAATTTATCCATATCGTGTTTTACAGTATATTGTATTATTTTAATATACGCAAGTTATGCAACCGCATATACAGCCAAAGTAATGCTGGCTGTTATGACTTCAAATTTAGTGTAGTCTCCCTCAACTGCAACATAGCCCCCGCCGCTATTTTGTGCTGGGATTACAATTTGATGTGGACCGTCATTTAACTTAACAGTTGCGTTATTTGTAGCATGGGTATTGTAAAAATAAATACAAGTAGTATGTGTATTTAAAGATACAGCGCCGCTTGCACTGGTAACTGCTGTATTAGAATATACTATTCCGCCTTTGTAACTCATTCAGAACCTCCTGTGGTATCTTGCACTTCGCCCCTCTCGGCTTGGTCTCCAGATTCTCTTGGGTCCGAAGCCCCCTGTGGGGTATCGGAGCGAGCATTTCGTGGCTGAGAGGCTATGTTATTAGAATTCCCAATCGGGGCACCAGGCCCAGATTGTTCTTTCTTGATTTTGGTTGGGAACGGCAAAGGAACATCTCCATCGGTTCTTTCGGTCAAGCCAAGCGCCGTGCGAACTTCGTTTGGAGAAATAACTTCTGTTCTCAAATATCTATCATTAATTCTAGATTGAATATCTTCATCAATCAAGTCAATTCGTTTAAATTTCATTACTAGCAAATCACTAAATTCAGCAATAACCCTGTTTAATTTCTTTTCAATAACAGATTGGTCTGGTCCAATAACTTGCATTTTAAAAGTTTTATCCGCATCTCTTGATACAGCCAAATTAGCATTATCGTATACACCAACTTTAGGCGCAGGAACTCGGTTAGCAACAAGAATTTCATCTCTGTTAGATTTACGAAATTTATCAAAAGAGGCATCCTGAATGCCGGCTTCTAATTTTTCAAATTTAATATCACTTTCGGAACCAATAGATGCTGGCAAAGGAATTACCAGTGTTCCATGATTACGACCTTTTACTTCTTTTCTAAAATAATTTACCAATTCTTGTTTTGATTTATTGCTAAGCTTTGCGCCTTTAAGAACAATAGCATAACGCGGGATGGCTTTATTTTCAAAGTAATCAATATTATATTCTTTGGCAAATTTATCTCCTACTATCGCAGCTGCTGCCGACACGGAAGAGGGAATTCCGTAGTAAGTATTTTTTGGCGAGTATGTTTTGAAATGAATAATTTCATTCGGATTAGGATCTGCATTAATAGGGTCTGCGGTTTCTTTATCACCAAAATTTCTAAAAAAGACCGCCGATATTTTATTGCTTCTAGCAATTTGAACATAACCATCTCGCTTGCGCCTAATTCTAACAAGAGTTGCAGGGATGTGTCCGATATACCCAATCTCTCCTGCGTTGTTTCTTCCAAACTCAATGTAGCCATTACCAACTGTTAAAACATCTTGCCAAACCTTAACCATTGTTTCAATAAAAGTTTCCTCTTTATTTGTATCTTCAAAAATTTGTTCTAGCCGTTCCCTTTCGTCTTGAAGAACTTTTCGCACTCTGGCTAATTTGTCTGGATCGCTGGCGACCTTTTCAATTTTTCTTTTTGCCTTTAAAGTTTCTGAAAATTCAAAACCAAGACCTACCGTATTCATCACCCTTGCAGATACAGAAGCATTATGAATGGCACTAGAATCATAAAGGCCGGCAAGTGTTTCTAAATCATAAGGCGGATTGATAATGTCGTATAAAGAATAGCCATCCAGAGTTTCAGGATCAATATATTTGGTAGATAGCCCATCTATTCCTTCATATTTTTTAGACAGCCTTTGAACTTTGCGTTTCATTTTTAATGAAAGATCATTAAAATTAATTTTTGCAAAAGGGTCCTCATTAACCACAACTGGTTCAAACCCAAAATAGTTTACATCGTCAAGTTCATTTACCGATTCTTCATCTTCCATATGTATCATGTGTTTATCTTTCATTATTTTTTCAATCCATCAAAAAAATCTTCATACGGGTCAGGCAACAGACCATCATTAAGACGCTCTGTTTGGTCATCTCGTTCCGATGAAGAAACTTTTCTTGCCCCCTGAACCCAAACTACCTCACCTTCGTCAGAACCAGACCAATAAATAGCAGCTTCTAACACTTTTTGTTCAATAACACTATCTCCAACCAGCCCCTGGGCAGAAAGAATATTGTTGTCGGCATCCATTAGTGGTTTTCCGTTAGGCAAAATCCACATACATACCCCATAAGCTCTTTCTGGAACCCAAAGTTGACTTTTTTTAACAGTATCGTATCCCATTAACACCAAGTATACACCAATTTTATTAAAAAAAGAATATTTTTAAACAATGCAAATGTAATTTGTTTATTTTCTAAACACTATCTTACCGGACAGGCGTTGGTAGAGCAATCTTCAAGTGATAATAGTGTGTTTTCTGGAGTCGAAACAGCCGGAATGGACAAATCAAGTTTTGAAATTGCTAATTTATACTCATCTTCAGTAATTTCTTCATATGGAGGTAGCACAAAATTATGGTCTACATGGAGCAAAAATGATACCGACTTAATATATTTATCATAATTCTTGGATAGCCAATCTTTAATAGATTCCAACTCTTCTTTTCGGTAATAAACTGTTACAGAAACAGCATTATCAGCCCAAATAGTTTGAAGTTTCTTAACCCATTCAAGTTGGTCTACTGCTGTCATGTTTTTAGCAAGGACAGAATTTTCTGGGGATTTGCACGGAAACTCAACCACATATTTGCTGTGGTCCTCACGACCATCCAAGCCCATCTCCCAAACAATTTTATAGCCGCGTTTGCGACAAACATCTACTAATGGGTCAACAGAATTAAAACGCACTCTCCTGATGTAATATGGTGCAAAGGCTGGGTGTATGCCAGGTGTAACGCCTGGAAGCAAAGAAAGAGTCCCCGATGGCTGAACAGTAGTTAGTCTCACAGATGGGGACCAATTTTTTTCTGCTGAATATTCAGTATCAAATTTTCTAATATAATTATAGACTTCATCTAGCCATTTAATTTTGTTTTCATCACACTGCAATATTCCAGTAACCGACTGTCCAAGCCTGGAGTTTTTATGAACAATAGTGTTTGTTTTTTCATATGGGTAAGAAAGTTTAGAAATTTGTTTTTGAACCATGTACAACAATTTACTAATTTCTTTAAATTGTGACAGAGAATCAACATTAGGCAAAAATATGGTTGCAAGATTGCAAGACTCCCCATCACCCAAGGCAATTTCCGCACATGGATTAAATCCTTCTACGGTTGAATCTAAATTCTTTTCCCCAATTCTTCCGTAAGTTCTAGCAAGCTTTCTGTTCAGCAAACCATACGGCTCACCAGTTCCGTCATATCCTCGCCACAGCTCTGGCATAATCTCACTATATGCATCGGCATAAATAGAATTATTGCTATTAGATCTCCATGCAGGAATGTCGCCAGAACCCCAGTTCTTTGCTCGTAAAAACAAAACATCATCAGGATCTCCAATGGCAATTTGTGCTGAACGCCGCGATGAACCAGAAACAACAACTCTGCCAATAATGTTGCAAATATCTAAAACATCTACAGAGCGCAATTTTTTACCAATTCTGTTATTAAAAACTTTACAAATATCAGCAACGCCATCTACCAAAGAACCAGGGCCAGACGCTGTGCCTCCAAAAGTTTTTAACGGTGCTCCAAATTCTCTAATTAAAATTGTAGAATATGTAAAAGATTTACCTGTGACAAAATAAGATTGTAAAACTTTTGACAAAAGTTCTCTCCAGCCTTGACGAGAATCGGGGATAATAAAATCCGCATCACTTGTTCTTTCTGCAGTAATTTTGTCTACACTTTTAACTTTTGGCAATTCGTGAATTTTGGCTCTCTCTACAGAAAACCCTACGCCTCCGCCAAGCATCAAGTAATCAAACAATAATTCAAAATCTTCAATTTTTTCAATATTGGTAAAAAAACAATTATTTAAAGAAGTTCCTGATAATTTAGAAACTAAAGGTGTACCTAGTTGCCACAAAGCACGACCAGAAACACTACAACGCAAATTAAACATATGATCAAAAAGAGTTTCGGCTTGTTTCTGAGTAAAGGGGACTCCAATTTCTACAGCCCCGTCAATAATTCTTTTAAGAGTTTCTACCCATGTTTCTGTTCTATCTGTACCATCAACTTTTCTACTATAGGTTCTTAAATATACAATTTCTCCCAAGCCCCCAAATCCCCAGGGAACTTGTTTTTGAGAATAAGAATTTATAAAATTAACACTTAATAATGACAACACAGCCTCCGCAAAAGTAAGTAACTAGTTTACTATGTAACAAGTTAAAGTCAATTAATATTACTAAGGATTACAAAAAAGAATTTTCGTAAAACTCTAAACGCTTTAGAATCTTATCAGCAACCATTCCCCAAGAAAACTCGGAATGTAAAATTTTTGCAGACTTTAAAGAAAATTTTTTATAAATATCATATTCATTCACAACGCTAGACATCAAGTGCAACAACTCATCAAAATCTGGGCTTGCCCAGTTTCCGGTGTCGGCAGCGTAAAGATTGTCTTGCCAATCAGCCTTGACGAAACTTGCTGACAGAGGAATTCCGTAATGAGAAAAATCTTTACAGCCGGTTGCATCTGTCAAAATTGTTGGCATACCAGTAGCAATTGATTCAAATGGAATCATACCAAAACCTTCTCCCATTGTTGGATAAATCATGCAGTGACATTTATGGTACAACTCAACTAATTCATCAGTTGAGTAATTATCTCCAATACCAATAATTTGTGGGTGATACACAGCTGGCATTAGTTTGTTATCTATATAACACTCGGCTGTACAAAACTTGTTATATTTCAATATCAACCTATAATCGTCATCGTCTTCATATAGTTCCAAAAAAGCATCTACAGCCATTTGAGCATTTTTTCTTTTACTGTCACCGCCAACATGCAAGAAAATAAATCTTCCAGTTAATTGTCTATCATAAATAGAAAATTTTGGAGATATCCCGTGCGGAATTGTATAGATATTAACATTAGCATTATATGTTCTATATACATTACTAATAAATTCTGATGTAGCCCAAACTTCATCACATTTTTGCATATTGTCAATCCAATGTGGTGGAATTTTAGTTGATTCCCAAGGAGTATAGCCAATTGTATATTTTGATTTATATTGATAATAAGGAGGTGGGCAAAAATTTACATGATAAGGAATATCTTCTCGGTTATAAAAGACACCACATTCTTTTGCCTGCAAACTTTTAATAGTTTCTAGAGCGGCAACTTGATAGCCCTGACTAAACCAAAATTCACCGGATGCGTCTTGATTGTTAAGACTAAACCAACTAATTTTTTTCATTAAATTACTCTTTTTCAGTTTCTACTGTGCTGTTGGTTCCTAACATATTCAAACATTGTACACCTTTTTCCATAAGGGAAAGGGCTGTCTTTTCAGAAATTTCACAAGTAATTGGTGAACTAGTAAATACGCATCGCGTAGCTGCTAAATAGAATCCATTAAATTTTGTAATTGTGATATGAGAAGGATCAAGAATTGCCGCTGGACCATAATCATCTGATTCTGCAACTGCAATTATTTTCATACTCAACTTTATCATTTTTTTGGTTAAAACGAAAATTCTAATCGCCGTATACTAGCATACTTAGTACACCAGTATACTTATTGTTTATATATTTATTAAGTATGCTTAGTATACATAGTATGCTAGCACGCATTGGCATGCGTAAGCATACCACAAAAATAAAAAAAATTCTGGGAGTTACAAATTTCTTATTTGTCTGCTAGTATTTACTATTGGAGATTTATGGCGAATTTTATTTTTTGGTTAATTTGGTGTTCTGTTGGTTCTGTTGGAATAAAGTATACTAGTATGCAATTGTTAAATGTTAATTTAAATTTAATCCAAGCATTTTTAATTTTATTAACATATCAGTGGATTCGTTTTATTAAGCCAGAAAAACAAAATGAAGTTAAACAAAAAAAACAAGATTCACTGTCAGATTTTAATACAATTATTTACAAAAATTTTAAAAAAAATAAATGAAAATTTCAAACTTTGAAGATAACACAGATTTAGAAGATATTAGAAGTTTACAAATTATAATTAAAGCTGTGCCTTATGAAAAAAGTTATCTTCCGGTTTTTGTTATTATGTCACCAGAAGAAAATTATCCAATGTCGTTAGAAGAATTAAATTCTTTAATGGATGGGGTAGAGATTGCAAGATCTAAATTAGACGAAATTATTAATTTTATTTTAAAAAAACATTTGTTTTCTGAAAACGAAGATATGGAAAAAAATGAAAACGAAGGAGATGAAAATGATCTTGGGTCAACTGATTAAGGATTTCCCCTACCCTACTAGAACATGCCCATATTGCAATACAGTATTAACTGTAGTTAATGCAGTTCATTGGCATGAAGACAAACATCAATATAAAGCTTTATATTTTTGCTCTAATGCTAAATGTCCAATTTACGATGAAGGAGCAAAAAAAGCCTATGCTCGGATTATATATTCTTCAGAGGAAGCCGCTCATTATTTTTGGAAAATTAAAATTCCAGTGCAACGATGGGAACAAAAAGACACTGTTACTATTTATGAATAGTATGGTAGAATTATAAATTATGCCCATTAATTCTTGTTCTAACAATGGCAAACCCGGTTACAAATGGGGCAGTGAAGGTATGTGTTATACATACACATCTGGCGATGAGGGCTCTATGAAAAGAGCAAAGAATAAAGCTAGGTTGCAAGGCCTTGCTGCTAGATTAAACGGCTATCAAGAAAAAGCCAACGAAGTAACAACAAGCTCTATGCAATCTGGAATTAAAAATCCACAGCAAGGCTACAAGCCAAAAAAGAAAAAAGAAAATTTGGGTAAGAATTTAAATACTTGGTTTAGAGAAAGGTGGGTGGATATTTCTAGACCAAAACCCGGTGGTGGTTTTCACCCATGCGGTAGGTCTGATGCCAGCAGTGGAAAATACCCAAAGTGTGTTCCGGCAGCTCGTGCCGCCCGAATGAGCGCAGCGCAAATTGCATCTGCTGTCAGAAGAAAACGGCGCGCTGAGGCAACCCAAACCAGGCAGGATAAAAAACCAATCAATGTTTCTACAGATGTAGAAAAAGCATCTAGAAATGTTCCAACCAACCCAAGCCTGTACGCCAGAGTTAAAGCAGAGGCGAAAAGAAAATTTGATGTTTACCCGTCAGCATACGCCAATGCCTGGTTGGTGCGTGAATATAAAAAGCGTGGCGGAGGATACCGCACCGTGTCAAAATCAGAAGAAAGTATAAACAAAGTAGCTGACGATCTTGACGAGCAAGAGGCAGTGTTGTCAGACATGCTTATTGCCATTACCAGAACATACGGTAAATTTAACGAAGACGGAACGGGTGTTTGGGCAGGATATGATTCTCCGGCTGAAAACGATGTTGCCGATATTGGCGTTAAATGTTCAAATTGTATTCTGTATGATGGCAACGGGGTTTGTAAGATTATTGAAATTAAAGTAGAAGACGAAGGCAAGTGCCGATTTGCAATTATCCCAGACGATATGGTAGAAATGGAAGAAGAGTGATACAATTTATTTTGTATCATTTTGATATAAGGAGAATGTATGAAATTTATTAATATCCCAGTAGACAATGCGGAGAAAATGGTTCAACAGCATCAGTTCTTGCTCAAAGAAGCGCTCAGGGCAGCGTCTTATCACCAAGAACAAATTGATCAGCTTTCAAAAGCGGTTAAAGATGTAACTTTCATGCTTACCGAAACAACTCAAAGTGTTGGTGGCACAGACACCGGTTCAACCGGCGAGCCAGCCTCAAGCGCTCCAGCTCCAACAAGTTTTGTAAATGACGGAGAAGTAGAGGAAGTCAGTAAACAAAATCTTATTTCTTTGCTGAAAGAACACGAATCCGAATTTGGGGAATTTGATATTGACCCAGAAACTATTGCTACTTTTTTGTTGAGTAAGTAATGGAAACAGAAATCGTTGTTGCAATTATTACTATTATTGGTGGAATTATGGTTGCCTTAATTCAACAAAGTAGAAAAGAAAATAAAATAGATCATAATGTGGTTGCGGCAATGATTAAAGATGTTCACAAAGATGTCGTTAAGGTAGAAGATAAGTTAGAGCATGTTGAAGTAAAACTAGACGACCATATCAAAGAACACAAAACAAACTTGGCTTCCAAGCCGATAGTAGCAAAAAAGAAATAATTTTAAATAACCAGTCTTGGTTTGGCTTATTTCGCAAGATTAAGCCAGATATGGGGCTGGTTATTTTTTTATAAAATGGCAACATTTTCTATTTTAATGTGGTAGAGTGTTTACAAACAGAAAGAAGGACACCGTGAATACCGAAGAAGAAACAGAAATTACCGAAACTAGTAATTTTACAGTTAGCGATGCAGAACTAGAAGTTATTTATGGAAAACTAATGAATACCATAAAAGATTCATTTACTCCCGTAACAGAAAGAACGGCCAGCGCGGTTATCTATGGTTATTATAAAGGCTGGAATCTTTCTAAAACTGTTAAATATTACAATTTAGAAGAAAACATAGCAATTAATTTTTGGAAAAAATTTAATTTTAAAATAAAGGAAGGAGGTAAAACTATGAGTAGAACAAAAACTAAACAAAATAATATTGTAAGTTATTTGGAAAAAAATGTTGGGCAAGTTGTAACACCCGCAAAGGTATCAACAGATGTCAGCATCTCTCTCCCAACATTTTACAATTTCTACAACGCTAACCGTCAATTCTTTAAAAAGGTTAAGCGCGGTCAGTTTGAAATTGTAAATCCAAAAGAACAACGAGAATCAGAATTAAATT
>Ga0194130_10007110_pt1 | contig 12562 bp, 13 predicted proteins | sample TA2KigsurfametaG_FD_160084 | JGI IMG/M metagenome (GOLD analysis project Ga0194130, IMG submission 160084) | Freshwater microbial communities from Lake Tanganyika, Tanzania - TA2015050 Kigoma 12 surface | ecosystem: Environmental > Aquatic > Freshwater > Lake | place: Tanzania: Lake Tanganyika... | reverse complement strand
AAAGTCTTGATAATTCGTATATTCCTTCTTGTTGATTTCTTTCTAGACCAAATGCTCCTACTGCAATTTCTGGAACTGGGAGACCAGTAAAAATGCAAGCACCAAGACACCCGCCAATATTAAGGGGACATTCCCACTCTGGACGTTTGAATAAACCATAGTTGAAACCCGATTTGAAATCTTTGGATTCGTCTTTTAGATAATGATGAGTATAAAGAAGATCTTTAACTTCTTCTTTACTCACTTTATCTATGTAATAAGCATTTTTACTCATTATTTTTATTTTGTTTTCCTAACATATATTCTTCCACGATTCCACTCTGGTCCTGGACTTTCATTAGACATTTTACAAATACTACCATCATTCCACCACACCATTCCTTTTTTAGAGTTACTCATTTTTTGTTTAGATTCTTCTTTGTGAGAAATTCCTTTATTCCAAGGTGTCTGTCCTATATGAGATTTGCTTATTTTTTCTTTTTGTTCGTCTGTTCTTGTTTTTCCAATTAATTTTTGAGTTCTTTTTTCAACCCACTCTTTTGACTGTTTCTTTCCTCTTCTAGAATCACCCATTCTTTTCCTTGTAATCTCGGACACTTCTTTGTTGAGATTCATCTTTCTTATTTTCTCTCTACACTCCATACTCATATTTGCTCTACCTTCGCCACCATCAGTTAAATTTATTAAAATTCCAGTTCCTAAATCTTTTCTACCGAAGATAGAAATCATATAGATTTCGTGTTTAAATGATTCTTCTTCATTAAGATTGGATTTTAATATTAAAATTCTACTTTTTTCTGGAGCAGGAACTCTATCATTAATTTTTCTCCAATATGCTCTTTTTCCTTTCCCCTTTCCAATATAGTAAGGAGTTCCGTCTTCACGCAAATATGCGTAAGTGTAATATTCTTTCATCGTGTCTTGGCGTTGACTATTATTATTTAGTATACTATAATAGGAGGTCTTACGCAACTAAATCCGCCAAGACACTAGTTGCTGCCTCCAATTACTCATTTTGTTTGCATTCTAACATATATTCTACGGTGCTTGCTACATCATTCATTGCATCACGAAGAAAAGGTTGTTGTCCTGATTCTTGTTTAACGATAGGACGTGAATCATCGGTTAGAACCCAACGCCACTGCATCATATCTTTACAGTACCAAAGATTAATTTTCATGTTTGAAATGCTCCAGTTCAATCCAGTTAAGGAGGGTTTGGAATGTACTGATAGAGGCAGGAGTGCAGTTATCTTCCTTAAGTTTTTGAACATAATATTCAAGTGCTTCAATGACCATTTGACGGTCTTGTTGTGAAATAAGTGACATTGGAGTTTTGTAAACTCAAGCCCCCGACAAGATTTGAACTTGCGACATCGGCTTTACAAAAGCCGCGCTCTACCACTGAGCTACAAGGGCATTAATCAACAGGCAGCATTTCTGGATTTTCCAGATCCAATTCAAACATGAGAGGGTGACATTCTTCAAGCATTAAGTAGTATGATGCTTGATAGAGATCTTCTGGTTCAAATCTTCTTTCGCCATCTGCTATTTCAATCAAACTTAGATCATAAAGACCATCATCTGGAACATCATCAAAGGTAAATGGAATTTGATTTATGAAATACATGAGAACAATTTGAGTTCCACGATTGTACCAAACATATCTGGCATCAATTCTGTATTTCATGGGTTTACCCCATACTTGGATTATTTAGAGGTAAATTATACCTCCATGAACCATACGATGACAATTAGCACAAAGAACAACACATTTATCAATTTCCTCTTGAAGTTTTTTATAACTTGAAGATTTTGCTAATTGTGCGACTCTTTCATCTTTTTGTGATGGGTCTAAATGATGTAAATCCATAACAATAGAGTCATATTTAACCCCACAAGCAGCACAAGGTTTATCTTTTGCTGTTTTAATCATCTCTTTTCTTTTTAACCAACTTGTCTGTTTTGACTTTGGTAATTTGTTTTGAGATGCCCAGAGTTTTTGATATTCTTTTTGTTTTTCTTTGTCTTTGTATGGCATAAGGTTCAGTATAACTATTAGTTATTTAGAACCCTAATACCCGTGGGCGGATTCGAACCGCCGACTGCTCGATTTTAAGTCGAGAACCTCATTCCGCTGGGTCACACGGGCATAAAAAACTTACACTTGGTAAGTAACAGGATTATACTTAAGATACTCAAAGAATGTCAACTTCATTTCTTTTTGTGACATTCCACAGTGTTTTGCTGCTTGGGGGAGATTCCATTTTGCGCGAAACAAGTTCTCATTTGCTTCCTTCACATTTTCTGGAGTTGTTTTCACTGTTTCTTCTTTCAGTGCTTTGTAGCTAATGCGATAAGGATTCATTTTCAAAAAAGTATCGTGCGTAAAAATTTGCCGGGATTTTTTTCCCCCAAAAATGAAAGCTAAAGTGGATTTGCGTATGAGAGTGTCTCTTCATCCACTGTAGCACGAACGAACTCTAACACGTTCATAAACTCTTCAACAGTATCACAGGTCACTTGCTTTTCTGACCCTTCATTAGAATACAGATACACTGTACGTTTGATAGGATCCACCACGCATCGTGAGAGGTACTCGTCTTGCATCAGTTCGTTTCGTGATTACCCAAGTATCATAACACGGTGGGGTGGGGGTGTCAAGGGGTATATGGGGCAATATTTCCAGGATAATCCTTGGCGCTCGTTCCCTCATATTCACTGATGTTCCTTGGTACATCCTTTCTCTGACCATAGACAACATATGAACACTTAATAGGGCCGCCAGAATTATTCTTTACAATAATTCTCTGTCCCCATTCGATTTTATCTACATATAATTCTTGATAAACGCCAATTGGAGTTAGAGAAACACCAATAGTATCAACATCAACAAGGTCTTTCCAGTATTCGGGAAGTTCAATTACAGTTTGATCCTCCAACTTTCCTCTCAAGTAAACTTCAGCCTCTGGACCTTCAAGACAAATGTATCTAAGGCGATGGCCATCTTTTGATGGATGCTGAATATCAAATGCTTTTACAGAACCAACGGTGTTTCCGTACCAAGTTCCAACAAAATTAGCAGCAGTGACAGTTCCGATAACTGTCACATCGCCACTAAAATTAGTATCGTTTGCTTCTACATTAAAAGTTGGAATTGGTCCAGTATTTCTCTCTAAAGTAACAACTGAGGTACTAGTTCCTTGCAAATGCATATAAACATAATCAGGAGGAGATTCAATACTCTTTACTAAACACATAGAAACATCAGTTAAATTAAATTCAGTTCCCTCATCAAAACTGAACTCATCATTATCTCTATAGTCAAATGGAGTTCCTGGGCCAGCAAACGTTCCGTACTTTTCAAATGAGAATGCCATCAGTCTTCTACCTCAACGATTAATCTTTCAACATCTTTTCTTGTTCCATAAACATGGTAAAAACAATCAATTGGAATACCAGGTTTTGCTTGCAAATAAACTTTATTGTCTCCAATTCTTTTCACGATAATATCTTGATGAGATCCTACAGGAGTGATTGATACAGTTATTGTAGTATCATCTACCAATCCTGTCCAGTATGGAGGAAGTTGAATATAATCTTTTCCTTTCAATCTACCCCTATAATATACACCATTCTCGGGACCTTCTAAACAAGTATGGACCAACTTTTTACCAGGAACTGTTGGGTGATCAATTACAAAGTTTTTAATTGATGCTTGAAGTATTTTAGTTCTTACAATTTTTGCTTCAATATATTTTGATTTTAAAACCAAATCAACTCTAACCCAATATTGAAATCTGGAATAAAATTTACTCCATAGAGAATAAAGAGGAGACAAAGAATCAGAATTAAAAGTCTGACCAACCATTAATGTAGCATCAACAGTAGAATATTGTGTTGCTGCGCCAACCTGGGCTGGTCCTTCAATAAAAGCAGCACCATTAATTTTGGCAGGACCAACACCCATAATAGGGGGTGTTCCTGCACCTACCATCAATTGTCCACCTGTTGCCAGGTCATCCATACACATTGACATTTTATTTCTCCTTAAAATTGAATTTGTTGAACTTGGAAGTTTCTTCCACCGACTTTAGAGTCTCTGTTTGGAGTACATACTGCGTCAGTCGTAGCTCTAATCAAAGATCCATACATCTTTAGACAACTATTTGCAGCAACTTCAACCCTTCCACTTGAACACATTTTAACTTGACTTTTAGCATTTGCTATTACCTTTTTCCCATCCAACTCAATAGTTTCGGTCGCTTTCATTCGGATGTTTCCTTTGGATCCGCCTCCACCAACTGCTATTAAATCAATATCAGTTCCTTGAAGTAATAGTCTTCCAGTTTTAGCAACGATACTTATATCTCCATTCCAAGTATGAATCATTAAGGTTTTTTCACCTTCAGATGAATCTTCACCACAATCTATTGTTATTCTTCCCGGAGCAGTAATTTGAGTTGCCCCTTTTCTTGTAGCATCTTTATCAAGAACAATAGAATGTCTTCCATCAGATGCTTGAAGGAGAACATCTGCTACACACTCACCCTGTTTATGAATATGACCAAAGGTTATTGATCCATGATCATTACCATGTCTTATAGCGGTATAATTTTGCTTAGCTGTATTATTTTTTGAAATATTATCCGCTAAAAGTTCTTCTCTACCTGCCTTGGGGGTTGTTGCTAATTTTGTGTTATTGGTGTTTGGAGCAGTTGCCATTTGAAATGAATTTTAATATTACTATTTAACCACTTTAAATAAGGTTCTGTGGAGTTCCTGGAATATTAAGAGTTGGATCGTTACTTGTAATATCAGTACCAGATCTCTGAATTGCACTTGGAACTGTTGTGACTTCTCTAGTGATGCTTTCTTGTAGTGTGTCGTAAACACGAATTGGAGTTCCAATTGTCTTATAATATCCAGCAAACCTGACTCCGTTCTCATAGAAAACAGCACCATAGTATGCTCTACCATTAACATAACCAGTCTGCTTAAGACCAACAAGATCAGTAACCTGAATGAGATCAGTAACCTGAATGATTTCTTCTGGTTGGGGCAGTGGATCTCTTATAACTCTGAAGACTGGCCTAAACGATGCATTTACACCAGTCGTTGATGGCATCGTGATAGATGGATATGAAGTGTAACCAGTTGTTGGAGTAACCTGGACACTTTGAATTCTACCAAAAGAATCGCAAGTGTAAGTTGGATTAGCTCCCAAATCAGGCACTATTTGTATTTGGTCAACTCCACAATTGTAATTAATGCCAGGATTTTCTACAACTACCTCAGATAATTGAAGCAAAACAGGGTATCCACCAGCAGTTGGAGATGGTGCAATATATCCATTTCCAGGATCTTCTACAACAACATCAACAACTACTCCAGTACCACCAGTTTTTATAATACAGGGAGGTGGGATTAAAATTGCCGATATTGCCATGGGATTATCTACCCAATCAGCAGCAACATTTTCAGATAAAACTGTTATGTCTCTTTCAATCGTAAGAGATACTCCCATTGGATTGGTTTCAAAAATATCAATACCATCAGCAAAGTTTTGTAGTTCTATAGCAAGATCATATGTCCCTGCCGTAAAATTGACGTTGATTACAGTAGGATCATCACTTAGAAAATCAGAACTTCTTGCAATTTCAACTCCATTTGATTTCAAAACTGCTTCATTATCAGCAGCAAGTTTGATTTGATAAGTTCCAGTTTCTGGAAAAGAAACACCTTTCCAAACTAACACAAATACACCATTTATATTACTATCTGGTTGATTAATTTCATCAAAGACATTTGGAGATATTGAATACTCATTCATAAAATCTCCCCACCCAGTTCCATCAACTCCTCCAGTCGTAAGGTTGAATGGGAACAAAGGTGGTCCAACATATGTCACGCCATTTCTTGTCTCAGTCACTGGATCAAGACGAGGTGCATCAGAAACAGGAATTTCAAAAGTTATATCAAAGGTATCTCTACTATCGCTGATGGACCTTTTATTAGAACTGGTAAACAAACCTTCAGTAACTTCAACAACAAAATCATTATTATCATTTGCACCATCAATATAATCTGCAAAAATTTTATTTGATGGATCTTGAGTTTCAGAACTCCCAGACAACAATCCTTGCTCATTAGTAGCATTTCCACCAGAAACAACTTTATACTTCTTACCAACTTTGATTGTCCTAACTTCAGTATACGAAGAAAATCCCTCACTTGGACTTAACAGCGTAAAAGTATCAGATCCATCTTCTGCTATAAAAGTGAAAGAAAGACTAGTTTGACTATCATTTGAAACATTAAAGAATACTTCAACAGATTCTGCAATTCCACCATCAACGTTTCTCCAATCTTTTGTGCTAAAGATTTTTTGTTTGACCAAAGATGAAGAAATCTGAGCATAATTAGAAACTTGAACATCAATTTTATGAGTTCCTGCTTCTAAAAATACTTGAGTAACTTCTGGAGTTTCTGTCGCATATGATTGTGCTTTAGCAACTTGAATCCCATCAATAAGAACTCTACCAGCATTATCTGCAGTTGCTTGAACACCATAGAATCCTCTAAACGGAAGTTCAACATTCCAACTATTTGAAAATTGAATTCCAGATGCATCACTTCCAAAAGTTTCCAATGGAGGAACTGGGGAAAGTGCATAGCGATTCATAAAATCACTCCAGGCTTCCCTCTCACTATAGTTTACAGGGAACCACTGATTTTGATATCCAGGAAATCTTGTACTCCATATTGGATTTGGTGGACAAGGCCCAGAAACTGGAGGAATTTCTTGTGGTATTGCTCTGGGTGGTTGTTCAATTACCAGGGCAAATCCCATTGGATTTTGATTCCAGGATAAACTGGATTGCACCTTTTCCTTTGTAAAGGAGACATTGATATTAACAGCGATAGACATTGGATTGCCATCACCAAGTCCTCTAGTGGTTCCTCCAGGAATTTGATAAAGTTCTGCTACTATATCATATGTTCCTGCAGTAAAATAATAAGCACCAGTTAAGTCTGCATTCGGAACACCTGGACTTCTAAAGCCCCTATGCTCAATAACAACACCACCAATCGTAAGAGTAGCATCGTCGTCAGATGCTAATTCAATAATATAATCCCCATTTACTGGGAAAGTAACTCCACTCCAAACAATTTTATGAGTTCCAGGATAACTATCAGTTTTAGCTTGCTGTGTAGTAGCATCAAAAGGAGCAACTCCATAACTGTTCAAAAGAGTTGAAATACTACTTACGTTAGAAGCAGTTCTCCAAAGAGTTCTATCTGCTCTATCAATGTAATCAACTGTATTGAAAACGTTTTGAGTTTCGAAAGAATTTAACTGGGAAGAAACTTCTTCTGTCTGAGGTTGATCAACCAATTCTGCACCAACTATGGCAACGAAGAAATCATCTTTTCCTTCAGCAATATTGTCACCAGTATATGCAACAATTTCTATACCTCTATCAACTTCTGTTGCTCGACCTTCAACAATTGCTAATCGATCACCACCAGTTTGAACAATTGGCCCATGAAGAACTCCCCCAGGAACACCATATGTTCCACTATCATTTGAAACATCCTTTATATCTTTAAAAATGAGTTCAGCAAACTCAATCGTATGATCTCTACCAGCACCACCCTGAGAAATTGCATAGGTACTAAATGTAACATTCACTGTAGATTGTGGAAAGGATGTTAGATCCAAATATATTTCACCATCTTTTTTAATAAAGAAAGCAGATCCTGGAGTTATTGTTTGAACTTCATAGATTGGAGCATTAAGTAAATCAACCCTTATTGTATGGATACCCTCCTGAATTTCTTTTGTTATAACTCCAATATTAAAATTTCTGGCAATTGAGTTAAGGTCCGAAACATAAAGATTATCAATGTATAATTTTCCTTTATTGTCGCAGAGAGTTCTGAAAACATAGTTACCAGTAGTTGGAAAATTTTCTTGCCACTCAAAAATAAAAATCTTTCCAGCATTATCTGTTCCAGGAACATCAGATGGAGCTACTGGAGAAATTGCATACTTGTTTAAAAAATCATTCCAACGAGGGGAGGTAGCATCGTTAGATGAAAAAGTTTCACTCTGAGAGGTTATACTCAGTGGTTTATTATCTCTTGTAGTCCACCAAGGATTTTTTAGAGACTGTTGAAACTCTAGAATATCAGTTAATATAGGATCTTCTCCAGGTATTGGGAGATATTTTGCAGGATCCCATTCACCAACATCTTGCCCATCTTGATCATAAACTCTACCATACTCAACAGTGTCACCTGGATATTCCTCATAAGTCTCAAATGGTGCTCCACCCTCTACAGTATCAGCAACAGTTCCCAATACTGATTGTAAAATAGCGCCATTTCCAATCTGACACTTGTCAACTGCCTTTGTTACAGGGGGATATTGATATCCAAATCCACCACTCACCAAGTCAACTGCAAGTAAAGCTCCATCAACACCAACGACAGGATTTCCGTATGCACCTATTCCACCACCACCAAAAAAGACTATTTCTGGAGAAGTACATTCTTCATAAGTCTGCAGTCCACCGCATTCATCAGTGGAAGAAACAGTATCATTTTCGGTTAGTTCATTAACTTCATTTATATTGAGATATTTTATATTGGTATCACCATCCACAAATATAAAAGTTGTTCCTGGATTACTTTTAGCATATGTATTGGCATCACGTATCGATACACCAGAAACGTATCCCCTAGTTGGATCGATGTATCCAACCTTAACATCAGTTTTAGTTTGAGGACCGAATTTAAAAGACATATCTTTTTCTTGCTGACCTTATTTATTGATTTACTTAAAGTAAAGTGAATGCATTTTCTTCAACAGCGGCCGCTTGAGTTTCTGCATTAGACTGTCCAACTTGCAGGTTTGAAGTTGAAGAAGTTGGAACAGCATAAGGAGTTGTTGTTGAAGTAGTTGCCGTAGTGGTTGATGTTTGTGCTGCCTTATCCACGTTACTAGTAGTTGGTGCATCTTGTGCAGGAGCTGATGCACCACCATTAGCTATAGTATAATAATCAGCCGATGGACAACTTGGAGTAAGTTCACATCCTAAAATATTCAATGAAATATTTTCAAAAGAAAGAGCACCTGTTATGCTGCCAGTAATGTCACCAATTAATGATGATGCATCACTAATCACACCTGATATGTCACTTATTCCTCCCAACACGTCATCAAGGAAGGAAGAAACACTATCAAGAATATCAGTTGTTGTGCTTTCAATTTGATCCATATTTAATGCGATCAAATCACCAACTAACTGTTCTGTGGAACAACTTGGAACTGTTGGAGTTATGATAGTATTCTCATTCGTAGGTTCAGGAAGTGATTCTGGATCAGTACTTAAAGCTTCATCAAGAAGAGCTTGAACTTGTCCACACAGATCATTGGTAATCCCATTGTACAAACAAGTTAAAAGTTCAGTTATAATATCTTTGATGTCTATGTACAAATATCTCTGGTTCGGAAACATAAGTCCGACAGTAGGAGCAAGTGCTGCATTAATTTGTTTTAAAGAAAATTCAAATATTTTATCAAATACTATCTTCATATATTTTGCAATTTCACATGCAGCATTACTAATGATTGATTGTATGTCTGTTATATAACTTGATACTGCATCAATATAACTTTGAGCAGCGTTTAGATATTTGTCAATTTCTGCTGTAAGGTTTTCAAGTTCTGTTTGGATTGCTTTAAGAGCAGATCCAACAACATCACAAGGGCTCATTAAAATCATTTTCTTATTATAGTAATCATTCCTAGCAACATCCGCCGCACTCATTTCGTGAACAGCGTCTACATTTTCTTTTGTTGCTCCAGATGCAGCAGCACCTTGAGTTGCAGAAGTTGAAGTTGATGAAGGATTAGTAACAACTAACCCCTCCTGAGGAACTTTTATGTAAGGATCTTTATTTCCATCTGCAGGGGTCGCATGTCCACTTGTCGATGAAAAGTTTGCCTTATCTGTACCAATCTCTCCACCAAGAGCAGTCTGAGCATTACTACCAAGAACTCCCATAATAACAGGAACTTGTTGATCCTGCCCGTCAAGGAAGAAACCAAAAACAAAATTACCCTGTCTTAAATTAGCCGTTGCTCCTGCCTGCGCTTGACCACCACCACCAGTCACAGGATACATGACCTGAGCCCAAGGTAGTTGATCTGAAGAAATTGTAGTTTCTTCTCTATCGTGAAGACCTATAATCCTAACTTTACATCTTTTACCCCAACCAGGTATTTGATCTTTGGATTCAAACTTTCCAGCAAGTCCATTGTCTCGCCACGTTGAATCGCTGGCGATCTGACCAATCCACCAGTTAAAAGATCCGCCTAAAAATCCAGGATTAAAGAGTGTTCCACCTTCCATCAGTTATCAATCATCATAGATTTTACATTCTGCTGCATCTGGATGTTCATCACAATACATTTCAAATGCTGTTGGATCGTGTTCCTCATCTGGGTGATTGGATTGATACTTTTCAAGGTGTTCCAACTCATCCTCAACGTGGCGTCTCATTTGAGGAGATAGAGTTGGATCCTCTAACTTATCCTTGTCATCATTGATGTGTTGTCGAATGCTTCTGTCTGTCATTGTAAATTACTTGATGTGTGATTTCCAACCCTTCCAAAAGAATCTCTTGCAAGAATTAGTTTTGTGTAAGTTTCTTTTGGTGAAAGATAGTGACATAAGTCTGCTATAATATATAGACCCCCACTTTCTTTGTTTATTGTATCACTTTTTTCTTTATCTATTGGAGGAACATCAAGAAATACAACATCTCCAGCGTGTAATGAAAAATCTCCAGGTATTAAAACCTCACAAGTAGCAGCAAACAACTGATTATATCTCATCGTTGCTTGATTTAAAATCTGTTGTGGATTGAAATTAGGTTCTTTAGATTTTTCAATTTGTTGTTCCGTAGATCCTGAAGGTAATGTTCCCCTATCAATCAACATATATTGCGTTCTAGAAAATTCTTTATTTGCTCCTTCACGAACAAACTCATCATTTAATTTACAAAAATCTTTACCACCAAGTTTTAAAGATTCTTTATTTTTTTCTGAGACTGGATTTATAACTTCATAATAACAATTAAATGGATCGAAAACTATTGTACGGGTTGAGTATGCTCCCATCTCAAACTTTCTTTGAACATCAATTCTATTGTCTTTCTCATATTCAAGGGCTTTTATATCATACCCAGCAGGAATATTTTGACCTCTCGTATCTGGGGTTTGGTTATAAATGATTGACTTTTTTTGTTTTTGAGAGAATAACCCGTCAATTGATTTGAACTTAAATCCATCTGAAGTTTCAAAAAATAAATATCCAGCACTATAACCCAGCACTTGATTCTCTGCGGAAACTGATCTTTTAGATAACCAGTTTATTGAATAAAAAGGTTTCCAGTTATTACCAATGAAGTTATAATTATTAGAACATTCTTCTACCTCACAAGTTTTTTCAGAACCCAAAAAACTAGAACTTGAAAATATTGTTCTAACATAGTCAGATATCTTCCCATCAAATCTTTCATTCAATCTTACTTTATCATTCATTATAAGTTCTTTAGATGCCAAATCCAGTTGAACCATAGATTTAGTTGTTTGATCTGTAAAAGGAGTTACCTTTTTAACATATAGAGTTAGTTTTAAAGTATTGTCATTGTTGTCTGAAAATTTAAGAGAGACATTTTCACTTCCACAGATAGGTAATCCATCTACCGCTGTTTTATCATTAATAGCATTTCCAGAATCAACAAAAGTAACTTTGGCAGTAATAGCATCTTCCAGAATACTTTCAAAATATTCTAAAAGAACTGTTCCGCCAACAACACTAACAGTCTCTCCAGTTTTATTAGAACGAACATCAAGTTGTTCTATATTGGAGGGTTCTGCTGATTTTACTACTATTTTTCTTGACATTTTTTTATTACCTTTTATTTCTATTTAACCGCCCTTGTACAGACCGGACTATACAGGATCACCCTTGTATAGAACTTGATAAGAATTATTTCCGCTGCCTGTTGAAATAAGTCCAATACCTCCCATTCCAGATGAATAATCTCCACCATCGGAAATTAGCATAGGGACAGGGACCGCTACAATTCGTGTTTCGCCTTGTTCCTCATAATGAGCACGTCCAGAAATCGCTTCAAGTTTCTCTATGATTGATGGTGCTCTCGCAACTAATTGTGCTTGATTCTCAATGTCAATAATTTCTTTAGATAAATCATACCCCAAAAGACTTACAGAATCTTTATCAAAAACTTTATATACTTCACCTTTATGAAGTCTTAGCATAAAACCATCTTTAGGAACCACTCCAAAGTTTTCTCCAAGGAATGCAGATGCGTTAAGCATACTTGTCGGATTTATCAATCTAGATCCCTGATATGCCTCAAAATGAAGATGAGTTTGACCTGCTAAATCCAATAATCTACCAACTTGTTGACCTGGTTGAACCATCTGTCCAGGTCTAACCGTTGGAGTTACATGCACATAT
>Ga0194130_10007102_pt1 | contig 12575 bp, 10 predicted proteins | sample TA2KigsurfametaG_FD_160084 | JGI IMG/M metagenome (GOLD analysis project Ga0194130, IMG submission 160084) | Freshwater microbial communities from Lake Tanganyika, Tanzania - TA2015050 Kigoma 12 surface | ecosystem: Environmental > Aquatic > Freshwater > Lake | place: Tanzania: Lake Tanganyika... | reverse complement strand
CCCCAGTTCACGGCCGGCTTCGCGGAGGCCCAGCGGCGCCTGCTCGGTCCTGGAGTGGTCTGCGACCCCGGCCCCGTGGGGGCTCCCGCCACGCTCGCGGCCACGGCCACGCTCCTGACCGCCATGCTCCAGCGGCTGGCCGATCCGCTGGATGGGGCCCGCTGGCGCGCCGAGCTGGCGGCGGTCGCGGCCGAAAGGCTCGGCACGGCAGGCGGCAGCGCCCGCATGGCGGCAGCGATCATGAACCACCTGGCCCAGCGCCCCTCGGCGCCCCGTTGCGCTTCATGACATCCCCTCCCGACGCTCCTCCCGCCATCCCCACGCCTGCGCAGCCCGGCAAACGCATGGCCCCAGCAGACCCAGCGGCCCCCCCCGCCGCCGGCCCACTGCAGGGGCTGCGCCAACTGATCGACCGGCTGCTGGTGGCCGATGTGTTTGTGGTGCTGGCGGGTGCGCTCTGGTTCGTGGTGGCGGTAGTGCTGCACAGCCAGGGGCTGGAGGCGCCGCTGCAGGGCTTCCAGCGGCTCTGGGAGCCGCTGTTCACCCCGGCGATCGGCCTGCTGATGGCCGGGGCCCTGTTCAGTGGAGCCCTGGGCTGGTGGCAGCGGCGAGGGCAGCGCTGAGCTCCGGGTAGCGAAACGCGAAGCCCTGGTTGAGAAGATGCTCAGGGATCACCTGCTGGCCATCGAGCACCACCTGGGCGCCATCGCCAAGCAGCAGCTGCAGAATCGCCCCCGGCACGGGCAGCAGGCTGGGGCGCCCGAGGCTCCGGCCCAGCGCTGCCGCAAACGCACCCATCCGAACGGGGCTGGGCGCGACGGCGTTGTAGACGCCGCTGTAGGTGGTGTCTTCAAGGGCGGTGACGATCAGACGGCAGAGATCGTGGCGATGAATCCAGCTCATCCACTGCCGGCCAGAGCCCACGGGCCCGCCGAAGCCGGCCCGGAAGACCGGCAGCATCTTGCCGAGGGCACCGCCATCGGGGCCCAGCACGATGCCCAGGCGCAGAATCACCAGGCGGCAGGGCGAGGGCGCGGCCCTGGCCGCAGCCTCCCAGTCGCGGCAGAGCTGGCCGAGGAAATCAGCACCGGCCGGCGAGCTCTCGGCAAAGCGCTGATCCTCACTGGTGCCGTAGTAGCCCACCGCCGAACCGCTCACGAGCACGGCCGGTGGCTGGGCCAGCCGTGCCATGGCCGCCACCAGCAGCTCGGTGCTGCGCACCCTGCTGTCGCGCAGCCGTTGGCGGTGCTCCGGGGTCCAGCGGCGCTCGGCGATCGGCTCGCCCACCAGATTCACCACCCCCTGGGCGCCCGCCAGGGCCTGGAGCAGCGGCTCGTTCTGCCAGGAGGAGGGTTCGGCGGGATCGAGGGCCAGGCACACCAGCCGATCGCCGGCGAGGCCCACAAACGGCTGGCTGCGGCGGCTGACCACCGTGAGGCCGTGCCCCAGCTCCAGCAGGTAGGGCACCAGCTCGCGGCCCACGAATCCCGAACAACCCAGCAGCAGCAGCCGCACGCCATGCCCTCCGCACTGCGGCGAGGCTAGGGCGGCTTCCGCAGCGCCTGGGGCGCGGCGCGGCGGCCTTGAAACCGGCAATTGCGGGGCTGGGGCTCTAACGTCCCCCCCAATCGAGCGCCCCAAACCCCATGGCCGCCACGCCCTCCGGCAGCAGCGATCCGGCGAGCACCCCGCCGGCCGCCCTCAAGAAGGGTGCGCTGGTGCGCCTCAACCTGGCGGCCTACCAAGGCAGCCTTGAGGCCTCCGCCAGTCAGGCCACCCCACCCGCCTACGTGCTCGAAGGCCCGGGCGAGATCCTGGCCGTCAGGGGTGATTATGCCCAGCTGCGCTGGCGCCGGCCTGTGCCCGACGTGTGGCTGCGGCTCGATCAGCTCGAGGCCTGGAGCCAAGGCTGATCCGGGGTAGGGAGCTCAGCCGCTGAGGGCACCCCTCAGCTCAGATCTCGAGCCGCCGTCGCTCCTCATGCAGGCGCTGCCGGCGCAGGCGCACCTCGCGCACCATCTCGCGGCCGTCGTGGAGGTAGCTGTCGACGTAGCCGAGGGTGTAGCGCTCCAGCTCGGCCAGCGCATCCTGGAGCTGGGCCAGGCAGTGGTAGAGGCTGAGGCCGAAGCCACGGGCGCAATCCGGGCAGGCCCTGGAGCGGTAGAGGGTTTCGGCCCGCACCAGGCGCGAGGCGCAGAAATCCTCCATCAGGGCGTCGTCGTAGGGATCGGCCGCCAGGGCGCGCAGGGCGGCGGGGAAGGGTCCGATCACCTGGCCCAGCAAGCGATCGAGGGGGGCATACACGGCCCGCAGCCAGCCCCGCAGATCGTCGGCCGCCGCAGCCGGCCCGGAGCGCTCCGCGGCGGCGGCACCCCGCCGCCCCGGCTGCCCTGCAGACCTGGGGCTCTCAGCGCTGCTTTGCAGAGATACTCCACCCAGGCCGGCGTCGTAGCGGCGGCGGCGCTCGCCATCACCAAGCACCTCCCAGGCGGCATTGAGGGCCAGCATCCGCTCGCTGTCGCCGCCAGCATCGGGGTGGTGGCGTTTCACCAGGGCCCGGTAGGCGGCCTTGATCGCGGCGGCACTGGCGCCCCGGGCCAGGCCCAGCACGGCGTAGTGATCCACCGTGGCGGCATCGCGGCGGCCGGTAGCCAAGGGGGGATGGGGCTGACGATCCCCATCATCGACGAGCCAGCAAAAAGGCCCCCCGTTTCCGGGAGGCCCTGGGGTGTGTGAGGAGGATCTGAGGCGAGGGCGGGGAAAGATCCCCGCCGCTGCGTTCAGAACTTGAACTGGGTCTGGACCAGGCCACCAAAGGCGTTATTGGTGTAGCCGGGGGCGGTGTACTGGCCGTTGGGACGGCTGAGGTAGAACAGCGCCGGGGTGACGCTGATGTTGTTGCTGACCTTGAACTGATACCACCACTCGAAGGCATAGTTGCCGTCGTTGGCGCCACTGGGCGATTCATAGAAGCCGTTGTAGCGGGTGGGGGTAAACCCTGCCCCACGGCCCCTGGCGGGGGAGTAGGCGCGGCGGATGCCGTTCTGGCTCAGGGCCGAAACGTAGGTGGGCTGGCCGAAGGCGAAACCGGCGGAATTGCCCTTGGTGAGCACATCGGCCCACTGCAGGCCGATCTGCCACGACTGCAGCTGGGCGATGTTCTGCACCGAGCCGTAGTTGGGGCGCGGGCCACCGTTGTTGCCAGCCAGGGACGTGGCTGTGTTGGTGGCGAAGGAACCGGCACCGGTGGCATCGGTGTAGCCGTTGTAGCTGGGGTGATTCACATAGCTCAGGCCGTAGCCGGCGCTGACCGAAGGCACCCAGCCGGAATTCTGGGGTTGCCAGGCTGCCGTCAGGGCGAAGTTGTTGCTGAAGGCATTGCCACCGCTCCAGCCTGGGTTGAAGACACCAGCACCGAAGCCGGAGTCGTCACAGGGGAGGGGCTGGCGGGCAAACTGGGTGCCGCGGCGGGTGAGGTTCTGGTTGCACTGGCCGTAGCGCCAGGCAGCCGCCAGGGCAAACTGCGGCCCGGCATAACCAACCTGGGTGGTGAAGCTGCCGGCACTGGCCGCCGTGAACAAGCCGCCCTGGGTGGGATTGCTGTTGTCGCCGTTTTCAGCCACATAAGTGGTGGAGGCGGCGAGGTAGGGCTTGCCCTTCTTCACCTTCTGCTTCCACATCAGACCGAAGGTGGAGCCGGTGGCCTTGTTGTAGGTGGCCGGAGCACCGTGGAGGGTGAAGACGTCGAGCAGATCAGCCTTGTAGAAGGAAGGCGCAACCGCCAGGAATTCGGTGTTCCGGGCCCGGGCGCCCACCAGACCGGTGAAGGTGCTGGTGCCGATCGGGAAGCGGTAGTAGAGGCGGTCGAGGTTGAAGACGTTGTTGCCGCCGGTGGGCGCGAAGGCCTTGTCCAGCGCCAGCAGGTTGAAGGGGTTGCCGTTGAAGACGCTGTTGGTGAAGTTGCCGGAGCGCAGGCGGGTGTAGAGCAGGTCCTTGCCGGTGAAGCTCGTGTTGAGGTTCAGGCGGGCGTCGTAGTTGAAGGTAAGGGCGCCCCAGTTGCGGTTGTTGTTGTTGCCGTAACGGGTGGCGTTGGTGCTGGCGTTGTTGTTGGTGGTCGCCGAGCCGGCACCAAACTGGTTTTGGTAGTTGGCCAGATTGGCGGCCGTCTGCCAGGTACCGCGCAGGGGGTTGTTGGCGGGCGTGATCTGAGTGCCACCGAAGGACACCGCACCAGTGTCGAAGGTGATCTCACCCTGCAGTTTGGTGGTGGTGGAGAACTGCATCGCCTCCAACTTGCCGATCTTCTTCTCCAGACCGGTGATCTTGCCGTTGATCAGGGTGAGCTCACGCTCGAACTCCTGAGCCAGGCGCTTCAGCTCATCGGTGGCCTCGGTCACACGATCGAGGCAGGAGTTGAGCAGGGCCGCCGCCTCATAACGGGAGAGGGGCTTGGCGCCCTTGAAGGTGCCATTGGGATAGCCAGCCACGCAGCCATACTGCTCCACAAGATTGTTGAGCGCCTGATAGGCCCAGTCGGTGGGTTGCACATCACCCAGCTGGGAGATGTTGGTGACCTGATCGTTGCTGATCGGGGCGTAGCGGTTGAGATCGGATTCGGCGGCGATGGCACCGAGGGGTACCGCCACCGATACTGCCAGAGTTGTCAGCAACAGACGCTGGAAGGGTTGCATGAATTCCTCACACCAAAAAGAGGACTTCCAAATGGAAGTTGGCCGATTTTAACCAGAGCGAGAGGAGGGCAGTCGGCGCAGGATCACAGAGCGCTGTATCGCCCGATACCGACATGGCCAGGAGCATGTCTCACGTGATGGACTATAACTTCTCGGCGATGCAGGGCTCTGTTGCGCGTACCCAACGAGCAAAAAAAGACCCGGCTGCAAGGCAGCCGGGAAGGTTGAGGAACGGGTGTGTGGGGTGATGCGTAACCCTGAGATCAGAACCTGAAGGTGGTCTTGACCAGGGCACCAAAGCTGTTGAAGCTCTCGCCGTTGTCTTTCTGCAGAGCCCCGAGCGGAGCGCTGAGGTAGTAGATGGCAGGGGTCACACTGATGTTGTCGGTGACTTGCATCTTGTACCACCATTCCCAGGCATAGTTGCCATCGTTGAAGCCGGAGCTGGTCACGTAGGTGGGCTGACCGAAGGCGAAGCCGAAGGTGTTGCCCTTCAGCAGGAAGTCGCCCCACTGGAAGCCGAGATACCACGACTGGCTGGCATCGCCACCCAGATTGATGGAATCCACGTAGCCGCTGCTGGGCGTGAAGTAAGAGGTAGCACCAGCGGTGGTACTGCCACCCACGTAGGTGTTGAGGCCCCAGCCGGCACTGATGGAGGGGAACCAGCTGGCACTGAGCGGCGAGAAGTAAGCGCTCAGGCCAAGGGAGTTGGCACTGGTGCCGAAGCCGGCGACGGCGAGTGGGGTGCCGTTGCCGCCGTAGAGGCCGTAGCCATTGGAGTAGGTGTAGGCAGCAGCAAGGCCATAGTTGGCACCACCGTAGGCGAGCTGCACGGTGCCAGTTTCCGAAGAACCGGAGGTACCGATGCCACCCAGGGACGGGTTGGAGAAGTCGCCATTGCCGGAGACATAGTTGGCGCTCAGGCTGAATCCACCGGCTCTCCACCAGAGGCCAGCACCAGCGCCGAGGTTCAGGCTGTAGGTGCCGGGAGCACCGGCGTAGGTGAAGACATCGAGAACGGTGTCAGCCGGGTAGGCCGAAGGCCACATGGCCAACATGTCGTCCTGACGGACGCGGGGGCCGAAGGTGGCGGTGAAGCCACTGCCGATCGGGAACTGGTAGAAGAGGCGGTTGATGCCGACAATGTCGTTGCCGGGAGCAGATTCAAACGCCGTCTCCATGCCGAGCAGGCCCACAGGGGCGTTGCCGAACCAGGCACTTCCGTTGAAGTTGCCGGCCCGCAGACGGGTGCGGAGCAGGTCCTTACCGGTGAAGCTTGTGTCGAGGTCGAGACGTAAATCGTAGGCGAAGCTCAGAGCACCTGCGGTCTGACTGGCATAGGTGGAGTACTTGTCACCCACAGCCACAGGGGCGCTGAGGGGGAACTTGTTGGCATTGGCATAGGCGGCCACATTCGGGGTGGTGAGCAGGTTGCCGCTGAAGGTGTTGCCACCCAGCACGAAGGCGGCGTAGCCCTTCAACTTGGTGGTGGTGGAGAACTGATTGGCTTCCAGCTCACCCACACGGGCCTCCAGGCCATCCACCCGGCCGCGCAGCACGGCGAGCTCCTTCTGGAACTCCTTCATCAGGCGCTTGAGCTCGTCGGTGGTCTCGGTGACGCGATCGAGACAGGCATTCAGCAGGGCGGCCGCTTCATAGCGGGTCATCGCCTGGCCGCCCTTGAAGGTGCCGCTGGGGTAGCCGGCCACGCAGCCGTAGCGGTCCACCAGGTTGGAGAGGGCCTGATAGGCCCAGTCGGTGGGCTTGACGTCGGAAAACTGGGAGACGCTGGTGACCTGTTCCTGGCTGGCGTACTCGTTGACGCTCTTCAGGTTGAGATCGGAGGCGCTGGCAGCCACAGGAGCCAGAAGGCCAAGGGCAGCAGGTGCCAGCAGCAGTTGCTGGAAAAGTTTCATGGGGTCCTCACACGGAAAAGGCGCAATGCGCCGGTGCCATTTTTGCCTGCGTAATCAAGAACACCCGCGCGGATGTGACAGAAGACCCAACGGCCTCCAGCATGGAGGAATCCTCCAGTACCGCCGAGCGCGGAGCACCCCCTGGACGACTTCCTTCCGCCCCAGGCCTTTCAATCCAACGGCTCCGCGGGCCTCCCGGCGAGCGCCGCCGGACCGCCCGCCTCGATCGATCCTCGCCCCCCGGGGCGGAAGCGCTGGCTGGATGGCCGGAGGGCCTGGTGGCTGGCCCTGCTGGCGGTCTGGTTGCTCGCCACCGCGGCCGATCGCCACTGGCTGGCTCTCGACCGGCGCCTGCCGAGCTGGGACCAGGCCGACTATCTCAACAGCGCCGTGGATCACGGCCGGGCCCTCGGCCTGTTGGCCGGTGGGGGATGGCGGGGCGTTGCCGCTCTGCTCGACCTGTCGCCGAAGATTCCTCCCCTGGCCTCGCTGGTCAACGGCAGTGTGATGGCGGTGGCCGGCGACAGCGCCGACCAGGCCAGCTGGGCGCTGGCGCTCTGGCATGGGCTGCTGCTGGCCGTGGTGGCCTGCTGGGGCCGGGATCTGGCAGGTCGCCGCTTCGCGCTGCTGGCCGCCTTGGTGGTGGCTCTGCTGCCGGCGCTGGCGGAGCTGCGGGTCGACTACACCCTTGATCTGGCCCTGGCCGCCACCACCACCCTGGCGCTGTGGCTGCTGGGCCGCTGGCAGCGCTCCTCCCTCGATGGCGGAGGACACTGGTTCACTGCCGTGGCTGCGGCGCTGGCCATCGGCGCCGCCGTGCTGGTGAAGCAGAGCGCCCTGCTGGTGCTCACCCTGCCGAGCCTCTGGTGCGTGCTGCGCAGCTTCAGCCGACCGAAAAGGATGCTGCAGGCCGGCGTGGCCCTGGCCGTGGTGATCGGCATGGCGCTACCCTGGCTCCATCACAACTGGATCACCACCCTCGGCGGCACCAACCGCGCCGTGGTCGTCTCGGCGGCCCAGGAAGGCGATCCACCGCTCCTGAGCCTGGCCTCCCTGCTCTGGTACCCGCGGCTCTGGCCGGGCCAGCTGGGCCTGGCCCTGTTGCTGCCGGCACTGGCCGGGGCTGGGCTTGCGCTCTGGCGCCGACGCGCGCAGCGGGCCTTCGGGCTGGGGCAGGCCTGGGAGCGTCTCTCACCGGGCTGGTGCTGGCTGATCGGCTGCGCCGCAGCCTGCCTGCTCTGCACCACCCTCAACCCCAACAAGGACGGCCGCTACATCGCGCCGCTGCTGCCGCTGCTGGCACTGCTGCTGGCGCGGGGCTGGTGGCAGCTGGGCCTTGAGCTCCAGCCCCGGCTCGGAGCCAGGGGTTCGGCCGCGCTCCTGGCCGCCGGCCTGCTGGGAGGAGGCGGGGCCCTGCTGCGCGAACGGGAGCTGAGCCTGCAACGGCAGACCCCCGCCCCGGCCGCCGCCGCCATGGCGGAGCTACGCCGGCAGGTGGGCACGGCCCCGGTCACCCTGCTCACGGTGCCCGATGGCCCCGATCTCAATGAGCAGACCCTCACCAGCCTCGGCCGCCTCGGAGGTGGCCAGGCGCTGGCCCGCAACCTGGGCGGCCGCAGCGGCGATCACGATCTGGCCCTGCGGCGCAGCAGCTGGGTGCTGCTGGCCACGGGAGATCAGGGCACCAGCAGAGCCGAAGGCCAGGCCCTCAGTGAGAGCGTGCGCCGCGATGGCCGCTTTCAGCGCCTGGCCCACTGGCCCTGGACCCAGGGCCGTGAGGTGGAGCTGTGGCGGCGGCGTGCCGGTGTGCCCGTGGAGGCCTTCGATGGCACCTTCATCCGCCTGGCGCGGGGCATGGAGCGCGGTCCGGCGGGGCTGCGCGATGTGTTTGCCCAGATCGGCCCGGAGCACCAGCTCGATGGCCACTTCCTCTATCAGGAAAGGGTGCGCCGCTGGGCGAGCGAGCGCCTGCAGCGCTCCACCCACGATCCCGATGCGCTCTGGAGCCTGGCCCTGATCGAAACCCTGCGCAATCGCCCGCAGGCGGCACTGCCCTGGTACCGGCGGCTGCAGGAGCAGGCTCCATCGTCGCCCTGGCCCGCGGCCTACCGCGCCGTGGTGCTTCTGGCCGACTGGCATCCGGGCTCCGCCGCCAACGTGATCCACGACAGCACCGATGCCGTGTCCCATCACCCGGTGATGCGCGCCCTCGGCAACCTCAGCCGCGGCCTTGTGGGCCACCCCCTCTCCCTGGAGGCCCTGCGGGTGAGCCTGCCCGAGGCTCTGGCGGCGGTGAAAGCGGATCTGGAGGCCGCCCCCCCTGCAGGCAAGACCGCCAAACCCCCAGCCGGCCGCTGAGAGCGTGCCCCTGGCGAACCGCCCGTGGCTGGGAAGCCTGGCAAAACGATGCCCCCGCCGAGCTTGGGCTCGCCGGGGGCTCTCGCCGGGTCCGCACTGGAGCGGAACCGCTTGATCGAATCAGGCGCCGGTTCAGGCGGCCTTCTCCGCACGCTGCAGACCCTGTGTGCGATGACTGGACGGCATGAGCACCTCCTCCTCGGTGGTTGATGGCAGCCGGTGGGGCCTGCGAAACCGGGACGCAGGCAAGCCTGGCCAGATCTCACGCCACTGCTGTCGGAACCCCCAGACCCTAACCAAGGCGCCACGCCGGCGCGATCGCAAGGATCTGGGTTTGCCACGAATCCAGGCCTGCTGCGGCGCCTAAGCAAAAGCCCCACTCGGTGAGTGGGGCTGAGGAATCGAAGCGCTTCGATGGATCAGAGAGCATTGCCGCGGGGCAGAACCTCTTCAGGGAAGACGAAGTTTTCGTGCGGCTGGTCAGCCGGTGCCATCCAGGCACGCAGACCTTCATTGAGAAGGATGTTCTTGGTGTAGAAGGTCTCGAACTCAGGATCCTCAGCGGCGCGGATCTCCTGTGACACAAAGTCGTAGGCGCGCAGGTTGAGAGCCAGGCCGATGATGCCGATGCTGCTGGTCCACAGACCCATCACCGGCACGAACAGCATGAAGAAGTGCAGCCAGCGCTTGTTGGAGAAAGCGATCCCGAAGATCTGGCTCCAGAAGCGGTTGGCAGTGACCATCGAGTAGGTCTCTTCTTCCTGGGTGGGCTCGAACGCCTTGAAGGTGTTGGCCTGCTCGGAGTCTTCAAACAGGGTGTTCTCCACCGTGGCGCCGTGGATGGCGCAGAGCAGGGCACCGCCGAGGATGCCGGCCACGCCCATCATGTGGAAGGGGTTGAGCGTCCAGTTGTGGAAGCCCTGCAGGAAGAGCAGGAAGCGGAAGATGGCGGCCACGCCGAAGCTGGGCGCGAAGAACCAGCTGCTCTGACCCAGCGGGTACATCAGGAAGACGCTGACGAACACCGCGATCGGGCCGGAGAAGGCGATGGCGTTGTAAGGGCGGATGCCCACCAGACGAGCGATCTCGAACTGGCGGAGCATGAAGCCGATCAGGGCGAAGGCGCCGTGCAGGGCCACGAAGGGCCAGAGGCCGCCGAGCTGAACCCAGCGCACGAAGTCGCCCTGGGCCTCGGGACCCCAGAGCAACAGCAGGCTGTGGCCCATGGCGTCAGCGGGGGTGCTGACGGCGGCGGTGAGGAAATTGCAGCCCTCCAGGTAGGAGCTAGCAATGCCGTGGGTGTACCAGGAGGTGGCGAAGGTGGTGCCGGTGAGCCAACCGCCCAGCGCCAGGTAGGCGGTGGGGAAGAGCAGCAATCCGGACCAGCCAACGAAAACGAAGCGGTCGCGCTTGAGCCAGTCGTCGAGGACGTCGAACCATCCCCGCTGGGGCAAGCGCCCTGCAGCGATCGTCATGGGTGAAGCGGTGCGGAAACCCGCGATGCTGTGAAATGCACGTAGATGGTAACAACGTTCCCGTGGCCTCCGCGTCGGCCTGACACGGGCTGAAACCGCTGGCCGGATCAAGCCCCTCACGACGTTCCTGACGATTCGCCGCCACGGGGTGCATGAGACGGGGCAGGATGGCCGCTCACCGCGCTGGTTTCCCCTCCATGGCATCCCCTGGGCCTGATCCCGCAGCCGGCGGCGCCCGCTCCGCTTCCGGGACATCGCCTGGATCCAGCGCTGATGTGCTCGAGCAGACGGTGCTCGGCTCCCGCCGACTCTCCAATCTGCTGGTGGCTGCGGCGGTGAGCCTCGGCGGCGTGGGTTTCGTGCTCACCTCCCTGTCGAGCCGCCTGGGCCGCGACCTGCTGCCGATCGGACACCCCGCCGATCTCGTCTGGGTTCCCCAGGGGCTGGTGATGGGGCTCTACGGCACCGCCGCCGTGCTCCTGGCCGCCTACCTTTGGGGGGTGATCGTGGTGGATGTCGGCGCCGGCAGCAATCGCTTCGACCGACGCTCCGGCCAGGCCCGGATCAGCCGCCAGGCCTTCCGCCAGCGCATTGATCTAGACATCCCTCTGCGCGAGATCCAGGCGGTAAAGGTGGAGGTGCGCGATGGCCTCAGCCCGCAGCGCCGGCTCACCCTGCGGGTGCAGGGCCGCCGTGATCTGCCGCTCACCCGGGTGGGGGAGCCTGTTCCCCTGGCCGAGCTGGAGCGGTCGGGAGCCGATCTGGCCCGCTTTCTGGGCGTTCCCCTCGAGGGTCTCTGACCCACGCCTGCCCCGGCTGCCCGGGTGGCGGGATCCTTTGCCGTCGTCAGAGCCGCACGTCTCTGCCCTGTTCCTGGTTCGCCCGATGCGCCTCCTCACCTCCCGTCTGCTCGCCCTTCTTGGGGTGCTGCTCAGCGCCCTCGCGCTGCCCCTGGGGCTCGCCGCCTGCGCTGCTCCCAGCCCCCAGCAGGCTGCCGGCTGCGGCATCACGCCGGTGCCCTGCCTCAGCGGCACGGCCGTGGTGGCTCTCGAGACCTCCAGGGGCGAGGTGCGCATCCGCCTCGATGGCCGCGATGCCCCGCTCACGGCAGGCAACTTCGTGGATCTGGTGCGCCGCGGCGTTTACAACGGCACGATCTTTCACCGGGTGGTGCGCGAACCGGTGCCCTTCGTGGTGCAGGGCGGCGATCCGCAGAGCGCCGATGCCAAAACGCCCGTGAGCCAGTACGGCACGGGCAGCTTCATCGATCCGGCCAGTGGTGAGTCGCGCCTGATCCCCCTGGAGCTGCGCCGCAGCTCGGAGCGCCAGCCCCGCTACGGATCGATCATCAGCTCACCGGTGGAGAGCAAGGATCTGACCCTCACCCATCAGCGCGGAGCGGTCGCAATGGCCCGCTCGGCACCCCCCGATTCAGCCAGTGCCCAGTTCTACATCGCCCTGGAGGCGCTCCCCGAACTCGATGGCCACTATGCGGTCTTCGGGCGGGTGGTGCAGGGCATGGAGGTGGTCGACAAGATCCAGCAGGGCGACAAGATCACCAGCGCCCGGTTGCTCGAGGGAGGCACCCTCGTGAAAGGCAACCCCTATCCCTGAGGCAGCGCAGGCCCAGCTCGGCGCTCAGGCCGGCACGCGTTTGCGCGAGGCCGTGGCCTTGAGCCACTCGGTGTTGACGCCCGAGGCGCGCTCGAGGGCCACCTTGCCGGTGCGCGCGATCTCGAGAATGCCGTAGCTTTCGAGCAGGCGCTCGAGGGCTACCAGCTTGCCGGGGTCGCCCACCACCTCGAGGGTGAGGGCGTCGTCGGCCACATCCACCACCTTGGCGCGGAACACCTGCACCAGATCGAAGATGGCTCCCCGGTTTTCGGCTGGAGCGGAGACCTTCAGCAGCATCAGCTCGCGCTCCACGGCCGGGATGGTGGAGAGGTCGATCACGCCCAGCACATTCACGAGCTTGTTGAGCTGCTTGCTCATCTGCTCCAGGGTGTGATCGTCGCCTTCCACCACCATCGTCAGCCGCGACACCCCCCGGTGCTCGGCCGGCCCCACGGCGAGACTTTCGATGTTGAAGCCGCGGCGTGCGAAGAGGCCAGAGATCCTGCTGAGGGCACCCG
>Ga0194130_10007100_pt1 | contig 12582 bp, 13 predicted proteins | sample TA2KigsurfametaG_FD_160084 | JGI IMG/M metagenome (GOLD analysis project Ga0194130, IMG submission 160084) | Freshwater microbial communities from Lake Tanganyika, Tanzania - TA2015050 Kigoma 12 surface | ecosystem: Environmental > Aquatic > Freshwater > Lake | place: Tanzania: Lake Tanganyika... | reverse complement strand
ACAAGTTCTTCCCATAGAGCCGTCGTAGACTACGACGTTGATAGGACGGGTGTGGAAGCGTGGTAACACGTTAAGCTTACCGTTACTAATAGCTCAATTGGCTTGATTTATGCACTGAAAAAATTTTCATTGATACAAATTACAATATTATTTCTTATCATAAGATATATCTGAAAAGTTTTAAGATTTTTAGTTGAACAGTAAAATTATAGCCAATTTTTGATTCACTAAATTTTTTTTTAGTAGTAATTTCATAATTTAAAATTTTACATTTTTTTTTAATTAGCATAATTATCAAATCAACTAAAAAACTGTCTTTATCAATCTTATTTATAAGTTTAATTATTTTTGGCATATAATACATCTTCATTCCTGACAAAGGATCTCTTAATCCAAACCTGACCTGAAAAAATAAAGATAGTAAATCTTCAAGTAATCTGTTTTTACTTTTTCTATTACAAATAATTAAATCTGCTTTTTTATTTTTAGCTAAAAAATATATTTTTTTAATTTTATTTATTGGGTGCTCACCATCTCCATCGATAGTAAGTACGTATTTAAAATTTTTTTTTTTTAAGTAATGAAGTCCTTTTATTAGACTTTTTTCATAACCTATATTAGTAAAATTTTTTATATAATTACTTTTATTTTTTTTAATTAAATTTGCTGTACCATCATTTGAGCCATCATCTATTATTAGATAATTATATTTATATTTTAGAATTTTAGATAAATTCTTAACTTCATTATAAGCAGGAATTAATATTACTAAATCATGCATTTTTTAGTAATAACGCTATATTTGCTAATATTTTTTTTTAACTTTCTTCCTAAAAACTTATATATTTCAAAAGGAGATATTGAGTTTACTAGCTTTGGCCTAAGACAAACTGTCATGTCTTTTTTTAAAATTTCTCCTTTTTTAATATTTCTTGATGCATAAACTCCTCTTCTTTGAATTAAGAAAGTTTTTTTTTCATTGATTTCGACAGTTTTTATGCCGTTTCCAAGTGCATTTTCTAAATTTCTGCTTTCTAGAACCATTTTTTTCCAATCATTTGGATTCATGCTAAACTTGTGATCTGGACCTTTTCTTAGATTATTATCTGTGAAATGTTTTTCTATAACTCTTGCACCTAAAATAATTGCACCAAGGACAGTTGTGTGACCAGGAGTATGATCGCTTAAGCCTAGAATTATATTTCCTTTAAAATATTTTTTGTAAGATTTTAACACATTTAAGTTAATATATTTAAAATTCTCAACTTTGCCTGTGTAATTAGTATTGCATTGCATGAGGACTATCTTTTTATTAAATTTTTTAATAGTTTTAATCGCAGTCTTAACTTCGTCAAAATTAGAAGCACCTGTTGCTAGAATAACTGGTTTATTTTTTTTTGAAATCTTTTCTAATATTTCTTTCCATGTAATATCTCCGGATCCTATTTTATATGCGCATATATATTTATTTAATTCATCTACATAATTTAAATCATAAGGAGCGCTCATGTAGTCAATTTTATTTTTTTTACATTCTTGCAAAAGCTTCTCATTCCACTTTTTGTTTATGCTAGCTTTTTTATAAACTTCAAAAACGGAGTCCTTCCATGTGGACTGGTGACTTAGTTTAGGCATCTTATCGAATTGATTTTTATTAACTATAGTCTCGGCTTTAAAATGTTGAAATTTAGCTGCGTCAGCACCATTTTTTGCAGCAAGTTTAATTAGTTTTTTTGCCCTACTAAGACTTCCGTCATGATTTGCAGCAATATCAGCAATAAAATATGTTCTATGTTTTTCTGATATTATCCTGTTGTTAATTTTAAATTTAAGCATTTATATATTGTTTTGCCTCATTAATAATTTCATTTCTAATTTTGGGTAATTTAATATTAAGTTTTTTTTCCAGTTTTTTAACATTCATTATCATGTTTTTCGATCGTTTAACTTTTAGCACAGAATTAATTTTTTTTAATAAGTAATTTTTTTTATAAACTTTAATTTTTTTCGCAAAAAAAACTGCAAAACTACTTTTAGACATAAACCCTCTAGATCCTAAATTATATATACCTTTAATTTTAAATTTTTTTTTTATAATTATATTTTTAATAATTTTACATACTGTATTTATTCTAAGAGGGTTAAAATACACGTCATTAAATAGATAAAATTGTTTATTTTTATTAAAATTTTTAAAGATCCAGTCACTAAAACTTTTTTTTTTATTATGATTCTTGCCAAAAAAATTAGTTCTTAGTATTAAAGATTTATTTTTTTGGCATATTTTTTCTATAACAGATTTTTGTCTAGAGTATTCATTATTTATCTTTAATTTGGAATTCTCTGTGTTTGGTACAATTCTCTTTGAGTCGTAGATTTGATCTGTTGAAAATTGAATAAAAAAAAAATTTAGTTTAAATTTTTTTTTAAATTTAAAAATATTATTTACCACTTCGACATTTAACTTGTATGAAGATTTTTTTTTAATCTCACAGTATTCTATATTTGTAACTCCTGAGGCGTTAATTATTAATGAGGGGTTTGACTCAAATATTAATTTTTTTAATTGATGTTTATTATTGATATTTAACCTTCTTGAGCTAAGCCCATTGTGAAAAACTTTTATTTGTTTATAAGATCTTAGAAATTCAAATAGTGCTCTTCCTAGTAAACCAGAAGAACCTAAAATTAAAATATTCATTTACAATTATTATAAATATATTTTAATTACATAAGTAATTATATTAAGCTATAGATTATTACAGTTTATGAAAAAATTTAAAAATAAATCAATTTTAATTACAGGTGGAACCGGCTCTTTTGGTAAAAATTTTGTTAATTATTTGCTAAAAAATAAATTTCCATTTTCTAGAATTATTTTATTTAGCAGAGACGAATTTAAACAAGATCAGTTACAAAAAGAGTTAAACTTAAAAAAACACCCAAATTTGAGATTTTTTATAGGAGATGTAAGAGACAAAGAAAGACTGTTATTCGCCCTTAAAAACTTAGATTTTGTGATTCATGCCGCAGCATTAAAGCAAGTACCTGCTGCAGAATATAATCCGATAGAATTTATAAAAACTAATATTTTGGGAGCTCAAAATATTGTAGAAGCATCATTAGAAAGAAATGTTTCTAAAGTATTAGCGTTGTCAACAGATAAGGCCGTTGCCCCAATAAATTTGTACGGAGCAACTAAATTATGTTCTGATAAACTTTTTATTTCAGCTAACAATATTACTGGCAGAAATACCACCTCATTTTCTGTTGTTAGATATGGAAATGTATTGGGAAGCAGAGGATCAGTTTTGCCTGAATTCTTAAAAATAAAATCTAAAAATAAAATTTTTAATATTACAGATTTAAATATGACAAGATTTAATATATCAATGGAGGGCGCTATTAACTTAGTTGTTCTTGCTTTAAATAAAGCTCATGGTGGTGAAATTTTTGTACCAAAATTAAAATCATTTAAAATTACAGATTTAGCTAAAGCTGTTGACAGTAAATGTAAATTTAAGATCACAGGTATTAGACCGGGTGAAAAACTTCACGAAGAATTAATTAGTAAAGCGGACAGCTATAATTGTTTCGACTTAAATAATTATTTTTTAATTATTCAAGAAAACTTTCAAAAAAGGTACGGTAAAAAAATTATTAATAAAAAAATTAAGTTCCCCTACTCCTATAATTCTGAACAAAATATTTTTTTATCTATTAAGGAAATTAGAAAAATCATTTCTAAAGATTTGTCAAATCTAAAATTTTAAATGATTTTTGCAATTATTCCTGCTAGAGGGGGGAGTCAAAGAATAAAAAAAAAAAATATAAAGAAATTTTATTTAAAACCTATTCTATATTGGACTATAAAAGCATTAAAAAAAAGTAAGTTATTTTCAAAAATAGTTTTAACTACTGACGATAATCAAATAAAAAAAACTGCAGAGCAATTAGGATTTGATTATATAATTTCAAGACCATCTAATTTGGCGGATAATAATACACCGACAAAGCCTGTAATAGAGCATGCTATTAGAGCTTTAAAAAAAAAGTTCAAAATTAAATATGCCTGCTGTGTTTATCCGTGTAATCCATTTTTGAATTCCATAGATTTAAAAAAAAGTTTTAAAGTTTTAAAGAAAAATAAAAATAATTTTGTATTTCCCATTACGGAATATACACATCCAATTCAACGTGCATTAAAACTAGCTAAAAAAAATAAGTTAATTTTTTTTACTAAAAAATATGAGTTAACAAGAACGCAAGATTTAGTTAAATCTTATCACGATGCTGGTCAATTTTATTGGGGTTCAGCTAGTAATTGGTTAAGTAAGAAAAAAATGCACTCAAATGGCATTGGTTTACCTATACCGAAATGGAGAGTTGTCGATATAGATAATTTGCAGGACTGGAAAAGAGCTGAGTTATTATTTAAAGTTTTAAAAATTAATGGAAAAAATTAGATATTCTATAATAGGCTGTGGAAATATTGCTGGTGATTATAAAAATAAACAGAAAATTGAGGGGATTTACACTCATGTAGATGCGTTCTCTAGAATTAAAGCCTTCAAGCCAATAGCCTGTTTTGATTTATATTATAAAAAAGCATTAAAATTTAAAAAAAAGTGGGATTTTGAAAATGCCTCTAGTGATTTAAATATTTTAAATAAATTAAATAATCAACTCATCATAGTTTCTGCTAACACATCTTCTCACTATAGTATTTTAAATAAAATATTGAAGATTAAAAATAAACCGAAAATAGTTTTATGTGAAAAACCTTTAACAGCTAATAAAAAACAGTGCTTAGAAATTTATAATGAATTCAAAAAAAAAAAAATTACTTTAGCAGTTAATTTTCATAGAAGGTGGGACCAAACTGTACATAAAATTAATAGGGATATTCAAAATAATTTGTATGGTAAGTTTAGGGTAGGTTACTGCATCTATAATAAGGGACTTTTAAATACTTGTTCTCACGTTATTGATTTAATTAATCTGTTTTTTCGTAAAATGAAAATTATTTACGTCGGAAAAAAGATTTATGATTATGATAAATTTGATCCATCTATCCCTTTTATTATTAATACCAAAGATGCTGATATAAATTTTATTTGTTCAGACAATCAAGATTCTAATATGTTAGAAATTAAATTAATTTTTGAAAAAAAAATTATAGAAACGTATGATGGTGGGATGTCATGGATTATTAAAGATAACAAAGATAAAAATATATTAAGTTATGACTTTTCATTCTACGACTATAAAAAAAATTTTTTTAAAAAAACCTACAAATATGTTTTTTTAAATCTTGCAAAAAATATATATAATTCTATTAAAAATAAAAAAAAAATTTTTTGCAGTGGAAAAGAAGCATTAAATACACATAAGATTATAGAAAAAATATTATTAAATGCCAAATAAAAATAAAATTATTAAGCATCAGTTCAAAAGATTTAATCCTATAGGCGCTCAAGAACTTCATGCTGCGAACAAAGTAATTAAATCTGGAAAGTTATCAGGCTTTTTAGCAGGAAGTGGAAAAGAATTTTTGGGTGGCAAGTATGTTAGAGAATTTGAAAGAAAATTACAGTCGTATTTTCAAGTTAAGTATGCAATTGCAGTCAATTCTTGGACATCAGGCTTGGTATCTGCCATAGGGGCGCTTTCACCAAAGCCTGGGGATGAAATTATACTTCCTACTTGGACAATGTCAGCATGCGCGGCAGCAATTTTAAATTGGAAGGCAATACCAATATTCTGTGACATTAAAATAGATGATTTTACCATAGATGTTAAAAAAGCAGAAAATCTTATAACAAAAAAAACCATAGCGATTATAGCTGTAGATCTTTTTGGAAATCCCTGTGATTATAAAGAGTTAATAAACTTAAAAAAAAATTATAAAATAAAAATCATTTCTGACTCAGCCCAAGCTATTACCGCTAAATACAAAAACAAATATGTAAGCACTTTTGTAGATATTGGTGGTTTCAGTTTTAATAGACACAAACACATTAACACAGGCGAAGGGGGAGTATTAATCACTAATAATAAAATTTACGCGAAAAAATTAAGGTTACTAAGAAATCATGCAGAAAGTTCTTTGCCACCAAATAATCATGAAATGACTGATATGTTTGGGTTTAATTTTAGATTGGGAGAAATAGAGGCTGCAATAGGTATCGAGCAACTAAAAAAGTTAAAAAATATTGTAAATAATAGAAGAGTGATTGCAAAGAATTTAACTTTGGGTTTGCAAAAATTGATAGGACTTAATGTTCCACATGAAAGTAATTTAAAAAAAAATGTATATTATTTTTACCCAATGTCATTAAATAAAAGTCTTATAAAAACTGATAAAAAAAAAATTGTTTATCTTTTAGAAAAAGAGGGAGTACAGGGAATATGTAGTGAATATAATTCGTTACACCTATTACCAATTTTCAAAAAAAAAAATTCCAGATCGAAAAAATTATTCTCTGTAGCAGAAGAACTAAATAATAAAACTTTTATTGCAATAAAATTATGCTTATTATCTTTGGATAAAAATGACGTAAGATTAATAATCAAAGCCTTTGAAAAAGTGTGGAAAAAATTAAATTTTAAGAGTCAATGAAAAATTTTCAAAAATGGAAGAGTAAAAACATTGTCTTTGTCATTTCTGACCCTGGTTCTGCAAATATAATTTTAAGTATTATTAAAAAATTTAAATTAAAAAAAATTAATTTTTTTTTTTCAAACCTTTATGCAAAAAAATATTTTATTATTTATAAAGATAAATTTTTAGAAATTCATTCATTAAAAGACTTAATAAAAAAAAATTATTTCGATTTAGCTGTTATAGGCACAGGTTACCCTCCAAAATATATTCATTTAGCGAATTATTTTAAAAATTATAAAATTTTAACTGTTGCAATTTTAGATCATTGGTTAAATTTTTTATGTAAATTTAAGAAAAATAAATCTTTTTTTAAGCCTGATTGTATTTTGATGACACATAAAATTAATTATCGTTTAGATAATTTTTTTAAAGATATTAAAATTTTTAATATAAAAAATTATTATTTAGAACAGCAAATCCGAGAAATAAAAAAAATTAAAAAAACAAAGTATGATTGTTGCTATGTTAGTGATACCGCTAGTTATATTGTAAATGCGAAAGTTAGAAAAAAGTTAATTGTAGACTCAATGACTAGCTTTATTGCCCTTGTTAAAAAACTAAAAATAAACAAGGTTTTAATCCGCCCCCACCCAAAAGACGATCTGGATGGATTTAAGAATATGATTAAAAGGATTGCCAAAAATAAGGAATATAATGATGATAATTTGGTAATCTCAAAATCAAAAAATATATCTAAAGATATAGGGTCTTCTAATTCAATATTTGGAATGAAGTCATTCGGGCTTTTTATTGCATTAAAAGTTAAAAAAAACGTTTATAGCTTCGAAAAAAATAAATTTATATACAAAAAATATTTTAGATAAAAATATGATATGTAGTGAAGTTTATATAATTTTTAAAAAAACAATTGACTCAAAATCAGTATTTTCATTATGATGGGATAATTTTTCTTGATATGAGTGTTAGCAATTATTTTGAAGAATGCAACTTACTTAGATTAGGTGAATCAAAATACCTAATTGTACTGTTAGACGACAGAGATAATTCTCTAAAGGAAAAGAATATAATCAAAGCTCATTTAGATGAATTGCAATTAGATGTTTATTGATAAGAAACCATGGAGAAGCAGTTATAAATTCTTTAAACAAAAATAAAATTCAAAATATCTTAGGTTATAATTTTAGATTAGGCGAAATTGAGAGTTCAATTGGTTTTGAACAATTAAAGAAACTAAAAAAAATTGTAAAAAATAAACAAAAAATTGCTCAAGTTCTAACTGATGGTTTAAAAAATCTCATGGGCCTAAAAGTTCCTCTTTTAAGCAAAGGCTATACTCATTCATATTACATATATCCCATGTCAATAGACAGAGATAAAATTAAAGTATCAAAGTTTTATATATTAAAAAAATTAATGCAATTAGGCGTTCAAGGTCTAAGAGGAAAATATATTTGTTTACATAAATTGCCAATGTTTCAAAAAAAAATTTGCTATGGAAAAAAGAATTTTCCGTGGACTTTAAATCGTAATAAAATTACATATAGTAAAGACATGTGTCCGGTAGCTGAAAGTTTACAAAAAGAGTCATTTATTGGTTTAGATATATGTGCTTATGATCTGAAATTAAAAGATGCAAAACTTATTGTAATGCCATTTAAAAAAGTTTGGCATAATTTAGAAAATTTAGGTAAGATAAAAAATTGAAAAAATACAATTTTGATTTCATTGTATACTTTATTATGATAAGAAAAATTAACTGCTTTTTTGGTCTATAAATTATTGCAAAAATGTGTGACGATTTTAGTTTTTAGATTTCTCAGAGAAAATATCAAAAAAGTTTAAAAATTGTAAATTTTAATTAAAATTTTTTGAAAAAAAAACTATTTAAAAAAAATATCATTTTAGGTAAAAGAATTTTTTTAAAAAATTTTCTAAAAAAAGATATAACTAAGTTTTATATTAACGCCCTTAATGATCTACAACTTACTAAGTATTCAAGACAAAAGTATATATTTCATAAGAAAAGTAATTGTATCCATTATCTAAATTCTTTTAAAAAAAGCAAAAATTTATTTTTAAAAATAGTTTGTAAAAAAACTAATAAATTTATAGGTACAACGACAATATACTTTTCAGATGACAACATGAGTGCAGATATAGGTATATTTATAATGAATAAAAATTTTCATAGACTAGGCTATGCAACCGAAGTTTATAAATTATTGACTGATTTTTTATTTGATAATAGTTTTAAAGTAGAAAAAATTACAGCTGGAACATCTATTAACAACAAAGCTATGATTAAAGTACTTAAAAAAGCTGCTTTTAAACTAGATAAAAAAAAAAAAATTAAAATTTCTAATAATAGATTGGTTAGTTCATTATTTTTTTACAAATTAAAAAAGTAATTTGTTTTATTGATTTAAAGTTATTATATTTTTAAATTTTTTTATGTTTAGAAGAATAAAAACATATAAAAGCGATCTAGTATTTTTAAGAAAAATTTTAAAAACTTTGAGTAAAGACTTAAAAATTTCACTAAATAAAGTTCACAAAGTATCTTTAACTTCTCAACAATGGGCTTTAATATTAAAAGGTTGGCTAGATTATTACTTAATTATAGTTTTCTATTATTGGAGACTAAAAAAAGAAAACAAGAGAAAATTTTTAAATAATACAATTTTTTATAATAGTTTTAAGAAAAATCATATTTATTATTTATATAGTTATCATTTTAAAAAAAATATTTTAAAAGACATAGTTTTATTTAAAAAAAAAAGATTATTTGATAGCCAAATTAATTCTAATTATAAAAATTTTAATTTTCCAATAAGAGAAGATAAATTTAATTATAAACATACTATAATAGTATTTATTTTTAAAAAATTTCTTTATAAAATTACTAGACTGATTTTAAAAGTAATACCCAAAGTTTCTTTTAATTATTTATTATTTAAAACTTGTTATAGTATAAATTTTTTGTCTAAAATTTATGGGATAAAATATTATTTTATTATTTTTTATTTTTATTTTGTAAATACTTTAAATGACCTATTAGTTTTTTTTGGAAAAAAAGATTTTGAAAAAAGATTTTTATTTGCAAAAGAATTTGAAAAAAAAACTATTAGAATAAAAAATAAATCTTTCAAGAAATATTTATATTATAGAATTAGCCAGGATTTTCCTGTTTATGCTTTAGAGTCATTCAAGATTTTTTTTTTTAAGACAGTTGATGTTTTTAGAGTAAATAAAATTATTTCATCCTATTTACATAATTTTATCGATAATTACGCCAAGTTTTGGCTAGTAAAAAATATAAAAAATACAAAATTTTATTTTATCGAATACGGTGGAGCTTTTAGGCAAGATCGTTTAATAAAAATAAAAGAAGATATTACTGACAAGGTAATAACTTGGTATCAAGCAAAAAAAAAAAAAAAAAAAAAAATTTATTTTAGTCCCTTGCTATATAAATATTCTGGAAATATTAAATCAGACACAAATCCTGAGTCAAATAACTTAGGAATAATTCTAAAAAATTGTAATATAACAAACAGTTTTTTTTCTAAAGGGACTTCATTCGAAGACAGTTTTGAAATTTTTGAAAATTTAAAGAAGTTAAAGACTTATTTGAGGAGCGATATAAGCAAAAATTTTCTAATTAAAAATCCTATATATTTCAACGAAAAGAATAACTCTCATGCGGTCTATAAAAAATTTTTTGGGACCAATGCTTTTTTTTCAACAAAGAAAGAAAATTTATTAGAAAGAAATAAAGACTTTTTTGATAAATGTAGATTAATTATTACTGTATATCCAGATACTACATTAAGTGAATTAATACAAGTAAATAAGCCATTTATTTGCTATTTTAGATATTCTTATTCAAGTTTTTTTAAAGAAGATTTGAATATGATCAAGGCTTTTGAAAGAGCAAAGATCTTATTTAATAATCCATTAAAACTTTCTAAACATATTAACAGCGTATGGGATAATCCATCAAATTGGTTTTATTCAGAAAGTAATCAAAAAATTTTAAATTTATTTAAGAAAAATTATCTCGGTATTACAAACAGTAACACAATTTTAAGAAAAGATAAATTCAAAAATTTTTTTAATACAATTTAAAATAATTTTACTTTTTTATTTTTACAATATTATATTTTATAATACAATAAATAATTGATATTTTAAAAAAAAAAAACAAACCATTATATGAATTAAAAATATTTCCGTAGCTTCTAAGAGGAAAAATTTCCACAAGAAATGCTGTTAAGAAAATAATGTTAAAAGTATAATAAGGATTTTTTTGAATTAGTATATTTCTTATTAAAACAGCTAATTTGATGATAATTGCAATAACGAATGTAGTAAAACCAAGAACTCCTCCCGCAATTAAAATTTCTAGATATAAATGGTGTGTATGTTTAGGGCACGCATAAGCATATCCATGTATTCTAGATAACTCATCGGTTTGTAATCGAAAATCCCTATATCTTGAATAAAAGGATGATGTACCAGATCCAATTAATATTTTTTTAAAAAAAATAGTATTTATTCTATCCTTAAAAATTGATGAATATGAATATATACCCCGCGTATCTTTATTTTTTTTATCAGCAACTAATATTAATTCTTTTACCTCTAAGTTTAATAATCTTGAATAGCGAGTAAAAAGTTTTTCATATTTAATAAGTAAAAATAAAAATATTAGAATAAGTGTAAGAAAAATTATTAATAATTTATAATCTTTTTTAATGTTTAATAAACAAATAAAAAAAAAAAAGTTATGTATAAATTAAAAATTAATTTTTTAGATTTTATTCCAAAAACATTTTTTAATTTAGAAAAGTATGAAGGAGAGGTTAAAAATAAAATTAATACAAGTTTCATTACAACAGCTCATCCGTTGTTTTACGATAAAATCAGATTTTTATTAATTTATAAAAAATTAGTTCAAAAACAAAAAATTTTTATTCAACAGCATGGTAGTGGCTATCAAGATGGAATTAAAGATTTTAATCTTGCAATAATAATAGAAAATAGGATCGGAAAATCTATTTCATGGGGAAAGGTAGATAAAAAGCAGATATGTTTAGCTGTACCGCAAATTAAAAAAATTAATGTAAATTATAAATCAAAAAAAATTCTATTTTTATCCACTGTAAATTCATATTTTTTACATTATTGTAAATTTTTGTCTAGTTATTCAAACTCTATGAAAAGAATTGAGCTTACGTTAAATCTATCAAATTTTTTAAAAAATAATATAAGAGAAAAAATATTTTATAAAGATCATTGCCGTCATTTTTCAGAAAAAGAACTAATTAGAAAAAATTTCAAGAAATAAATTTTATTAGCACTCCACAAGAAAAGTTTTTGCATAAAGTTCGATTAGTTATATTAAATAATTACTCTTCAGTGTTTTTTAAATGTATCGGAAACAACATACCTACGATAGTAATAAATAAAGATTTTAGTGACTTAAACTATAAAGCAAGAAAAATTTTTAAAAAACTTGAAGAAAATAATATAATTTTTCGTAACCCTAAAGAAGCTGCAGATTTTATTAATAAAAATTATGAAAATATATATAACTGGTGGAATAAAAGGAGTGTTCAAAATTCAGTGATATTTTTTAACTATAATTATTTTTATACTAAACAGAATTGGTTTAATGATTGGTATAATTTTTTAAAAAAAAATAGGTTATTGAACTTATTTAAGTATTTCATTTTTTTATTAAAATTAGGCTAATTTAAATTCTTTTTTTGCGAAAGCATATGTAAATGCTATTTTAAAAAAAAATAAAAATCCGTTGTAAGTACTAAACACATTTCCAAAAGGCCTAAATGGAAAAACTTCTATAAGTAGACAAGTAAAAAGTAATATAAAATAAAAAAATTTATAAGATTCTTTATTTTTAAAATTAATAAATATTCTTGTTAGATTCA
>Ga0194130_10007098_pt1 | contig 12582 bp, 11 predicted proteins | sample TA2KigsurfametaG_FD_160084 | JGI IMG/M metagenome (GOLD analysis project Ga0194130, IMG submission 160084) | Freshwater microbial communities from Lake Tanganyika, Tanzania - TA2015050 Kigoma 12 surface | ecosystem: Environmental > Aquatic > Freshwater > Lake | place: Tanzania: Lake Tanganyika... | reverse complement strand
TGGCAAGACGCTCAACGCTCGTGACGTAAGGCATTCGGGTTTCTCCTTCCAAAGTTTCGATAGCTTGCCACAGCTCCTGCTCCAGGCTGTCGGGCAGCCACATCATCCAGTCCAGCACCGCAAAGAGCTTGAGGATGCGCTCGCGCTCCCAGCCCCGTTCGTAGAGCCGCCGCACAAGCGTGGTCTTGGCCCGGAAGCGCGCCTGCGGGTTGTTGCGGGTTTGCCGGGTGCGCAGGTGCGCGGCCGTAACGAGCGCAAAGGGGTTGGGGTCCTTTTCAAGATCGTCGATCTGCGCAGCGTAATCGAGCAGCTTTGCCACCGGGAACCTGAGCCGGTGCTCACAGCCCAGCACCTCGTAGCCGAAGTGATCGGGCTTCCAGTGCTCGTCCTGATCGGCAAGCACCGCAAAGCTCGCAATCGGCCGGTCGTAGCGGTCAAACAGCCGGTAGTTGTAGACGTAGATGCGCTTTTCGAAGTTGCGGTCCTTCTCACCCTGCACCTCGATGTGGATGTACACCCAGCGCTCTTCGCGGCTGTGCAGGGTTACGCGAACCAGGGCATCGGCAAAGCGCTTGCCCAGCTCGGCATCGCGCACCACCTGACGCAGTTCGGTGTTCTTGAACTCGTGGCCAGGCTCCCAGTCGATGGCCGCATGCGCTTTCGGAAAGAAAAACGCCATGAACTCCGGAAAAGCATGCTCGAGCATGTCCTTCCAGGGGCTGTCGTAGTCGTCTTTGGGCGCAGGTGCGGGTGTCTGCGTCATCGGGGGCATCCCTTTGGGCGACGGGCCACGCCAGGAGCGCTCAGTTCTGCGAACCTTTTTGCAAAAGCGCCTTGAGCCGCTCCAGCTCCAAGGCCATTTGCTGCTCGCTTCGCTGTGCGGCCTCCTCGCGCTGCAGCGCCGCCTCCTTCTCCCGCTGTGCGGCCACTTCCCGCTGCAACGCCGCCGCTTCGCGCTCCAACGCAGCCTCCGCCCGCTGCCGCTCCCACTCCCGACCCGCAACCTCGGCCTCGAGATCACGCCGGATGGTGGCCTCCTGGCGAAGGTAATCAAGCCGCGCACGGTACTCCTCGTAGCGGTGCTCCTTCTCGGAAAACTCCCTCAACGTCTTCATCGCCTGCTCCATCTCGGGGATTTGCATCCACACCGGCAACGGCCCCAGGCACAGCCTCTCGCCATCCCTGAAAAACAGCAGCCAGCCCTCCAATACGCTCACCTCCTCGCCCACAATCAGCTTGAGAAGCTCAAACACGAAAATCCCACCCACCGCCTCCGCAAGGCTGTGGCCCTCGTCGTCGCGAAACCGGTAGCGATGCACCGCGCCAGCGCGCCTGGTCACGTTGCCGTTCACCAGCCAGATCGAATAGGTCGGGCGAAGCTCCGTGTAGTCCTCCCCCTCCTCGAGTTGATCGGCGTAGACCCTCGCCCAGTTGTAGATCATGCGCAGGGGCAGGCTCGGATAGGCCACCATCTGGATCTCGATCTGAAAGATCCTCCCGTGCGCATCGCGTGCCTTCACATCCAGCACCACACGCTTGCCATCAAGACGGTTCTTCTCAAGGTTCGGATTGAGCAGCGTGACCTCCACGATCGGTGCGGACAACTCCTCATGGAGCGCCGCGTTGAGAAAGTGCACCAGCAAGTTGAGATTCACCTCCGACCCGAAGATCGCCTTGAAAACGCAGTCAACCTTGGGATCGATGGCATGTTTCATGGCCGCAGGTTCCATGGCAGTGGGATGGGTCAGGATGGGTTGGGGATGGTGAGCGCTGGCAAAACGCCCGACGCTCGCGACGTGGGACGGGCACATCGACCATGAAGGAGTCTTGCACGACAGGCGGGCCCCCGAGCAATTTCCCGGATACTCACCATGGAGTGTTCATCCCCGGCCTGCAACTCAGCCCTCTTCACGCGCGTGGTTGATGGTGTAGCGCGGCAACTCAACCACAAGGGGAGCCGTACCCACGTTGACCTGGCAGGACAGACGCGAATGCGGGCTCAGACCCCAGGCGCGGTCGAGCATGTCGTCTTCCTGGTCCTCTGCAGGCTCGAGCGAGGCAAAGCCCTCGCGAATCAGGACGTGGCAAGTTGTGCAGGCGCAAACCAGACCGCAAGCGTGCTCAAGATCGACGCCATGTTCGAGCAACACACGTGCAAGGTTGGCCCCGAGCGCAACGCTGAACGACAAGCCCTCCGGACACAGCTTGTCGTGCGGGAGCACGCGAATTTCTGGCATGGGCCTCAGCCCAGAGCGTCGACGCGAAGCCCGGTCAGCGCCGATGAGACAGCCCTGTCCATGCGCAAGGCCGCAAAGTGTTCGGTCTGCTGGCCGAGCGCCAGGATCGCGGCCCGGATCGCCTCGTGATCCTCCCCGCGTGCACACTCACTCAGGGCGTCCATCGCGGAACGGATGGCGTGCAGTTCCTGCGGGGAGAGCAGATTCGCGTCCTGTAAAAGCGCCGCTTCGACCGCAATCCGCATGCGCTCGGCGTCGACCTGCTGCTCCTTGAGTGCTCGCGCCTGCACATCGTGCTCGGCATTCTCAAACCCTTCGTGCAGCATGCGCACGATCGCGTCGTCGCCAAGCCCGTAGGAAGGCTTCACATCGATTGAAGCAGAGACTCCGCTGCGGAGTTCCTCCGCCGTTACCGAGAGCAGACCGTCGGCGTCGACCTGAAAGCCGACACGGATACGCGCCGCGCCAGCGCTCATTGGGGGAATGCCGCGTAACTCAAAGCGCGCGAGCGATCGACAGTCACGCACAAGTTCGCGCTCGCCCTGGACCACATGCAGCACGATTCCCGTCTGACCATCCTGAAAGGTTGTGAACTCCTGCGCTCGGTACACAGGAATCGACGAGTTGCGGTCGATGATCTTCTCGCACAGACCGCCCATCGTCTCGATGCCAAGCGACAGCGGGATCACATCGAGAAGCAGCCAGTCGTCGTTTTCGCCTAGCTGACCAAGGAGCAGACTCGCCTGAAGCGCAGCGCCCAGCGCCACAACTTCATCGGGATTGAGATGATCGTGAATCGGCTTGTTGATCAGGCGCGTGAGGGCCTTCCTGACCTGAGGCATCCTGGTTGCCCCGCCCACCAGGATGACGCCATCGATAGCCGCTGGGTCGGTCCCGGCATCGCGTAGCGCCCTGCGCACCACGAGCATCGTCTTTTCAAGAAGACCGCGACTCAACGCTTCGAAAGCTTCGCGGCTCAGGTGAAGGCACTCTTCAGTATCGGCAAGGTTGACGGAAACCTCCTCGCGACTGCTCAAGTCCTCCTTTGCGCGACGTGCCGCAGCCAACCAGGCATGCTTTTGCGCTGACGACAGGGCGTTGACCGCGAGCCCCCGCTGCGCCAGCCAATGGTCCACGATGGCATAGTCGAAATCGTCGCCCCCCATTGCCGAGTCGCCTGCAGTGGCGACCACCTCGAAAATGCCGCGACTGAACCGAAGGATCGAAACGTCGAAGGTGCCACCGCCGAGGTCGTAGATCAGGAAGACACCCTCGGCCCCCTGATCGAGTCCGTAGGCGATTGCTGCCGCAGTAGGCTCATTGAGCAGTCGCAACACCCTCACACCCGCGAGTCTGGCCGCGTCCTTGGTGGCCTGGCGTTGGGCCTCGTCGAAGTAGGCGGGTACTGTGACCACGGCTCCGTCGAGTGCTCCGCCAAGGCTTTCCTCGGCGCGCCTGACGAGCGTGCGCAGGACCTCGGCCGACATCTCCACAGAGGTGCGCGGCCCCGCTGCGGTCTCCACCGCAAGCAACCCCTCCTGCGGGACAAAACGATAGGGACTGCGTGAAGTATCCGCGTCGGCGAGTCCACGCCCCATCCAGCGCTTGAACGAGCGGATACAGTTCAAGGGATCGGTTTGTTGCCTCTCGAGGACCTCCGCGCCAACCGCAACGCAGCCCTCCGGCCCATAGTGCACTGCAGAGGGCAGCAGCACGGAGTTGTCGCTTGCGGGAAGGCACTGGGCAAGGCCCGAGCGCACCGTGGCCACCAGCGAGTTTGTAGTGCCAAGATCGATTCCGACGCCACGCATGACAAAGGGGTTCGCGGGGCGTGCACCCGGCTCCAAAATCTGCAAAAGCGCCATGGTCTAACCCGCGTGGAGCGCCAAACAGTCTTCCGGGTGGGCACCCGGGACAAGCGATGTGGCTTCGGCAAGCGTATCGCGGTGTTGAGCGCAGTCGGCAACGATGCGCTCGACGAGCATCCACCTCACAACAAGGTCTGCAGCGATACCCGGAGGCGAGGCGTGAGCCTTCCGCGCCCCTCTTCCCACCTCACTTGCGGCGAAGGCCCCGATGAGCGCGTTCTGCGCTGCGAGCACTTCGTAGTACAAGGCGTTGAGTGGAGCAGAGGCGCCAATACTCCGGGGGAACCGGCCGCGGGACACGCTGTGGGACGTGCCGGTTGGCTTTCCGGGTAATGCACAAGGAGACTCGCCGGGTAGGGCGTCAGGCAACTCGCCGGGTAGCGCGCCAGGCAACTCGCCGGGTAGCGCGTCAGGCAACTCGCCGGGTAGCGTGCCAGGAGACTCGCCGGGTAATGCGGCAGGACCCGCTGCCTGGATCGTCTCAAGGATACCCTCAAGGCGCTCACGCCAAACGAGGATCTGCGAAAGAAAGTCGGGCCCAACCGGATGTCGCGCCGGATCGATCGGCTCACCCGCAAGTGCGCACAGCAGTTTTGCGCGCGCAAGCGGTTGGGACAACTCGCCGTAGGCCTGGTTGATCCGGCTTGCCCACTGCACCGCGTTACGCCGGTCGGCGGCCGTGCCACCGCTGTGTCGATCGGGGTGGACCTCCGTCATCATGCGGTGGAATCGCTGCTTGAGCTGCTCCTGATCCACCTCGAAACCGGCATCGAGGCCGAAGAGTGCAAAGCTGTTGGAGTCGCTACGGCGGGAGGCGGGCAAAGCAAGGCCTCAGACGTTGAACGACTCACCGCAACCGCACTCGCTCTTCACGTTGGGATTGTTGAACTTGAATCCCTCGTTGAGTCCTTCGCGGACGAAGTCGAGTTCAGTGCCGTCGATGTAGGCGAGACTTTTCGGGTCGACGAAGATATGCACGCCGTGCGATTCGAATTGGAGGTCCTCCGGGAACGGTTGGTCGGCGTACTCGAGTTTGTAAGCGAGGCCGGAGCAACCGGTGGTTCGCACGCCGAGACGTAGACCAAGGCCCTTGCCGCGCCGGGCGAGGTTGCGCGATACATGGCCCGCCGCGCGTTCAGACAGCGTGATGGCCATGACGTGACTTGTAGTCGGCCACTGCGGCCTTGATCGCATCCTCGGCGAGGATTGAACAGTGAATCTTCACCGGCGGGAGCGCGAGTTCCTCGGCGATCTGGGTGTTGCGGATCTCGAGGGCCTCGTCAAGCCGCTTTCCCTTCACCCATTCGGTGACGAGCGAACTCGAGGCAATTGCCGAGCCACACCCGTAGGTCTTGAAACGGGCGTCTTCGATCACGCCTTCGTCGTTGACCCTGATCTGAAGCTTCATCACATCCCCACACGCGGGCGCCCCGACCATCCCGGTACCGACCGATGCGTCGCCCTTGGCGAAGGAGCCCACATTACGAGGGTTCTCATAGTGATCAATGACCTTGTCGCTGTACGCCATGCTGCACCTCTTCTACTGCGTTTCAGATGTGGAAAGAAAAAGGGGAACCCGAAAAAAAAGGAAACCGGGAAGACGTGAAAACGGGGGAACGTGCGACCGGCTTCGAATCCGTACGGCCCCGCCGGTTGGCGGAAGGGACCCGACGACTGCCAGCCGCCTAATATCCGAGTATTTTACTGTGCCACTTGCGGTCCTTCGCTGATCCCCCCTCGGGGATCGAGGACTTCGGTTTGTTGAGGAGAACCCGCGCCGCTGGGGTGTTCTGAAGGAGCCCTCGGGGCGCTCAGCGCTCTATGCCCAGCCCACGGTGATCGGGGCTCCGTGAACCGTGCTCTGAGCACCATACTCGGTGAGCAGTGCTCAGTGCGCTGCCCACTGCACCGTGTTGAGGTCGATGCCGTCCTGCACCATCTCCCATAGCGGCGACATTTCGCGCAGCTTCTCAACCTTGTCGTGGATCAACTTCACCGCGAAATCGACCTCCTCCTCGGTGGTGAAGCGGCCCACGCTGAAGCGGATCGAGCTGTGCGCCAGTTCGTCGCTTCGCCCGAGCGCGCGCAACACATAGGAGGGCTCGAGGCTTGCTGAAGTACACGCCGATCCGCTCGAAACCGCGATGTCCTTGATCGCCATGATCAGCGACTCACCTTCCACATAGTTGAAGCTGAGGTTGAGGTTGTGTGGCACGCGTTGCTCGAGGTGGCCGTTGAGAAACACATCCTCCAGTTGCGAGATGCCGCGCCAGAGCCGGTCACGCAACATACGGATGCGCTCGTTCTCCACGCCCATTTCCTCGCGGGCCAGGCGGAATGCCTCGCCCATACCGACGATCTGGTGGGTGGGCAAGGTACCCGACCGCATCCCGCGTTCGTGACCACCTCCGTGAATTTGCGCTTCGAGCCGTACGCGCGGCTTGCGCCGCACAAAGAGCGCGCCTACACCTTTGGGACCGTAGGTCTTGTGCGCCGAAAAGGACATGAGATCCACGGGCAGCACCGAGAGGTTGACCGGGAGCTTTCCGGTGGCCTGGGCTGCGTCGACATGGAAGATGATTCCCCGTTCGCGACAGATCCTTCCGAGTGCTGAGACATCCTGAATCACGCCGATTTCGTTGTTGACCATCATGACCGAAACCAGGATGGAGTCGCTTCGCAATGCCGACCTGAAGCGATCGGGATCGAGCAGGCCGTCGGGTTCGACATCAAGGTAAGTCACCTCGAAACCTTCACGCTCGAGTTCGCGCATCGTGTCGAGCGTGGCCTTGTGCTCGGTCTTCACGGTGATCAGGTGTCGGCCGCGCTCCTTGTAGAAGTGCGCAGCCCCCTTGATCGCAAGATTGATCGACTCGGTGGCGCCCGAGGTCCAGACGAGCTCCCGCGCCTCGCAACCCACAAGCGTGGCCACCGATTCGCGCGCCTCCTCGACTGCCTCCTCGGCCTCCCAACCATAGGCGTGCGAGCGTGAGGCAGGGTTGCCGAAAGCTGATTTGAGGAACGGCAACATCTTGTCCACGACGCGCGGATCCACGGGCGTGGTGGCGGAGTAGTCAAAATAGATCGGCAGCTTCATTTTGATAGCGTTTCCCAAGAATTAGGGCAACCAGGAACCGGGCGGTTGGCCCTGGGGCGTGGCGCACACAACAGAAGGAAACTGGACTCCGCCGGGGCGGGTCCGGCTTCGGGGATCAACCCGCGTTGAAGGTGGTGAGCCTCGAGCCGTCGGCGCGAATCGGCTGCAGGGTTGAGGTGGGGAACTGGAGCGCCGCGCGGTGCTCGCGGAGGATCGAGACGTGCTGGCGGGGCTTTTCCACCTCGCGACCGCGCTGCTGCTCCACCAGGTCGGCGAGCGACACCGAGTCGAGAAACTCGATCATCTTCTGGTTGAGGCTGGACCAGAGTTCGTGCGTCATGCACTGGCCGTCGTCGGTGCAGTTCTCCTTGCCGCCACACTGCGTGGCATCCAGAGGCTCGTCGACCGCGAAGATGATGTCGGCCACGGTGACGTCCTTGAGGCCCCGGGCGAGCGTGTAGCCGCCGCCGGGACCGCGAGTGCTTTCGACCAGTTCGTGACGGCGCAGCTTGCCGAAGAGCTGTTCGAGGTAGGAAAGGGAAATCTTCTGCCGCTGGCTGATCCCGGCCAGGGTGACCGGCCCCTGATGCTGGCGAAGGGCAAGGTCAATCATCGCAGTGACAGCGAAACGTCCTTTGGTGGTGAGCCGCATGGGAGTTCTCCGAGGAGTGGGCGGTTGTTGGGGAAAAACCCGAAAACTTGAGTTGCGCACTGGACTATAGATTCCCGACGGATCCTATCAAGAATTCCCGACTCCTCCGAGGGGTTTTGTCCTGGACAAATCCGCTCTCGTACCACTTCCCCCCTCCCCGAACTTGCGACCCGACTCCTCCCGAGCGATGCAGGGCGACAACCTCGCGCTGCATCCGCCCGGGATCACGCCCTCAGGCGGCAGCCACCTGGGTGGCACGGCGTCGCGCCACATCGAGCAAGCCGGTGCAAGCATCCTCGATGTAGTCGAGTGCCTGCTCAAATCCCTGAAGGTTGCCGTGGTAGGGATCCGGAATCGTGGCGCTCTCGTGCTCGGTGGCAAAGCGCATCAGCAACTGCAGCTTGTGGTGAATCTTCTTGGCGGACTTCTGCTGCAGGAAGGCAAGATTGTCCCAGTCCATCGCCAGCACCAGGTCGTAGTCCTCCAGCGTTGTGGCATCGACTGCGCGCGCCACGTGCGTGCTGATGTCGACGCCGCGCTTCTGGGCTGCTGCTAGTGCACGCTTGTCGGCGCCCTCGCCAGCGTGGAAGCCATGCGTGCCCGCCGATTCCATGCTCACCACCTCGTCAAGACCAGCCTGACGCACCATCTGCCGGAACACACCCTCGGCCATAGGGGAGCGGCAAATGTTTCCCATACACACGAAGAGCACGCGAGTGCTCATTGCAAACGAGGTTGAGTCTTTCTTGCCCATCTTGTTCACCCTCTCTCAAGATCAAAAAATGTGCGATTGCGTTCTAGTTCAACAACTTACCAGTGAAACCGTGGCCGCTTACGCGGCCCTCGCGCCGGCGAGCGGAACGACCTTCGACGAGCCGCTCGCCCCGAAGAGTTGCTCTTTCAGCTGTGAAAGCTGATCCCTGGCCTGCGCAGCCTTCTCGAACTCGAGGTTGCGCGCATGCTCCAGCATGAGCTTCTCAAGGCGCTTGAGTTCCCGCGCCACGCTCTTCTCGCTCATGCTCCCGTAACGGGCTGCATCCTCGGCGGCCTTGAGTTCCTGCTTTGCCTGCTGCGGGTCGTACACACCGTCGATCAGGTCCTTGACGTCCTTGACAACGCCCCGCGGCACGATACCGTTGACGCTGTTGAACGTTTCCTGGCGCTGCCTACGGCGATCGGTCTCGCGCAATGCGCGCTCCATCGAGTCGGTACGCCGGTCGGCGTAGAGGATTGCCGCACCGTTGAGGTTGCGCGCCGCACGACCGATCGTCTGGATCAGACTGCGCTCGGAGCGCAGGAAGCCCTCCTTGTCGGCATCGAGGATCGCCACCAGCGACACCTCGGGAAGGTCGAGCCCCTCGCGGAGCAGATTGATTCCAACGAGCACATCGAAGCTTCCGAGCCGCAGATCGCGCAGGATCTCAACGCGTTCAACCGTGTCGATGTCGGAGTGCAGGTAGCGCACCTTCACTCCGTGCTCCGAGAGATAGTCGGTGAGGTCCTCGGCCATACGCTTGGTGAGCGTGGTGACGAGTACCCGCTCACGCCGCGCCACCCGCAGGTGGATCTCGGACAGGAGGTCGTCGACCTGCGAGCGCGCCGGACGCACTTCGACCAAGGGATCGACCAGACCGGTGGGGCGCGCAAGTTGCTCCACCACCGCACCCGACTGTTCGATCTCGTAGTCGGCCGGGGTGGCCGATACGAAGATCCCCTGACGCCACTTCCCCTCGAACTCGTCAAAGCGCAAGGGACGGTTGTCGAGCGCCGAGGGCAGCCGGAACCCGTACTGCACCAGGGTTTCCTTACGCGCCCTGTCCCCTCGGTACATGCCCCCGAGTTGTCCGATCGTGACGTGGCTTTCGTCGACGATGATGAGTGCATCCTGCGGGAGGTAATCCACCAGCGTAGGCGGCGGATCTCCAGGACTCGCGCCCGAGAAGTGACGGGTGTAGTTTTCGATGCCCTTGCAAAAGCCGAGTTCCTGGAGCATCTCGAGGTCGAAACGGGTGCGTTGCTCGAGACGCTGCGCTTCCACGAAACGCGCCTCTGCGGTGAACTCGGCCAGTCGCCCGCGCAACTCGTCCTTGATCGTTTCAATGGCTCGAAGCACAGTGTGGCGCGGGGTGACGTAGTGCGACGAGGGGTAGACGGTGAAACGCGGAATGCGCTGGCGAACCTTGCCCGTGAGCGGATCAAAGAGCAAGAGCCCTTCAACCTCGTTGTCGAAGAGTTCGATGCGCAGGGCAAGTTCGGCGTGTTCGGCAGGGAAGACGTCGATCGTGTCGCCCCTGACGCGGAAGCTGCCACGCTGGAAGTCGGCGTCGTTTCGCTTGTATTGCATCGCCACGAGGCGCTGGAGCAGGTCGCGCTGGCTCAGGCTGTCGCGCACCCGCAGGGTGAGCACCATCGCATGGTAATCGGTGGGGTTGCCGATACCGTAAATGCATGACACTGTTGCAACAATGATCGTGTCGCGCCGCTCGAGCAGGCTCTTGGTGGCCGAAAGACGCATCTGCTCGATGTGCTCGTTGATCGCGGAGTCCTTCTCGATGAAGAGATCGCGCTGCGGCACGTATGCCTCGGGCTGGTAGTAGTCGTAATACGACACGAAGTACTCCACCGCGTTGTGCGGAAAGAACTCGCGCATCTCGGCGTAGAGCTGGGCGGCCAAGGTCTTGTTGGGGGCGAGCACGAGGGCGGGGCGCCCTGCCCTCGCGATCACGTTGGCAAGCGTGAAGGTCTTGCCTGAGCCCGTTACACCGAGCAGCGTCTGGAAGCTCAGTCCGTCGCGCAGCCCTTCGTAAAGCCGCTCGATCGCCACGGGTTGATCGCCTGCCGGCGGATAGGGCTGGTGCAGCTGGAAGGGACTGTCGGCAAAGCTGAGCAGACCGCCGCCTGGCGGAGTCTCCGCCCCGGGGAGTGCCGGGTGCTTGAGAATCGGTACGCGGCTCATGGCAAGGTCGGTGTGAAGTTGGCGGGTTGTGTTGCGGAGAGGGTCTGCCCGGTCAACCCCGGCGCTCTCGGCAAATGTACGGTCGCTGCGGTGCTACCATCCACGGCTGCTGCAGTGCAATATCAATCCGGCATTATCACGCCGGCGGTGCCAAAAAGCTAGCCCCCCTTCGCAACTTTGCGGAAAGCCCGGAGGAAGGAATGTCAGTAGCGATCTTTGCCAGCGTGGCGCTTGCCCCACGCGACCCGATCCTCGGTCTGACCGAGGCCTTTGCTGCCGACACCCGATCCGCCAAGGTGAATCTGGGCGCTGGTGTGTACCTCAACGACCAGGGCAAGGTACCGCTCCTCGAAGCAGTCCGCCAGGCTGAGCGCCTGCGGCTGGAAGCAGCCCCGCCGCGCGGATACTTGCCCATCGAAGGCTACGGGGACTACAACCGGGCTGTGCAGAGCCTTCTCTTTGGCGCGCATCCGGAACTCCTCGCGCAGCGGCGAAGCGTGAGCTTCGAGGCCCTTGGCGGAACTGGCGCGCTGAAGGTGGGAGCGGATTTCCTCAAGAGGCTGCGTCCGGATGCCTGCGTGTGGATCAGCGATCCCAGCTGGGAAAACCATCGCGCTCTTTTCGAGGCGGCGGGCTTCACTGTGAAGAGCTATGCGTACTATGACCCCGCGACACATGGCGTGCGGTTCGAGGCCCTGATGACCGACGTCGCCACGATGCACGAAGGCGACGTGATGGTGCTGCACGCCTGCTGTCACAACCCCACCGGAGTGGACCTGAACACCGGGCAGTGGGCATCACTGATCGCAGGGATCGGCCGGAGCGGCGTGGTGCCCTTCCTCGACATGGCTTATCAGGGCTTTGGCGAAGGCATTTCGCAAGATGCGGTGGCGCTCAACCTGCTTGCAGCCTCCGGGCAGAGCTTCCTGGTGGCGAGCTCTTTTTCGAAGTCGTTTTCCTTCTACGGCGAGCGCGTTGGCGCACTATCGGTGGTCACCCAGAGCAACGACGAGACCGATCGGGTGGCGAGTCAGATCAAGCGGGTGATCCGCACCAACTATTCAAACCCTCCCACCCACGGTGCGGCCGTGGTTGCCACAGTGCTGAATACGCCGTCGCTACGCTCGATCTGGGAGGCGGAACTCGGCACGATGCGCGAGCGCATCCGCGCGATGCGCGAGGGCTTCGTGGAGGGCCTGCGCGCGCTCGGCGTGGCGCGCGACTTCTCCTTCGTGACAGCCCAGCGCGGCATGTTCTCCTACTCGGGACTCAACCCCACGCAGGTCGAGCAACTGCGCGAGGAATTCGGTATCTACGCGGTATCCACCGGCCGCATCTGCCTTGCCTCGCTGAATGCGCGTAACCTCAACGATGTGTGCGCCGCGATCGCGAAGGTCTTGTGAGACACCCGCCGAGGATCCGCTACACTTTAGAGCGGCTAGATCCCCGATAGCTCAGTCGGTAGAGCACCGGACTGTTAATCCGTAGGTCCCTGGTTCGAGCCCAGGTCGGGGAGCCAGAAAAATCAAGCATTTAGCCTAAAAAAAGATACAGAAAAGAAAACCGCTACAGAACTCCCGTTGCAGTAACGCAGGCCTGATGGGTTTGCGCTTCGGGTTTTCTTATCTCCCGATCCCCACACCTTCACGGCGCAGCGCTCGTTGAGCGCGGCTTTCCGATCGTGCCGATCCAGCCCTGCTCCAAGCGCCCGGGCCTGTACCGCAACGGCCGCTGGCGCGACTACCCGCAGTGGACGCGGCACTGCAAGCGCG
>Ga0194130_10007093_pt1 | contig 12591 bp, 11 predicted proteins | sample TA2KigsurfametaG_FD_160084 | JGI IMG/M metagenome (GOLD analysis project Ga0194130, IMG submission 160084) | Freshwater microbial communities from Lake Tanganyika, Tanzania - TA2015050 Kigoma 12 surface | ecosystem: Environmental > Aquatic > Freshwater > Lake | place: Tanzania: Lake Tanganyika... | reverse complement strand
CCTATTTTCCCCTTGGAAAAGGTCGAAACCCCGTCTATTATTTCTTTAAACAAGCTCAGGTTGTCACTGTCCTCTAACTCTTAATCACCGGGTCGGGGGTTCGAGTCCCTCACAACCCACAAGAAAGGCCAGGTCACACACCTAATAAGTCCTTAGCGTTTCTTAATTTCCTTTATTTAGTTCTATATCTTAACACTTCCCTATCACCACACTTATTTACCCAATTGGCTCCAAAGAGTTTTAGCGAACCCTGTTATTGAAATCCACTTGAAATCCATTTCCCTTCAATAAATTTCCCCCAAAAACAAGCGATAGACGGAAGGCAATTTTCAAAGCAAAATATCGACTTCTACTGAATGGCCTGCCTCTTGAAAGAAGATGAAAATCTCCTATTCGAAAGTATGACATTTCAAACAGCTCTGCCAAATATCTAAATGTTTTTTCAGAATAAAAAGAGATATGTTGGCCTGCAAAAGGAGCCAGATACCACCAATCAGTGGTTATAGCTTCTGGTAAGAGTTCCTGCGTCATAACTATTAAATCTGGAGAAAACTTAATTATTTGGCTGAGAGTCTCTTTTGGGTTTTCGAGATGTTCCATAACTTCTATAAGGCTTACAACTTGAGGTCGCTCCTTGAGATTTATAACGTCAAAACCTGGAGCAAATACATTTCTCTCATATTTATCGTAAAAATAGAAGTCATAGCCCATGTCTCTCATTAATCGAACAAGCAGACCTGTTCCTCCTGCCTAGTCTAGGAATTGCCCTCGGTTTTTCAGATGCTTCAATAGTATATTTAATTGAAGTGCAACTCTTAAATTTCTTCTGGCAATTCCCGTATCAAACTCCGAAATTTTTTGGCTGTAAGCTTGATCCAACCAGTGGACTCCCGAAGTTTGCACAAAATCACAATTGCAGCATTGAAAGTACTTAACTGAGTGCTGATTCAATACGACTAAGTCAAAAATGAAATTACTTTTGCTGGCACAGATTTTACAATTAACTTCTTGCATGCTCAACATGTGGTTAGAAAAATCTCTTTCTACTCAATCTTTTAAATCTTCTTGGCAGGTATGCCAACCACAGTTTCGCCGGGGTTCACATTTTTGGTTACTACAGCCCCCATGCCAATAACTGAGTTCTTCCCTATGACAATTGGATTATTTCCTGTGCCATTTTTAATAATTGCTCCTGTTCCAACAAATACATTATCCTCAATTATTACATTGCCATTACACATTACTCCAGGTGAAAAGGTAACGAAATTTCCTATTACACTATCATGGGCAACATAAGAATTAATATTCGCGTGGAAACTACTTCCAATTTTTACATTTGGCATAATAATCACTCCGGGACATAAAACGGAACCAGCGCCAACTTCCGAACTGTTCGCAATTCGCGCATATTTGCTGACTATGCTTTGAGGTAGACATCCGGCTTTGGTGTACTTTGCATCTATGGTGCTCCTCTTATGAGGGTCAGCCACTGTAATGATATGTGACCGGGGATTGGAAAGGGAATAGAGAAAATCAGTTTCAGCGATAACCTGAAATCCTTCGAAGAAACTTTCATCGGTGTCTTCAGCAGAAATGTAGAGAATTTGAATGGATTTGTTTGGTTTACTAAGGTTGAGGTTCGATTCCAAAATGTGCCAGGAAATTTCTTTTGCAAAACCGCCTAATCCAACAATGCCCAGCACTTTTGCTTCACTTTTCACATCACTAGTTTTCCATGAAACTAAAGGTATGACGAGTAAACACCCTACTTGCGGCGATAATTCGGCAAAAAAGCTTAGTTCTAATCGGCCAAGAACCTAGGCAAAAGCAATTCTTACTAATGCAGTATGGTTGGTTTGTGGCCAAGATAATTTTTCCCGTTTCCCGCCCAACTATTTCTGAACTAGAAATTGACTACGTCACTGAAGCGGTTAAATCCACGTGGATCGGACCAACTGGACGATTTATTACCAGAATGGGTGAATATCTATGCGAAGCAGCTAACACAAAATATTCACTCCCAGTGTCTAATGGCACTGTAGCACTACATCTGGCACTCCTTGCGGTTGGAGTTTCACCAGGGGATGAAGTCATAGTTCCAGCGTTCACCTACATCGCTTCTGTTAATGCAATTAGTTATTGTGGCGCTAAGCCAGTATTCATCGATGTCGAAAATGATAGTTGGGGTATAGACCCTAAAGAGCTAGAGAAAGCTATTACCACTAAAACGAAGGCGGTTATCGTTGTTCATCTTTATGGAATGCCAGCTTCAATACTTGAAATCAAAGCAATATGCGACAAATATAATTTAAAATTAGTCGAAGATTGCGCCGAATCTATTTTTGCTAACAATAATGGGATTACTTGTGGCGAATTAGGAGACGTGTCCACATTTTCATTTTTTGGTAACAAGCTCTTATCTACCGGCGAAGGTGGAGCAGTTGTTACAAATTCAGAAGATATGGCAAAAAAATTAGAATTGCTTCGAGGCCAAGGCATGGACCCTAATAGAAGATATTGGTTTCCAATAATCGGTTATAATTATCGCTTAAGCAATGTATCGGCAGCAATTTTCTGCGCTCAATATGAACGAAAAGAAGAGATACTTAAAAAAAGAAATGAAATTTTTAGAGAATATTCAAGAAATCTGGCTCACGAACAACATGTTAATTTCCAGCCTGAAATAAAAGGAAGAATTAAATCTCCTTGGTTATATTGCGTTTTAGTAGATCCAAAAATCAGGAAATCTCTAATGCTTGAATTGGCGGAGGTGGGGATTGAAACTCGTCCTTTTTTTACCCCAATAAATCAAATGCCACCCTATAAAGACAAATATGCAGATATCAAACTTTCAAATAGTGAGATAATCTCTTCATCAGGTATTAATCTACCCACTTATCCTGATTTGTTACCTCAAGAAATTAAATTCATAACCACAATGCTAAAAAGTAACCTTGAAAAATTACTTAGGTAGTTATTGTATGACTTTTGGTAGGCGGCCCGATTCAAAACCAATTAAGGTACTAATCGATGCTCGCATCGAGCCAGGTCGACATGGTGGAGTTGAAACTGTAGTAGCGAATTTAGCAAACGTATTTCGTTGCGAACTCAACCACGATATTTCTCCTATCTGGCTTGTTTCACCTAGAAGTAAAAAATGGGTTGAAAGCTTCGTTGAAAAAAGCTGGGAAATTATGGTAATTGACGTGGAGCGATCACCACAAAGAATTTTTCAACGAGTAATAAATTTGTTAACGCGACCAAAGTTTCTGCATCCTTTAGTGATACTACTTCGCAGGTTAGGTATCAAAAAATTTTCAATCCCAATCATTAAGTTAAATAATCAAGAATTGGGAATAGATCTCGTTCATTTCGTCACGCAAGATGCGTTCCAAACGAGTTTACCGAGTATTTATCAGCCTCATGATTTGCAACACGAACACTTCCCAGATTTTTTTTCTAGGAAAGAAATAGACACCAGGCGCCGTTTCTATAAACTTGCAATCGACCAATCTACGTTTACAATTTTATCAAGCCATTCGGCAAAAAATGATTTTAAGGCATTTTATCCAGAGTTTAGTTCTAAATTGGGAGTAGTTCCGCAACCAGCTAACTCTGTAGGTTCTAAATCAGAGAGGTCATCGATAAATTTAGCTGAACAATTTGGTATGTACTATCTTTATCCAGCGGCAGTTTGGCCACATAAAAACCATTCAAATCTATTGGCAGGTTTCAGCCAATTTCTAAAGAAGTATCCAGATCGAAAGTTGATTCTATGTGGACCTAGAACTGATTCGGATGCTGGATTGCGTAGAATTATTCAGAATCTAAGTTTAGAAAATCATGTTGTTCTATTTGGATACGTAGACTCTAAGCAGCTGAATCAACTTTATCATGAGGCTAGGGCGGTAATCATTCCGAGTTTATTTGAAGCTGGAAGTTTTCCTATTTGGGAGGCTTTTAGCTTTGAGAAATTGGTAGCGGTATCTAATATTCAATCTCTAAAATCTCAAGCTCAAGATGGAGCTATATTTTTTAATCCAAATATCTCGCATGACATTTGCAGGGCATTTGAGGAAATTGAGGATCTTTTTTTAAATGTGCAGGAAAACATTTACATTCAAAAATCTAAGCAAATTTACTTAAAATTTAGTCCATGCAATACATTTTTAGGTTTTCGATATTTCTACAGACGTTCCTTAGGCATATCAATTGATGCATCTGATGAAAGATGGCTTGAATCTGGAGAAACTTTCTAATGAATTTAAGGTTCATTCGTTGGAAACTACATACCCGAAAATTTAATTTTCCTATAACCAAGGCTCTGCAACTACTTCAAACTTTGTTTGTATTTGCTTTGATTGAACATAACTTTTCAGTAGAGGATCTAGCTACATACTTTATTATTGTCGCCTTAGGTTCCATAATAAGCATTTTAGATTTTGGAGCCATGTCAACAGTAGTGCGTTTTAGACATCAATTGATTGATCAAAAAGACTTGAAAATATTTGTTGTGAAAACCTTATTTGGTTACTTCAGAAATGTAATTTTGACTGCCTTTATATTTCTGGGAGTTTCGAATTATACAAATGTAGATGACAGAATTCTTGGATCGAATTCCAATAATTTATTAATACTTGTGATATTACTCGTATATATGATGTCTCAGGGTCCCATATTAATGGCCGAAAAACTAGATGTATCAATTCAAAATGGCGCGCTAAGTGCAAAGTGGGCGCTGATCACAATGATATTAATACCCTTATTTTTTTCTTTGGCTCTTTTTTTTGTATTCGACATAATCACTTTTCTTCTTTTTCTTTACTTAGGAATTGGATTGCTTGGCTGGTTGCATTTACTTGAATCAATGACCAAATTTAATTCAGGAAATCAAACATTATTGGGCAGAAATGCAACAACCATGTCAAGTGGAAGAGATGGAAATTACTTAGGACCTATTTTTGAAAATGAGCGCAAAGAAAAAGGTTTATTCGCGATGTTGCAGATTTTTGCTTACATTTCTAATCAATTAAGTATAGCAGTGATTGCATATTTCCTCACCTATACTGAAGTTATTCAATTTGGAATTATCTCTAGAATTGTCACACCCTTAGCAGTAATATTGAATTCTACTAATTTACACTTATGGACTATTTTGTCAGCTGAAATTGAGACCTCTAAAAATAAATATGTCATACCAAAAAATCTCAGGAGGGAGATCGTTTCTGCTTTTAGAAAAAGCTTCTTGATTAGCACAATTTTGTCTTTGTCTATTCCAGTGCTCTTGGTTGTTTTCTATAGACTTTTTAGTCTTGAATCTGACTTTCCTAGTTTGTCTCTAATAATTTCTTCCATACTTTGGTTAATTTCTAGTTGTGTAGCAAGTGTCATAGATTATACATTGAAGGGATTAGGTTGGATCAAATTCACTATTATATTAGGTCTCCTATTATTTGTGGGTTCAAACCTAATTTCAATTGTTTTGTTGAAAAATGGACTAGAGTACGGTCCATTAGTCGCACAAACTTTTACCAATATTGCAGGTTTTATTATTTTTACATTTAGGTTGGGATTTATCACGAAATAGAAGTCCACTACGGAGGTTATATGAAGGTAGTCTTTATTACAGAATGGATTGAAAAAGTTGGAGGGGCAGAGGCAGTCCTAGCAGCTTCTCTCAAGTGTTTTGAAACAAAGGTAGATATCTTCGGACTTTGGAATAAATCTCATACTATTGAAACATCAAAACAATCATTTCTTTCAAAGATAAGTGGAATGCCACGTACCCTACTTGCTATCTTGTCTCTTTTTGCCCATAGATTTTGGTTTGGTAAGTATGATTTAGTAATCACTTTTTCACACCTATTTGCACACGGGGCAAAAATTTATGGTTCAAATAAAGCCCTTCGGATAAATTACATTCATACACCAGCTAGATATCTATGGTATCCAGAAATTGATAGCCGGTATGAAGATTTTGGCAAAAGTGGATTTTCCAGGATGTTAAATCTCGGAAAATACATTGATAAAAAAATTCACCCGCCTAGATCAATTAATGTTGCTAATTCCAAGTATGTTGCTAATAGGATAAAAGAATGCTGGGGCGTGAAAGCGAATGTGTGCTATCCGCCCGTGGATACCAAGTATTTTGCTAATTTCGTAAACTCCTCTACCAAATCAAAAAGATTGATATCTGCAGGCAGGTTAGTTGCCTACAAGGGTTTCGATAACGTAATTCAAACCGCTTCGCAACTCGATTGGCCAGTCACCATTATTGGTGATGGTCCCGAAAAAGACAAAATACAAGCGCTTGCCCAAAGTTTAAATGTAAATCTCACCCTTATTCCTTTTTGTACTCGAGAACAATTAGCTGGGGAAATTTCCAGTGCCTCAGTTTTTGTTTTTGGCGGTATTGAAGATTTTGGCATACTCCCTGTTGAATCAATGGCTTGCGGAACTCCTGTTGTCGGTCTCAATAGAGGTGGCCTCAAAGAAACCGTTCTACCTGGCGGAGGATTCCTAGTCGAAAAAATTGCCGACTTACCTAAAGCGTGCATCGCTGCTTCAGATTTATCTCCGAGAAAAGTGTCAGAATTAACTCATATATTCTCAGAAGAAAGATTTATTCTAGAGTTCAAAAAATTGATACTTGACATTCGTCCAAGTTAGAAATAACAGGAGTATTTTATGGAAAATATAACAATAGATGTACTGATGACCTGTCATAATAGACGTGAGCAAACAATTAGCTGCTTAAATTCCCTATTCCAGTTTGAAACTGATTCTCTTAAATTCGAAGTCTATCTAGTGGACGATGGGTCACAGGATTTAACAAAGGAAGCTGTAAGCATCAACTTCCCAAAAGTCAATATCATTGAGGGATCTGGGGTACTTTTTTGGGCAGCCGGTATGGCGTTAGCAGAAGCAAGCATTAAAAACCCATCTGAGTGGACTCTTTGGTTGAATGATGACCTTATATTGAATCCTGAAACCTTAAACTTTTCTAACCTACTTGCAAATACTGGCCCAAATTGTATTTCAGTAGGGCAAATTTCTGATCGACTAGGGAATTTCCTCTACGGAGGTACTTTTCAATTTGGCATTCTGAAGGACAATCTAAAATCGCTTCAACTTGAATCAAACAAAAATCGCGAGCCTAAAACTTTTAATGGGAATTTTGTTTTGATGCCATTATGCGTTAGAAAAAAAATTGGTCCGATTGATGGAGGCTTTAGCCATGGATATGCCGACATGGATTACGGATTACGTGCAAAAGAAGTAGGCATCAAAATACAAATTATTCCAGGATATATTGCGCAATCTTTAGGCACCACAAACTACGGAGTAACACCCGAAAGAACTTCTTTCAATCAGCTAATTAAATCTCCGAAAGGCCAGCCTTTGAAGGATCAAATAAGATTTTTTAGACGCCACACGAAGTTTGTTTGGGTAATCTATGTGCTAATTCCATTTTTTAGAATTTTAAGGTATAAACTGTTAAGATTTTTCACGACCCACTAGGTTTCAAATTTTGTTGGTACATGGCTACCTGAAATTGAGCAACAAGGAGAATTGACATGGGTGCGAAATATTCCCAAGATTCTAATGTCAGAAAACTAAAGGTTACAGCGATTACTATGAATTTGTTCTTAATTTGACTTTTGACTAAACCATACAGACATGTTAAAAACAGTACTAGCCCAATCACTCCAATTTGAGCAAGAATACTTAACAAATAGTTATCAACTATAACTTTGGATCCTTCACGATAAAAATTACTGCTAGTTGCACCACCAGCCGATCCCAGCCCGTTGCCAAAAAATATATTGAACTTACTCAAAATCAACCGCCAATTATCAAACCTAGAATATACACTCCCCAAAGCCCCTAGATGTGGCAAAATTAAAGTAATTATAAATGCCAATCCTAAAGCAGTGATGGTTCTAGCAACTTTCCCTGTTAAAAACTTAGGTCCTGAGATATCGAATCGACTACTAAACACGTATGCAACGAGTACGATCAGAATTGCTGTACGAGCAGTGCTTAACAGCACGCCTAGCCCTGAAATGAAAAATCCATACTTAATCCAGCGTTCATTTTTGAGCAAGGAATATTTCTTATAACCAAGACATGCAACAAATATTGCAGCAGAGAAAAGTCCATATTCAAAGTGATTCAAGAAAAGTGCTGGCGGGCGTAATTGACCTTCGATTTGTCTCAATTCCGATCCATATTCAAGCCCAATCGAAATTAAATAAGATACGCCTAGCCTGTACTGAATAATTGCAATAAAGTTCTCGAGTCCTAGAATTGCAATTAGGATTTTCAAGGAATATTTCCAGTTAAACTTAGGGTTGATGGAGCCTATACTCAACATTATTGGGAGAATTAAAATTTTAATAGCCTGGAGTTGAACTATTTGTTCCACTCTTTGAATTCCAATTAAATAACCCAGTATACAAATGAACAAAAGAATGATTAGGGATCTCATAATTGGAGCCATTAAGCTGTTCGCACCTGACGTGAAGAATAATACCATAGAAGAAAAAAACCCGATCAATTGGAAAGCTAGGGTTATCAGGGTTAAATTTCCTAAAAAAATAGATATTGGTAGCGAAAACATAACTCCGAAAATTGGTACGAGAATTCCCACATGTGGCTTCATGAAGATAAGTAAAGCCGCTATTACTAGACTTAATGCGAAAAATGTTAAGGAACTGAAGTCATTAACCATTTATAGTGGCATCAATAATACTTCGTAAAATTTCTGCATCTTTTTTCAGGTAATTTTCGAAGTCGTTTGGGATTTCTTGAGAATCCAAATCTAGAGAAACATTGAATATCTTGGATATTGACTCTTGGCTGAGAGGATTAAAAACAACAACACGAGCTCCTGGTACATCACCCATTTCATGAAGACCACCGAACTTACTTACAGCCACAGTGCAACCAGAACCAATACCTTCTCGAACGACTCTCCCTGCAGGCTCCTCCCAGATTGATGGAACGATTAGAAGTTTTACTTCCTTCAAAAATTCCCATTTATCCATGTGCCCATGAAATATTGCACGTGGAGATAAATCCTTCAATTTTTGAATATATTTAGAATCTCCAGTGCCTGCAATATGGAGAATGTTACCTTTTGACTCAAATAGTCTCAACAAATTTTCGAGCCCTTTTTCTGGAGAAACTCTGCCAATGTAACCATAATCGTATTTCCTTTTATGTTTCTTTATTTTTGGTAAATCTGTAAGTATAGGGTGTTTGATTATAATTCTGGAGGCACCTTTAAAAATTCCAGCGCGCATATGCAAATCTTTCTGGCGTTTTGATACGAAAGCAACTGTTCCACCTCTCCAAAGTGATTTGGTCAAAAATCTTCTTGGTAGACATCCAATACAATTACCCCCGCAATTGCTTTTACTTTCATCACGACTCTTTAAAGTTTTCTTAAAACAAATAAATCCATAATCGTGTACAACTTGAAATTTGGGAATATTTAATATCCTAGATATCAACCAGGGAGTGATACCCCAACCTGTAATGTTGCCACAATAAATCATATGAGGTGTTAATTTTTTCAAATTCCAATAAACTCGAAAAAAATGCGTTGGCCTGGCAAAATGAAGAAGTTGCCAAAGAATCCTGTACAAACGTATGGGTTTCTTCTTTAAATAAGCAGGGTGGTAAGGAAAATCTGAAAATTCCTTGATAACGATTCCATTTTTCTTGGCACGAGGTTTATTTTGTTTAAGCCAGGAACGAAGTGCATAAACCTCTACCTCGCAACCTAACTGAAGGAGGATTTCACTCTCCTGCCAAGTAGATTCTTCAGCTCCACCCGTGAACGGTGGCGGGAAAACGTCAATAAACATTGCTATCTTCTGCGGCATGCTGGATTATAGCCTGACAAACCATGCAGCCTTCGATTCAATTTCAAATTATTTTGAGCACCAAGTCTTTAACCTTAAAATCCTTCTCTAAACGCCAAAACCGATCTCGAATGATTATTTAGATGAACTAACCTTTAAACTCTACTCCTAACCCCTAGGAAAATAATGTCCAGCGCTTTCAAAGCACGCATCCTTGTTGCAGAGGATTAAGAGTTCACCCTCAACCTCCGGAAAGAGGTTCTGGAGAGTGCAAATATTCAAGTTGAATCCGTCAATGGTGTGGCAGAGGCTATTGAGCTAGTCGGTGTGTTCGATTCACTTACAATGATTATGGGTTTAAATTTTGGACTGGCAGGTCCCGGTGGCGGCCGATTTATTGCTGGTTAACGAGCGAAGCACTCAGATGGAGATGAGCTTGCCCAGCAAATTGACTTCATACTTGTACAGCGAGCGCCCTGTGCTGGCTGCGGTACCACGAGGAGGAGCAACATGGAAATTTTTGGATGGAATTGCCGAACTTGTGGAGGCAGGAAAACCGCACCTTCTCGCCCGGGCCATAGAGGACTTAAGTCAGGATCCAGAAAAGAGGGAACGCCTGGCGTCTAAAGGTCTCGAATTTGGGAAAAAAAACTTGATGCAGAAATCTGAAGAAGGAAGTACCTAGATTGGGTTAACAGTCTCATACAATCTAAGCGTGGTTGAGTCTCTTACGTTACAGAAGTTAAGATCACATAAAGTCACAATCAGTGTGGTGCTGGTTGTAGTTGATACATGCGCTCTCTTATCTGCTGCTGTAATTGCTTACAACTTTAGATTCCGTTCCTCTCTCTTTGAATTAGAAGGACAGCCTTCTATTGCATCTTTTGACTACGACATCATTCTTGGTTTCGTCGTTCTTGGATGGTTGTTAACTTTTGGTTTAAGCGGCATCTACAGTTTGAATCACGATAGTCTTTTCATTTTGAACCTACAAAGCCTTATCAAGCGGTCCATCGTATATTTCTTTTCTTTGGGTTTTCTCTCGTTTGTTACACGTGCGTCTTTTTCTCGAACAGTATTTATTACACTTCTTCTTTCAGGTCTTATTAATTTAGTATTGGTTCGTACCCTTCTGTATTTCATATTTTTGAGACCTTTAATCAAGCGTAAGAGATTCTCTACACGGTTAATGATTGTTGGTCGCACAATGCGCGAATCCCAACAATATAGCGATTGGATCATTAAGAATCGGTTGTTAGGTTATACAGTCGTTTCAAGAATGGAATGCACAGCGATTAGTAGCACCTGGCTTGATGAGTTCGAAAGGATTCTCAAATTCACTCCCATCGATGAAATATTGCTACTACCTGGAATGGAAGGTGATAAAAAGTTTTCCAGATTTATCCATTATTGTGAGGACCTGGGAATTAAAACAAATTGGATACCCTTGGACTCTGGAAATCTTGGGTATTGGTTGATCCCCCAGCCACAAGTAGGAATCCCATTCCTTGCATTCTCTCAATCAAAAATTTCAATTCTGGATAGAATACTGAAGAGATCATTTGATGTTATGTTTGCTGTTTTAGCTCTCGTACTTCTTAGTCCTGTGTACCTCGTAATCTCGGTGCTAATTCTCATCACGAGTGGTAGGCCCGTTTTTTATTCTCAGAAGCGAGTTGGGCTTAATGGCAAGGTTTTCAATTTCTATAAGTTTCGCTCAATGGTCAAGAATGCTGATCAATTGATTTCTTCGGCGGCCAATGTTCATGTGGAAGATCATGTGATTTTTAAGGATAAGAAAGATCCACGGGTGATCCCCATTGGAAGAATCTTGAGAAAGTATTCCCTTGATGAACTCCCCCAATTCTTTAATGTATTGATAAATGACATGTCAGTGGTTGGGCCGAGACCTGCACTTGTACACGAAGTGAAGAAGTACGACTCTATGTATGAGCGTCGACTAAACGCCAAACCGGGAGTTACAGGTCCGTGGCAGATTAGTGGACGTTCAGATCTTGATCTGCAGACAAGCGTAGCTCTTGATTTAAACTATATGGTTAATTGGAGTTTTACTCGGGATTTATGGATCATTATTGCAACAATCGGGGCGGTATTTAAGGGACGCGGTGCTTACTAATTAAGACTTTTGGAAATAGAACATTTGTACTCGGACTTGTAATTTATTTACTGACTTTACTTTTATTTACTCTGTTTCCGCGTCCCTTGTTGGAATCAGCAAACCCAGTTGAAATTGAAGAGTTTTTGCTAACTCATGCCAACCTTTTCTACAAGATTCTCTATGCCGACACTTCTTTGGTTTACATCGGGAATTACGTACTCTTGTTCCCTATTTCTTTGCTCGCTTCGTGGGCATCTCCTTCGTGGTCTGTTATCACGCTACTTCTAAGTGCAGTATTGATTTCTGGATTTATTGAAATTTCGCAGACTTGGATTCCGGGTCGTGTTTCAGATATTGTGGACTCTATTTAAAATGTATCTGGAGCCGCTGTTGGGATTTTTATTTATGAAAAGTGGTTGCGTCGAAAGAGTTAGCACTTATCCTTCATCTTGATTATTTCCGGGCGCACTAGAGGCTGAGTAATCGAAGTTAAGCTACCGGTGCCACCTTTAAACTGGGCAACGATTACTTCACTTGCATCGGGAGCGAGATCAATATCCTCGATGAAGATTGGACGGCCACGTTCGAAACCATTGCGAG
>Ga0194130_10007086_pt1 | contig 12604 bp, 10 predicted proteins | sample TA2KigsurfametaG_FD_160084 | JGI IMG/M metagenome (GOLD analysis project Ga0194130, IMG submission 160084) | Freshwater microbial communities from Lake Tanganyika, Tanzania - TA2015050 Kigoma 12 surface | ecosystem: Environmental > Aquatic > Freshwater > Lake | place: Tanzania: Lake Tanganyika... | reverse complement strand
GCCTGCGCCAAAACCGCTCACAGCTGATGCGCCTGCCCCAAGTGCACTGCGCGGAGAGCTACCTGGGCAACGCCACGATCGATCTCCTCAGGAAGGAGATCGGGCTGTTATCAAGCGGATGAAGAGGTTCGAACTCTCGACCCTCTCCTTGGCAAGGAGATGCTCTACCACTGAGCTACATCCGCATTAGCCGAGGCAGTGCCTTCGACCCACGAATCATGCATGACGAGGGTGCCCTGGGTCAAACAAACGGCTGATCGGGCAAGATGGCCCCATGCTCAAGGCCCTGCAAGCGGATCTGGAGATCATCCGCGAACGTGATCCAGCAGCCCGCGGAACGCTGGAGATCCTGCTGTGTTATCCAGGCCTGCATGCGCTCACCCTGCATCGCCTCAGCCATCGGCTCTGGCAGTGGCGTACGCCATTGCTGCCAAGGCTTCTCAGCCAGTTGGGGCGATGGATCACGGGTATCGAAATCCATCCAGGGGCACGGATCGGTCGCGGTGTGTTCATCGATCACGGCATGGGCGTGGTGATCGGAGAAACGGCTGTTGTGGGCGATCAGTGCCTGCTGTATCAGGGCGTTACCCTGGGAGGCACGGGCAAAGCCCATGGACAGCGTCACCCCATGCTGCAATCAAATGTGGTGGTTGGAGCTGGCGCCAAGGTGCTTGGGGCGATCGAGGTGGGAGCCAACACCAGGATTGGGGCTGGGTCGGTGCTGCTAAGGGATGTGGCGCCGAACAGCACGGTAGTGGGCATCCCCGGCCGAGTGATCCACCAAAGCGGTGTGCGAATCGACCCTCTGGCTCACTCAGCGCTGCCCGATGCGGAAGCCCAGGTGATTCGCTCGTTGATGGAGCGACTGGATCATCTGGAAGGCGAATTGGCTCGAACCCAATCGTGCCTGCAATTATTGGCGGCGGGACAACCCATGGAGGAAGCCTGCCGCGGAGAGGCCCAGAACCTCAAAGACCGTGAGATTCTGGCTTTCTTGGGAGATGAAGAAAGCGGGGAGGGATCAGAAAGGTGAGATTACGTTTCGTTTCAGCCCTAGTGGAGCATCGAGAGCTGTGGTGGCGCCTTACGGAGCGAGCGGTGGCCAGCCGGTACAAGGGCTCAGCCCTAGGCTTCGGCTGGAGCTTACTGCAGCCCTTGGTGATGTTGGCGGTGTATACGTTTGTGTTTTCAACGATCTTTAAAAGCCGGTGGAGCGGCTTAGAGGAATCTGGCACGCTGGGCTACGCCGTGAATCTTTTTGCCGGGTTGATTGTGTTCAACCTGTTTGCAGATTGCATTGCGGCATCACCAGGTTTGGTCATAAACAACAAAAACTACGTCACCAAAGTGATCTTTCCTCTGGAGCTACTGGGAGCGACAACTCTCGGGTCAGCCGTCTTCCAAGCAGTCACAAGCGCATTGATTTTGGTTGCCTTCGAATTGCTGGCCTTTCATGCCATTCCAGTCACGCTGATCTGGCTACCGTTCGTCTGGATGCCTCTGCTGCTGGGCTGCCTGGCGATCAGCTGGGTACTGTCTTCCCTCGGGGTCTATGTGCGGGATCTGGAGCAGTTAATGCCGATGCTAATAAGTATGATGATGTTTCTGAGCGCCGTATTTTACCCGATTACCTCATTGCCAGCAGATGTGCAGCCGATAATGCACTTGAATCCGCTGGCATTGGTGATTGAACAAACACGTAAGGTAGCGATCGATGGGCTGGCTCCAAGCCTGCGCTATCTCGCGATGGGAATAGTAAGCGGGGTCTGGGCATGTGAAATTGCTTATCGAGGATTCCAGCGTGCACGCAGAGGCTTCGCCGATGTTCTCTGAAAAGAACTTAGCCATTGAGGCGGAAGGGCTGGGAAAGTGTTATCGGCTCTACGACAAGCCAAGCCAAAGGCTCAGGCAAGCTTTGCCGTGGCAGAGGAGACGTCTATATCGAGAATATTGGGCTCTGCGTGATGTGAGCCTCACACTGCCTCAAGGGCAAACACTGGGAGTGATCGGACGTAATGGATCGGGCAAAAGCACGCTCTTACAGCTGATCTGCGGCACGCTGACACCTAGCGAAGGTCACGTGCGTGTAAACGGAAGGATAGGGGCACTACTAGAGCTGGGTAGCGGTTTTAATCCAGAATTCACGGGCATAGAAAATGTACGCCTAAATGCTGCGGTGTTGGGGTTGAAAGGAAGTGATGTCGATAGAAAGATGGAAGGGATACTTGCCTTTGCTGATATCGGCGACTTTGTGAGCCAGCCCGTAAAGAATTACTCAAGCGGCATGGTGATTCGCCTGGCCTTTGCGGTGCAAGCCTACATTGATCCCGCTGTACTTATTGTAGACGAAGCATTGGCCGTTGGTGATGAATTATTTCAAAAGAAATGCTTCTCTAGACTAAAAGAACTAAAAGAGAATGGAGCATCTATAATTCTTGTAAGCCACAGCTGCACACAGATAAATCAACATTGTGACAGAGTTATAATGCTGAACAAGGGCTGCATTGCAATGGAAGGTGAATCACAACTTGTCACGAACGTTTATCAGCAATTATTAAATGAACCGGAGGAGAAATGGCGTAGTATTTTGAGTAGACAGTACATAAGCGAAAGCAGTTGGGCAGTAACAGGTGGGCTAAAATCAGAAGTAGGTATGCTGGAAGAAAATCAGACTAAAAGAACAATTGCTTCCGCAAGGCTAAATGATAGCCTCATATCCGTTTCTAAAATTGAATACAAAAGCAAAGGGGCGAAGATTGATTCGATTATAATGACAACTCCTGATGGCATTGAGATTAATACAGTCCCGCATAGACAAGCGTTCTGCATAAAGATAAAATTATCTGCTATAAAAGATTTTAAAAGGTTGAGAATTGGATGTTTTATTGCTAACAAAGAGGGGACTAGAGTAACAGGGCAAGCCTATCCAAGGCAAAGAGAAAATGGCCTAGAAATGCAGAGTGGAAACGAAGAAACACATGAATTTAGATTTCGTGGTGGATTATGGCCAGGAATTTACTTTGTGGGCGCTGGACTAACGGAAGTTGGAATTAATGGCAGGTTTATTCATAGAATAGTTGACGCACTAGCAATACAAGTAGTTGGCAAGGAAGATATACTAACAATAGGGGACACAGATATGTCTTTAGAATAATCGGGATTAGAAAAACGTTTCATTCGCTAGGATAGCTTAATAATATGAGGCGGAGGTAAGTGGAAATATCAGATCAAGAAATTTCAGATGAACAAGAATGCCGATGCAAAGGATAACGAAATAATCATTATGCCAGGGTTCTCATATGTGTTTGATAAGGTGAACATGCGCAAATAATTTGAAATGGTAAAAAAGATAAAGGATAAGAGATCAGGCTAGACTGACATATAAATCAGCTTAGATCGTATGTACTATTAGTTAATACGGATAGTTGGCAATACTCACGATAATATACAAAAAGTGTAAGGGAATCTAGGTGACAGCCATAAGAAGAACAGAATAAATGGAATAGATTAATTAGTTTTGGAGAGAATTTGAGACGCACGTCGGTATACGGCGAAAAGAATGAGAGGCATGAAAAGGATGCGTAGGCTGAAAAGTATAAGCCTTGACTCACCAGTGCAAGGTTGATAATGAGATAGGGAACGCCTCGAGACAGGTGAGTCCCTTAGTTGAGTGACTAAGGAATACATAAAATCATTAGCCGACTGGTAACTAATTTTAGCCTGCATGGAAGATTTTGCAATAGATACAAGAACGTTGATTATAAAATAAGAAAGTACTTGGTTCTTGAATAAGAGAGCACACTGGGCTGTAGCACCAAGCCTAAGAAAACAAATGTGTGCAGTCTCTGATATATGGAGAAGAAGATTAAGATCAAATCCTGAAAGGAGCCCCTGTACAACACCAGTAGTATTGAATGGGTTTATTAGATAGGAGTAAAACTGATTGGCATCATAAAAGATAGAATTTGAATGTGAGTACAATTGCCAAAGAAAAACTTCGTCTTCAAGATATCTTAGTTTTTCATCAAAAAGAATATTATTATCGCGGAGGAAACTAAGTAGAATTAACCTACCCTTGCAATCGAAAATACCCTTATCTGATAGAGATTGGAATCTTTTGCGGAAAAGACGGGGTACATCAATACTAGTAAATAGAGTATTAGAGGGATATATGGTGCATCCAGCTCTAATATTATTAGCTTGGGAATTAATCCACTTAGTATCACATAGAATAACCTGTAAATCGGGATAAGCAATCAAATGTTGGGATAAAGATTCGAATGTATTAGCCTCAATGATATCATCAGCATCAAGGAAAAAGATATAGGAACAAGATGCTGCGTGTATGCCGACATTACGAGAAGCGCCTGGGCCAAGATTAGATTCATTTGATATAAGTGACATTGATTTCGACGAATATATAAATTCCTTAATTAAAGACTGGGTGTTGTCTGTAGAGCAGTCATCAATAAAAAGGATCTCATATTGCTGAGGCAGAATGAGGGATTTAATGCAACTAAAAAGGGCAGGAAGATACTGCGCTGAATTAAATGTTGTAATGACTAAAGATATCGAGAAGTAAGAATTGGAAATCATGTGTACATAATTAGACTTCAATAACTTAGGTGATATTGTATGTTGTGTATGTAAGGAGACCTTTGGTCTGTTTACCTGCAACTACCATGCCCTTACCATTATAGCCACGAGAGGAAGTGGCGTCATAAGGTCGACCAACACAATAATTACACCCAGGAAAAAATGGCTTATTGGAGATAAAATTAATCAACTTAGATTTTAGATCAGGGAAGTCGGAAGATAAGTCGACATAATTACCAGGGTCATCAGGAATGGCATTGAGATTTGCAGCATTAGCAATAAACGGGCAACGATATAATCTGCCGTGCAAGAGTGTATACAGGTACTTTACACAACACTCTTTAAAGACTTCACGAAGCTGAGTTGAAGTGCGATCATGATAAGTTATTGTGCTACAATCAACCCAATATTGTGCAGGTGTTGTGACATAACTAATCTGATATTTGTCTAACCTAGACTCTAACTCGGTCAAATTACGGGAAAGGGCGCCATAACTAGTAATAATAAAGTTAACATTGGTACCAGATATAGACATCAATTCAGTTTCAGAGGGTGAGATTGTTCCATTAGTGTAGATGTAGATCATCTGAGATGGATGATCATATGCTAATTGACGGCAAATTACAGACCAATCCTTGTTAAGTAGGGGCTCGCCTCCGATAATTCTAAACTCTGATATTAAATCAACAGAATTTGAAAGACGACGTATTGAGGCAAGTATGCTATCCGATGAGAAGGGGGAGTGCTTAGAATAATATGGCATGAGATTACAACAGCTTTCACAACGAAGTGTACACTTGGTGGTAATCATGACGTCTAGACTACGCATATATGATGATGACCGACCAGCCTTATATATAGTATGACTATTGATACAGACTTGAAGGCGAGAACGCATATAATCATTTGTAGCAGAAGAATGGCTGTGAGCATCTACATTATAATGCAAGAGTAGGTCTAAGGGAGAAAAGAACTCGCTGTAACCCAGCTCCGAAAGCTGCTCAATACAATCTTGAATATGCTGAGACGCTATAATAAAACGGGCAGCATTAAAATGTGTGCGCAAAGCTGGCGTATGATAAACTGGGAGTCCACAAAATAGATGATCACACTTATCTCTTATGCTGTCACAGAAACCGTGCACTCGGATTCCGCGGTCTAAACACGCATTGTAAATAGCTTCAGACTCCTTGACAGCGGCAACAATAATGGTGGGGAGGTCAGATGGCTTGCAAAGAGAAGAAGTGTCGTAAAGCATGATGATACATGGAAATATAAATATACTAGCACGGGAAGGGTCCAGAAAAAGATTTACTATGCTGGTTGGAAGAGTGTCAGCGAGAACGAAAATGAAAAAAAAATTGTGATATGGTGGAAAAAATCTTTAATGGATGATGAGCGAATTAGGTATTGTAGACGTTGGGGGGACGGGAATTACAACCTACTTGAACGGTATGCAATTGGGATACAGATTAATGAGTAGTGTTAAAAATGGTCCAAGCGGTGAAATAAATAACGAAGATAATATACATAATGAAATAAAGAAACAAGCAAAGTTCTTAAAACAAAGAGGGGCAAGGTCAGTAATCGTAGGGTTACCTGGACCAGTAATGGAGATGAGGCAGGGTTTAGTCAACTGTCCACCGTTAGGAGTCGTGATAGATATCAAACGGATTATAGAATGTGAGATGATGGTGGTAAATGATACAATTTGCCAACTCTATTTAATCGATAAGACGATAATGGAGAGGGGAGAGACCTCGGTACTATTAACAGTAGGCACTTCCCTAGGTTGTTGTAGCTTTAAGTCAGAAGATATAAGTATTCCGTTAGGTGTATCAGTAGAATCACATGAGTTGGCGCATGAAAAATTAATCATGATTGATAATATGTCGATACTTCTGGATGATTGTGCATTATACAACAAGATACAGCGTAGAATAGTAGCACATCAAATGTTTAGTGCTGGTGGCTTTGCTGAGTTCTGTGGCTTGAATACTTATATAGATAGCAACAACATGAAGATTGTGATGAAAGAAGAGCTTAGGGAAGCAATAAGACAAAAGCGGATAAAGGAGAATGCGATAGAAAGGTGGAGCTTATGTCTAAATCACCTTGTATGGGACTTTTTGTGCAAAAAAGGTATTCCAATAAAGGGAAGGCCAATACTAAGGGGTGGGCTGATAAAGGCTTTTGCAAATACTCATTATACAGGTATATTAAGTAAATATTTTACACTGAGTGTGTAAAACAGTCTTGCTAGGCACAACTTTAATATTAGGTATGGTGCAAATGATAGGAGTGACAAGAATAATTAGATCTTGATTGAGATGGGAATGGTTGCATATCTAGAAAATCTAAGATTTGCAATTTGATTGGTCGGCTATGTTTGGATTGAATTGTATTTACAGATTTGCATGTATTGTGCAAAAGTGGAATACTGCGGCGAAGCAAGAGGGTGCCTGGCTCGTGTGTAAAATTGAAAGAAAAAATTAGTTCTTCGTTTAAGTATCCGTGAATAAGTCGTAATCTAGAGCAGTGGATGCGTGAACAATGCACCATAAAACGTGTAGAAGGTAAAGAAAGAGAAAAGATTGCAGAATCTCGCAGGTCTTGATGAGCATAGATGGTAGGGGAAGATAGGGATAATCCGCATGCTTGGATGATTGACATAGTATGAGGTATGATATCAGTGATATAATTGATGGTAGGATCATGTCTCTTAGTGAAAGATGAGGAAGATAACATAGAAGTTGGTGTATCGTGCCAAAAAAGATGAATACTGGAACAAAAACTTATGAGCTGAGAAAGCTGATTAAAATATGAGCAGTAAAGTGGGAGCATAGACTCCCAAAATCTATAATGGAGATTTGTACTACAATATTTTTCAAGGTCGCTAAGAAGTTGTACAGGTAAAAGTAGCGGTTTTTCACATAGGATGCTATTATTGTATTCAAATGACAAATCAACGGCAAAAGAATGATCAATATTTTTATTAACAACAAAGGAGTGAGTAGATAGATTAAGGCAAGCCTTTATTGCACATAGGTCACTAGAAGGAACCAATACAACTGGTAAACCATGATATGCTGATGGTAGCTCTATTGATGAGGACAAAAGGAAGATATGGTCAATATTGGCGGCATAAATCTCAAGAAGAGCTGAAATATAATTTTGACTCCACCTACTGTTTCCCCAGACGCAAAAATTATAAGAAGTCATCGGGTTCTATAATATCTATTACTGGATTATCTAGGCTTAATACGGTTGATATGTAGTGCCTTATTTCATCAGAAATATGCCAGGCGCTATTGATTATAGGAACTTGTAATGATGAAAGGTATGAATAAACCTCTGTTTCAGGTAAAATTGGAATATTAGTGCCAGGTATATAATGACCAATTTTTAAAGATCCAACTCGTTCGAAGCAAGCTGAAATATGGTCAGTAGTAAGCCCAAGCATCTGATATGCAATAGCGCTGCGACCTGGAAACGCCTTTGATGGGAGTGGTCCGAAAAGATTTACATAGTGGGAGATAAGTTCGCTTTTAGATTTAACCCATTTAGCAATCTTTACTTGCATATTAAGTATATCATCACAGACGCGCTCTCTCTCTAGAACGTGTGGTGATATATGCTGAGATTCTGAGATGGAATTAGTAAGTGTAACCCGTATATTGCCTCCATATCGTCCAGGGAAATTAACATCAAGAATTGACATATTAAGCAGTTGTGCTATGTATTGAAATGATGTGAGGCTGTATGTTCGTGGATGTTCATGGTAGAAAGTATCAAATTGATTTTTCTCAACGACACTGGCCAGATAGTGGTTTTCAATGACGACAATTGAATCATTTTTTAGTAGGAGTTTTAAAGCGCCAAGAAGTTCTGGTAAGTTACTAATATGAGCAAAGACATTTGTAAATATAATAACGTCTGGCGGACCATATAATGACAGAAAAGACTCTGCAACAACAGAGTTAAAGAAGGAATGTAATATTGTGTGTCCGTTCTCGGTAGCCTCAAGAGCAGCTGCGGTGGGCTCTATGCCATAAGTATCGGCTTGATAGACTTTTCGAGCGATATTAAGAAGCGATCCGTCATTACATCCAATATCGAGGATTTTTTTTCCAGAGAGGGGGCATAGATTATTGAGTGACGAGAGAAGATTCTTCATACCATCTAACACATCTTGTGTAAAGCGCGGCCTATAGTGGTAATCTTGTGGGAATAGAATAGTAGGGTCAACTTGGGTTTCATTATATGCGGTACGACATTGCGTACAATATTGTATATTAATAGGGTAATATGATTGTAAGGTGCCTGATCCGATTTTCTTGAGGTCATCACAAAGTGGATGGTTACCAAGTGAAAAGGCCTTTACAGTGGTCGCGCCGCAAATCTCGCAAAGCATGGACGAATCGGTAATTTATAATTCTAGCACGCGTTGCGCAGAGTTATTCGGCAATGAAATACTGAATGTCACGAAGACAAAGTTCGAAAGGCTGTTTGTCTAGAGTTAGATAATCAGAATACCATCTAACAGTAGAAACTACAGCTTCTTTGACAGAGAACTTAGGAGACCAGTTGAAGTGATAGAATGCTTTATTGCTATTAACAAAAAGCAGATGCGACTCTTTATAATTGGGAGATGGCGAAAGCGAATAGTGTATGTCAGGCAGGTTCTGTTTGACAAGTTTTACGACATCCTCAACCATTATGTTTGACCTACAATCAGGTCCGAAGTTATAGGATTCGTGTTGCCATGAAGACTGAGTTGCCATAAATTCAGCCAAATGTAAATAGCCATTGAGGCAATCAAGAACGTGTTGCCATGGACGAGTTGAAGCTGGGTTTCTAAGTAAAAGGGGTGTTCGAGCCTGAAAGGACCTCATAATATCTGGAATGAGCCTATTGTGAGACCAGTCGCCACCACCTATTACGTTGCCAGCGCGTGCTGTGGCTACTCGTAGATTACTATTAGTACCTTGCGTGAGGAAGGAACTTGACCAAGCACTAACTGCAAGCTCGGCAGATGCTTTACTTGCGCTGTAAAGATCATTACCACCAAGTTTATCGGTTTCGCGATAGCCATGAATCCATTCCTCATTATGGTAAACTTTGTCGGTGGTAACAATAATTACTAATGCATTAGAATTGGCATGATATAGCTGATTAAGTAGGTTGAGTGTACCACGAGTATTGATATCCCAAGTTTCAATGGGTGAGATAAAAGATTCGGCAACTAAAGGTTGGGCTGCAAGGTGAAACACAATCGTCGGCATGAAGGTGTTAATGAGATCATATAGAGGCTGTTCAGATCTGATATCGGCTAAAACTTCTAAATCAAGAAACTTAGATCGAATATGAAAATCTTTGAGTATGTTGGACGAAGAAAACAGACCACGAGAAAATCCGGCGATTGAAGCGTCGAGTTGTTTCAATAGGATAGACAGCCATGATCCCTTAAAGCCGGAATGGCCAGTAATAAGGACACGTTGATCAGACCATCTGAATACTTTGCTCATAGTGTTACCAGATTTTCCAGGGAGCTTTACCACTAGACCAGAGTTGCTCTAAAAGTTGTTTCTCTCTAAGAGTGTCCATTGGCTGCCAAAACCCATGATGAACATACGCATTAAGCTGGCGTTCATTGACAAGTTTTTTGAGAGGTTGCTCTTCCCACATTGAATCGTAATGGGGGAGATAATCTAACACGGAGGGATCAAGAAGAAAGAAGCCTCCATTGATAAAAGAGTCTTGTTGCAGTGGCTTCTCTGTGAAGTCTAAAACAGAGGAATCCTTAGTCACATCAAGATCGAGCTTAAGTATCCCGAAGCGACCAGGATTAGTGACGGCCGTAACAGTTGCTATCTTGTTGCTCAACACATGAGAGTCATACAGGGCACGAAGGTCAACATCAGCCAGACCATCACCATAAGTCAGAAAAAACTTGGAGCCATGAAGATATTTGGAAACTTTCTTGAGACGACCGCCAGTAAGTGTATTTTCACCGGTGTCAACAAGGGTTACACTCCAAGCTTCTCTAGGTTCGTCATGGTAATAAGTGGTTCTTAAGTGATAGTCAAAGGTAACATCAGAGGCATGTAAAAAATAGTTTGAGAAAAATTCCTTAATGACATATCCCTTGTAACCGCAGCATACAATAAAGTCTGTGAATCCTTGGGATGCAAAGATCTTCATAATATGCCAAATAATAGGCATGCCTCCAATCTCAACCATAGGCTTCGGCTTAAGGTGCGTCTCCTCGCTTAGCCGAGATCCGAGACCTCCAGCGAGTATAACAACTTTGACGGATGTGGACAATTCCATAAATAAACATAATAAGCAATAGTAGCACATGAGACGAATAAAGTAATATCTTTGTAACAATAAAAAGTAAATATAGAGCGAATATTGGAGGATAAAACTGAAAATACGTTTAGAGATATCAACATGTAATTGCAAAGAGAAGTAGAAAGAAATGCAATGGTGAAAGAGGGCAAGTTGGAATATTAATCGCAAAAAAAAACCCCCTCCTAAAGGAGGGGGTTGTGAATGATACCAATCGTTAATCGAGGTCAAGAGTGACTGTCTTGCCACCTTGTAATGTAATCCCGGCAATACCATTTGAAGCAGCAGTTCCGACCCGCACAACCATGTCAGTAGTACCACCTTGGACGAAGAGGTAACTAACACCTGCTCCATCACGGAAGGCTACTGTAGAGCCGACTGTGGTGAGTTGACTGTTGATCAGGGAAACACGAGCAGTGACATCTGTGTCGTAAGTACCGGTGAAGACAACTACACCGTTTGTACCAGTTGCAACAGTAGTACCACTGACAACTGCAGAGAACGAGCCGAGTGCTAAACCAGCGGGATCATAGTAGAAGACGTGGCCACCGGACTGGGCTCCACCACCAACAGCAATTGTGTCCATTGCGGACAAAGTGGACTGATCAGTAGCCGAGTAGCCCCAAGTTACGGTTCCAGTCATACCAGTAAGGCTAGCGCCACTACCGATGCGATCAGCGCCAGCACCTCCGTAAACGGTTGCTGCGCTGGCGATACCAGTTTGATTAGTTATACCACCAGAAATATTGATGTGATCGTTATCACCACCGCCGTAAACAAGCTGCGACTGGATGCCAGAGAGAATTTGAATAACGTCTTCACCGGCACCACCTGCAATGGTACCTGCTGAAGCAGTGGTATCAAACTGGAATAAATCGTTTCCAGCTGCACCGGCAACATAGTTGTTACCACCATCATCAAGACCAGAGATGTAAATGCTGTCATTTCCAGCACCTCCATCGATCGTTGATGCAGACCAGACACCGAAGGAGCCTGAAATTACATCATTACCATCATAGATTGTGCGCGCACCGAAGGTATCGCCAGCAATCATCAAGCCACGTGCAACTCCGCCGGCGATAGAAGCGGTAAGAGTGATGGAATCATTACCACCGCCACCAGCGACTGTGAAGGAAGAAGCGCCAGAAATGGAGCCGGAAATAATGTCATCACCGCCTCCAGCCAATATTTGTGATTGGTTGGTGACTCCAGAAGCAGTATTGACAAAAGTGATGGAATCGTCACCCTGCCCACCTTGAATGGTAGAGGCAGTGAAAGTACCACCAGTAAGGACAAGACTCACGATGTCATTACCACCGCCAGCTTCAATAAAAGCTTGATCAATAGTAAGTCCAGTGCCCAGCAGTCCGTTACCAGTTCCAAGGGCCGCATTACCAGTCCAGACATTATTTACATAAGTAAAGGAGCCTATGACATCATTGCCAGCTCCCCCGCCAATGGTGGACTCTTGTAAGGTTACAAGTTGGTTGCCGAAAGCGATTGAATCATTACCAACATTTCCGTAGAGTTTGGAATTGCTAATTGAGCGTACTGCACGTTGAGACGTGACAACACCTGTAACAGTCCCACTGGCAACAACATTAATAACGCCACTAAGGCCTGTAACACCTGTGCTGAATGAGCTGGCGTAAAT
>Ga0194130_10007083_pt1 | contig 12606 bp, 7 predicted proteins | sample TA2KigsurfametaG_FD_160084 | JGI IMG/M metagenome (GOLD analysis project Ga0194130, IMG submission 160084) | Freshwater microbial communities from Lake Tanganyika, Tanzania - TA2015050 Kigoma 12 surface | ecosystem: Environmental > Aquatic > Freshwater > Lake | place: Tanzania: Lake Tanganyika... | reverse complement strand
CGGCGAAAAGCCGACGGCTTCTGGGATGTAACCACCGAAAAAGTTGGGCAGTCCACCACTGAAACCTACACGCACCTGGTCGTCGCCAATGGACACCATTGGAAGCCTCGAATGCCCAACTATCCGGGCAACTTTACTGGTGAACTCCTCCACTCCCATAACTTCAAAAAGGCCGCTCCCTTTGCAGGTAAGCGCGTGCTGGTGATCGGCGGAGGAAACTCTGCCTGTGATGTGGCTGTGGAAACCAGCCGCGTATCTGCCTTTACCGCCATCTCCTGGAGAAGAGGGTACAACATTGTGCCCAAATTCCTGTTTGGCAAGCCCTCCGACAAGGTAGCCGAAGGCACCAAATGGCTACCAATCAAGGTGCGTAGTTTCTTCAACAAATTGATGCTCAAAGTCTTTGTGGGAGACAATTCCGTGTATGGACTCCGTCCGGTCACCGAAGCCTTTGGAGCCACCCACCCCACCATCAACGACGAACTCCTCCACAAAATCCGTCATGGCAAAGTAAGCCCGCGACTAGATATTGACCGATTTGAAGGCAACACCGTGGTTTTTGAAGATGGGCGTCAGGAAGATTACGACAGCGTCATCGCCTGCACGGGCTACTGGCTCACACACCCCTTTTTCGAAAAGGAATTGATCGACTACAGCACAGGACCCGTGCCTTTGTACCTAAAAATGTTCCATCCTAGCCTCTCCAACCTCTACTTTATCGGCATGTTTCAGCCACTGGGCTGCATTTGGCCCGGTGCGGAGTTGCAGAGTAAACTGATGGCGCAGGAACTGATTGGCGCCTGGAAGCGACCCAAGAACTTGGCCGAGCTCTGTGAAAAAGAGGTGACCAACCCGCATTACAAGCAAGTAAATACCCCAAGGCATACCATCACCGTGGACTTCCACCTCTTCGTCAAGGCCTTGAAGCAGCAACTTCCTAAAAACTACGTATCCAAAAAGCCAAAAAATCCTGAAGTGCTAACCCCTGCCTAAGGCATCTTTAACTTTTCAAAAACCAAATCAAAACGTCAAACCTATCCCAATCCAGCCATGCAGATCAACGACCATAACCCCCTCCTTCCCTACGTCCCCGCAGCCGATCGCTACGATCAGATGAAGTACCGCTACTGCGGCAACAGCGGCATCCAACTCCCAGAAATCAGTTTGGGCCTTTGGCACAACTTTGGGCACAATGCCGACTTTACTCTGGGAAGAAGGATTTTAAGAAGAGCGGTTGATTTGGGGATTTGCCACTTTGATCTGGCCAACAACTACGGTCCTCCCTTTGGATCGGCAGAGGAAAATTTCGGACGAATGCTGCAGAAGGATTTCCTTCCCTACCGAGACGAACTCCTGATTTCCTCTAAGGCAGGCTGGGACATGTGGCCCGGTCCCTACGGTAACTTTGGTTCTAAAAAATACCTGATTACCAGTTGCGATCAGAGTTTGAAGCGCATGGGATTAGATTACGTGGATATTTTTTACCACCACCGTCCCGATCCCAAGACTCCGTTGGAAGAGACCATGGGAGCCTTGGACCTGCTGGTTCGTCAGGGAAAAGCCCTCTACGTAGGCATCTCCCAGTACAGCGCCGAAGACAGCACACGTGCCTATGAAATCCTGAAGTCCTTGGGAACGCCCCTATTTATTCACCAACCCCGCTACAGCATGCTAGACCGCTGGGTGGAACAGGGATTGATGGAGGTGTTGGGGCAAAAAGGAGTAGGAAGCATTGCCTTCTCTCCTTTGGAGCAAGGCTTGCTCACCGACAAGTACTTGAAAGGAATCCCGGCTGACTCCCGTGCTGCCAAGGATGGGCGGTACCTGAAGCCGGAGCAGATTGCTCCGGAGAAATTGGCGATTATTCAGCGCTTGAATGAGGTGGCGCTGCGTCGAGGACAAACCTTAGCCCAACTCGCCATTGCTTGGCTCTTGAAGGATCCACGCATTTCATCCGTATTGGTGGGGGTATCCCGTCCCGAGCAGCTGGACGACAACGTGGCCGCCATCCAGAATAGCCGGTTTAGTGCAGATGAATTGGCGGAGATTGAGGGTATTTTGAGGGGGTAACGGGAAACCGGCCTGGGAAAGGATTTTTTTCTTTTTTCTTCCCGGGGAATTTCAGGGAAAAATCCCGAAGATCAAGAGATTTAAATCAGCGTCTTTTTCATTTTTTAATCTGCGTGAAATAAAAACTTAAGAGGCAATTATTTCATAAACCTTCGAGGTTTTGGAAACCTCAAAGGTTGTTCCTATTTTCCCTTACACAAATACCAGCATCCCATGGGAATCACACGAAGAGATTGGATCAAAACTGCCTCAGTTAGCAGTGGAATGGCTTTATTGGGAGGAAATGCCCTCCTCAACCCGCTGCAAGCAGTAGCAGCCCCAGTTTACACCCCTCGCCCTTTGGCAGGGATGATTCGCCTCGGATCCAACGAGAACCCCTACGGTCCCTCGCCTAAAATGAGGGCGGCCATGCAAGCCGCCTTTGACGAAGGATGCCGCTACCCCTGGTCCTCAAACGCCTCCCTAGTCAAGTTAATCGCAGCCAAGGAGGGAGTGCCCGAGGACCACATCGTCACCGTTGCCGGTTCGGGCGAAGGACTGAAAGTAGCAGGCCTCACCTTTGGACAGGGTCGGGAGATCATCTCCTGCTTCCCCACCTTTCTGACCATGATGGAGTATGCCTCCCTTTGGAGTACGGATATCAACTGGGTGCCTTTGACCAAGGACCTGGACTATAATTTGGAAGAAATCGAGAAGCGCGTATCCTATGAAACAGGCCTCGTGTTCCTTTGCAATCCAAATAACCCTACTGGTAAGCTCCTTCCTGCAGACCAGGTGCTTGACTTCTGCGAAACGGTCAGCAAGCGTACCGTGGTCTTCTCCGATGAAGCCTACTCGGACTACATCACCGAACCCAACTACCCCTCCATGGTGCAGCTGGTCAAAAAAGGGATGGATGTGGTCGTGTCCCGCACGCTATCCAAGGTGTATGGACTCGCCGGCATTCGTGTGGGGTACCTGATCGCTCGGCCTGAATTGACGGCCAAACTCCGTCAGCGGGTGGTGGCTGATACGAATATCATGGCTATAGAAGCGGGCAAAGCCGCTTTGCAAGACCAGGATTTTTACCGCTTTTCCCTACAGAAAAATAACGAAGCCAAGGCCATCCTCACCCAGGCTTTGGACGAACTCAAACTTCCCTATCTTCCCTCCCATGCCAACTTTGTCTTGTTTCAATCAGGAAGAGACATCACGCAATTGAATGCCGAGATGGCCAAAAAAGGAGTGGTAGTAGGCAGGCCTTTTCCTCCCCTCAACGATTGGTGCCGCATCTCCACGGGTACGATTGAAGAAATGAACCTTTGCGTAAAGGCCCTCAAGGAAGTACTGGGATAATGTTTGCAAAAGACCTGATTCTAGAAAGTGAACGCATTTTGCTGCGCCCACTTTTGCAGGAAGATTTACCAAGGTTGCTGGAATTGACGCAGGATCCGGGGCTGTGGACCTATTTCACCCATGACTTGAGTACGCTTGCTGGGCTAGAAGCTTGGGCATCAGGGCATTTTTCGGAGGATCGCTTCCAATTTGTGGTGGTGGATCAAGACAGCCAGCAACTTTTAGGGTCTACGGGATTTGGCAATTACTTCCCTCGGGACCAGCGGATAGAGATTGGCTGGACCTGGCTGGGACATGCTGCCCAGGGTACGGGCACCAACCAGAAGATGAAGTTCCTGATGCTTGCCTATGCTTTTTAGGAATTGGGTATGCTGCGTGTGGAGTTCAAGACCGATGTCCTCAACCTCCCCGCCCGCAAGGCACTACTCCGACTCGGCGCCACCGAGGAAGGCATCCTCCGCAGCCATACCCTGATGACCCATGGCAGAAGAAGAGATACGATTTATTACAGTTTTTTGAAGGGGGAGAAGTGGTTAACTGGTGAATTGGTTAACTGATTAACCTGCCAGTCGCAAGCTGGTTGATTATTCGTTAAAGGTTAAGTGTTAAAATTGTCTCCCTACGGGAGGTAGGCTTGCCGCAGGCAAGTTAAACGTTAAAAATGTTAAGGGCCTGATATTAGTATTGATGGTTTACTTTTAGAATTAGTTTAAACCCCGAAGGAGCCTGCCCCGCAGTATTGCGGGGGTGTAACAATTATAACCCCAGGTAAAACCCGGGGTAGGAATACCAAACTTGCTTAGAACCCCGAAGTGGGTGATACAAAAAAAGTATCGCCACCTTCGGGGCTCTGAATTTCTAATACTCCTAATAACCCCCGGTTTCACAGGGGGTCATCGTTGTTTGGTTCCTTTGGAACTAGGATTTACCACTAATTCTTCCCGCTGATTCTAACGGAAAAATCCCGCAGATCAAACCAAATAAATCAGCGTATTTTTTCACCTTGGATCAGCGTGAACTAAAAATTTGGGGACATAAACCATAAACCCATACTTTTTCGGAATCAATTCCGAAAAAGTAGCAACTATTTTGGATTTCATTCCGAAAAAGTTAACAATCCATTCAATTCTGTGGAAATTGTTATTTGGATCGTAACTTCAAAATTTAATTTGTGGCGCAAACGGATTAACGCTTAACCTTTAACATTTTATCAGCTACAATTAAACAGTTAACCAGTTAACCCCTTTTTTTAACATACCTTTCCACCAAGCGCTCGGCGCAGCGCTCCCCATCCATGGCGGCGGAGACGATGCCCCCCGCATAGCCGGCACCTTCTCCGCAGGGATACAAGCGCTTGATTTGGGGATGCTCAAAGCTCTCCTTGTCGCGTGGAATCCGCACCGGGGAGGAAGTACGGCTCTCTACCCCGATCAACTGGGCCTCGTTGGTATAATACCCCTTCATTTTTTGCCCAAAGGCTTCGAAAGCCATGGCCAAGCGCGCTGCAATAAAGTCAGGCAGTACCTCCCGCATTTCTACAGCCTCCAAACCGGGCTGATAGGACGTGTCCAGCAAACTCCCACTTACCTTTTTGTTCACAAAATCCACCATGCGCTGCGCGGGAGCCACCTGGTTTTTTCCTCCTAGTTCCCAAGCACGCTTTTCCACTTCAGCTTGGAAGTGCATGGCAGCCAGGGGACCATATTTCTGGTATTGGGGTAAGTCCTCGAGTTCCACGGATACCACCATGCCTGAGTTGGCAAACTTGCTGTCTCGGCGGCTGGGGCTCATTCCATTCACCACCAACTCACCCGGAGCCGTAGCTGCCGGCACAATAAATCCCCCCGGGCACATGCAAAAGCTAAATACTCCACGCTGCACCCCATTGTAATTCGTCTGCTGTACCAGAGAGTAGGCAGAGGCCGGCAGGTAAGGTCCACGGTCCACTGCGCAGTGGTACTGGATCCGGTCGATCAAGGTCTGGCTGTGCTCGATGCGCACGCCGAGGGCAAAAGGCTTCGCCTCAATCAAAATGGCTTTTCGATGAAGCAATTCAAAAATATCCCGTGCGGAGTGACCTGTGGCCAGAATAACGCCTAGTCCTTTGATGGTATCTCCATGTTGGGTGATCACCCCGGAGATCTCATTTCCTTCCAGGATGAAGTCTTCCACACGCGTTTCAAAAAGAACCTCCCCTCCTGCTTCCAGGATTGTCTCGCGAAGTTTGGCCACCAAGACGGGGAGTTTATTCGTCCCGATATGCGGATGCGCGTCTACCAGGATCTCCTCGGTGGCGCCATGGGCCACGAGGATCTCCATGATTCGACGGATATCGCCTCGCTTCTTGGACCGGGTATAGAGCTTGCCATCGGAGTAGGTACCTGCCCCTCCCTCCCCAAAGCAGTAGTTGGAATCGGGATGGACAACCCCCTCCTTGTTGATGGCAGCTAGGTCGCGGCGGCGAGCGCGCACGTCCTTGCCTCGCTCGATGAGGATGGGTTTGACGCCCAACTCAATCGCTCGCAGAGCGGCAAATAATCCTGCTGGCCCTGCTCCCACGATGAGGATGGGATCGGCATTAGCTACGTTGCCATAGGTAGGAAAATGGTCCAGTAAGGAACTGGGGGATTCGTTGATAAAGAGTTCGGCCTCCACATTCACGAGCACCTTCCGGCCTCGGGCATCGATGGAGCGCCGCGTTTGTCGCGCAAAGGTTTGTGCCGTACCTGCGGGCAGCCCCGCTTTCTTCAATACGGCTTGCTTGAACAGCAAGTCGTCGTATGCCTCCTCTGGGGAGAGTTGTAGGGAAAAAGTTTGTTTCATGGTAAGGTAGTTATCCTTAAAGGCGGTGTAAAAATACGAGGTTGAATTAGTTAATTGATGAATCGTTAAAGATGTTAAAGGTTAAATGTTAAGGGCCTGTCTGCCGGAGGTAGGTTATTTGGTTAACTGATTAATTGTTTAATTGATGGATCGTTAAATAGTTAAAGATTAAATGTTAAGGACCTGTCTGCCGGAGGTAGGTGAATCGTCTACCCATTAAAGTGAATAATCAATAAGAAACCGGCTATTTCGCTCCTCTGGAGCGATTGTTCATTTACAAATTCAATTTTTTATTAACATGTTGCTCCTCCGGAGCAAGTGATTGATGCTCTATTTTTTTTGAATAGGAGGATTAAATGCCCCAGAGGGGCCTGCCCCCTTACTAAGGGGGAGTCGCATCTTCGCTGCCATTAAGAATAAATTAAGAAGGAAGAATTTTTAGCATTTAAATGAATCATGAATCCAAAAAGATTTCTTGAGGAGCAATTTGGGTGACTCCCCCTTACAAGGGGGATAAAGGGGGATTTAAAAAAATTACGTCCTTTTCTCTTTAACTTTTCGCAAAATGATTGATAGATACCAATCTATCAATCATATTTTTATTATTTTTGATCTATAGAAATAAATTCAATCGCTCATGGACTGGATTTGGGAGAGATCAGGCTGGCCAAACTTCAAGTTTGACCCAGCGGAATTCACACAATCAGAACGCGAATTTCATCGAAATGCCGGATTGATTTTAGGTTCGATCCGTGCTGTATCCACTGAAGATGCGGATGAACTAAAGGTGAATCTCATCAGCAACGAAGCCCTAGATACCTCAAAAATTGAAGGCGAGTTCTTGGATAGAGATTCTGTTCAATCCTCCATCCGCGGTCAGCTGGGATTGCAGACGGATGGGAGAAGGTCTGGCACTAAAGAAACGGGGGTTTCCCGAATGCTAGTTGATCTTTACACGAATTACGATAAGCCCCTTGACCAAGAAACTCTTTTTTCTTGGCATCAACTGCTGATGAATGGAAGAATAGATTTAGAAATCATTGGAGGATACCGAATTCATGCAGATCCGATGCGCATTGTATCGGGGAGGTTAGATTCACCCCAAGTTCTCTACGAGGCCCCACCTTCTCAAAGAGTGCCCAAAGAAATGGAAACTTACTTGATTTGGTTCAATCAATCTTTCCATGATGGTCTACCTACCTTGGTTCATGCTGGCTTGGCGCACCTGTATTTTGAATTAATTCACCCCTTTGAGGATGGAAATGGTCGAATTGGAAGGGCAATCGCAGAAAAAGCTTTGGCTATGGGAGCCAAACATCCCTTGATTACCTCCCTATCCAGTACCATTGAGCGAAATAAAAAGGCCTATTATCAGGCATTAGCACAAGCCAATGGCTCCCTGGAGGTAACAGATTGGTTGGTCTATTTTTCTAATGAAGTATTGAAAGCCCAAATCCAGGTACAAAAATTGATTCTATTTACAGTAGAAAAGGCCCGCTATTTCGAGAAATTCCGGGATAAACTGAATGACAGGCAGTCCAAAGTTGCCCTCCGCTTGTTTCGGGAAGGACCAGAAGGTTTCAAAGGTGGACTGAGTGCAGCAAATTACCTGCGGATTTGTACTACCTCATCAGCTACAGCAACTCGAGATTTAGCAGAAATGGTAGACCTAGGCGCCCTTAAAAAAACCGGCAAACTTAGACATACGCGCTACTATCTTCCGATGGCAGAAATCCTCGCATGAGATTTTTTGAGTTTAGGAATCCGCGAAAACAAAAAATCCGCTTTTATTCTTTTTTTGTTTCGCTCCCGAAATGCTCCGGGACAGGCGCCTACGGGGCTCTGACATTTACTATATTTCTCAACCCCCCCGGTTTCACAGGGGGTCATCCTTGTTTCGTTCCTTCGGAACTGGTCTGTGCGGTATTTTCTATCCAATCTGCGTGAAATCAAAAAATCCACTGTACAGCAGATTTGGAAAATCATTCACCAAAAAAGTTTTGTCTCGCAAAGAAGGGAAGTCGCTAAGTTTTAGCCCTCCGTGGTAGAATAGTCCTCTGAGGCCGAAAATTAAAAAAATCAGCGGGCCTTTTCCTTTTAAATCCGGGTGAAAACAAAAAAAATCCGCTATACAGCGGAACTAGAAAATCATTTCATTAAAATAATTTTGTCTCGCAAAGAAGAGAAGGCGCAAAGGTTTAGTCCGCCACAGCGGACAAGCAAAAAGCTGCGTTCAAAAATAATTTAAAATCAATGGGAATAAAATCAACTAGCAGAATACTCCTATCATCACACTTAACCCTTAACAACTTTAACGTTTAACAATTCCCGATTAACCAGTTAACCAATTAAACAGTTAACCATCCGCCGCAGCGGATCAGTTCACCCGATCCAGCGTCTCGAAGCGTGAGGAATTAGATATAAACTCCGGTACCAGCACCTTCAGGTGACGAACGATATCGTATTCGTTATTCTTCTCGATCAGCTCCGCAAAAAGTTCGATCTGATTTCGAATCTTAGAATAGGCCCCTGGATTTACCTGCGCAATCATGATCTTGGGATGATGCGTGATCTGCACCAACTCGTGGTCATTGAGCAGTTCTTCGTACAACTTCTCCCCTTCCCGCAAGCCGGTAAACTGGATTTCAATGTCCTCTCCTACTTTTTTGCCAGAAAGCTCGATCATGCGCTTCGCCAAGTCTACAATCTTCACGGGGCTGCCCATGTCAAAAACATAAACCTCTCCTCCATTCCCCATGATCCCTGCTTCCAGTACCAACTGGCAAGCCTCGGGGATGGTCATGAAGTAGCGCGTGATGTCAGGGTGAGTGACCGTTAGAGGCCCACCATTTGCGAGCTGCTTCTTGAAGAGCGGTACTACAGATCCATTCGAACCCAAGACATTGCCAAAACGGGTGGTGATGAAGCGGGTATGGAACTTCGTATGGTTGGTTTCCAAGTACTCATTAAAAGACTGCACGTACATCTCTGCAGCACGCTTGGTAGCTCCCATCACATTGGTTGGGTTTACGGCCTTGTCCGTGGAGACGAATACAAACTTTTCCACCTGATAGAAAGCAGACAGGTCCGCCATGTTCTTGGTGCCCAGCACATTGGTATGGATGGATTCCTCAGGGTAATGCTCCATCAAGGGTACGTGCTTGTAGGCCGCAGCATGGAATACCAGCTGAGGACGGTTGTCCTTAAATAACTCATTCAATCGCTTGCGATTGCGAACATCGGCTAAGACTGTCTTGATCGCAATGCTTGGGTAGCACTCCTTAAACTCTTGCTGAATGTCAAATAAGGGCGACTCGGCTGCATCCAATAGAATCAGTAAGCTAGGCTTATAAAAGGCGATCTGCCGACAGATTTCTGAACCGATGGATCCAGCGGCTCCAGTGACTAGTACTATCTTTTCCTTAATGTAGGAGGCGATTTCGTGCTTGTCCAGCACAATCTCCTCCCGGCTGAGCAAGTCTTCAATGCGTATTTCCTGCAGGGCACCTGCATTCATGTCCCCATTGATCCATTGGTCTACCGGAAGTACCTTTGACACTTTGATATTTAAGCGTAGGCAGGTATCTAAAATTTCATTCTTTCTAGCGATGGACAAGTCTTTCACCGAGATGATTAGGTCCTGCACCCCAAGTTCTTCAACAAGGTCCTCCAGAGAATGAATTCCTCGGTAGATGCGCTTGCCGTCAATATTCTTTCCCTCCTTCTTGGGATCGTCGTCCAGGAAGGCCACCACATTCAATTTGGATTTGATGTCTCGCTTGGCGGCTTCCAAGGCCACCATACCTGATTCCCCAGCTCCATAAATCACTGTAGGGCGAAGGTTAGCCGTTTCCGTACCTTGCTTCAGGTAAATGAAAGTTTGCTTGACAAAAAGACGGTAAAATAGCAAAGCGAAAAACGCAGCCAAACTCGCGATGATCAAGACCGATATGGGCGGAATCATGTTCGCATTCAGGTACTCCCCCTTGACCAGATAGAGTAAGAAGAAGAGCAGAAAATTGATTAAGATGGTCTTGAAGACATTCACTCCATCCTGAAAACCCGTATGTCGAACGATACCCACATAGGTTTTGGTAAAGTTCATCACCAGTATCCCACCTACGGTGTAGGAAAGGCTGGCTCCCAAGACGTGCTCGGGGATTAGGCGGGTCAAATCAAAGTTGAATCGCACGAAGTACGCAAACACCATCGATAAGAAAAGTATGGAAGCGTCTAGGGCGAGAATTACCCAGCGGGGTAGAATACTAATCTTTGCTAAAAATTTCATAGGAAGCAATTAAGCCAAAAACAAAAACCTCCCTTAAATGTAAGGAAGTTTCATAGAAATGCAAGAAAATGTAATTTTAGTTGGACTTAAAATTAGTTGAATTTACCTCCTATCCTTAAGTTGATTACACGATAAAAACAGGCTATTCAACCTCTTTAACCATTAACATTATTCTACACAATCGCTTTATTTGACATTTCCCAATTAAATCACTTGCATGCGGCAAACAGATTAATCAATCTTTTTCAATCCTCTCCCCCAAAAATAAATCAAATTCACCTGACTATGTATCGAGAACAAATTCTGGCTAGCTGGAAACTCAGGTGTACTCGTTTCTGAAAGTCCCCATTGGTAATTTCTGGCATAGGTTCCTTGCAAGCGAGCGAATATTAAAAGGTCTTTGTAGGAAGTATTCCAAATCAAGGCTGTGCTCCAATCAATCCAAGGTTTTCGTTCTCCTTGCTGTCCAAAGGCGCGATAATAGAAGTCTTGATTATTTTCCAAACGCTCAAAAAGAATTCCCAACTTGTCCCATTTTTCAACTAAAGATACTTCTAGGGTTTGCACATTGGAACCTGTTCCTATACCAACTCCCATGGGTTGACCATAATTAGTAAAGCCCCTGACTTGACCATGAGTATGCCATGTAAGCCCACCACCTAAATCATATCTTAAATAACGATTCACAGACTCTTGCTGATGGGTAATTTCCCCACGGATTTGTAAAAATTTAACCGTGCCAGATAGACCAGCTAATTTGATAAACCCAACTTGATAAGCACGTGCATGTTCGGGTGTCATAGTAAACTCTCTCCAATTGAGCGCATGGTCCCGACGGCCAAACTGAAAGTAAACTTCTGCTCTTGCCTTGGTCATTTTATACCTTCCAAAAATAGAAATCTGCTGAGACTGTCGTCTATCATCATAGATTACTGAATTCCCATTCGAAAATAATTTCTCTTTTGCCATAGGCTCCAATACCGGAAGCCATCCTTTTAAATCCTTTGGCCGTTCAGCGTTGTAATATTGATAGGTTCGTGCATATCCAAAACTTAGACCTGGAATCCATTTGGGACTATAACTTAGCATTAAGGCATTGAGATAACGCCAATCTGAGTTAAGGGATGAGAAATAACCTGAATTCAGCTCTTCAATTTGAGTAGGTGCTTGGTTTGATGATTCTAGACGACCAATAAGCACTTGTCCCTCAAAAGATCCTAGAAATGTTTTTGCAGGCTTAGATGTATTTAAACTGATATGAGGAAATCCAGGGGCATTATTTGAGAAAATTAATGTGTTCCACTGTCCTGGACCCCACCATATATTCTTTGTTCCTGCACTTAGTTCAAAAGCACCTACTCGCAAACTAATACTTGATTGCCCCCAGAATGCTTTGGAATAGGTAGAATTCCCAAATCGCTCTGGAGTATCTCCTGTATTCCAATATGAAAATCTAGCACCAATCGTACCAGAAGAAAAAGTATCTGGGAATCCGGGAAAAGCTAAATTTTGAGCAGTAACCAACTCGGGCTGAAGCTGAATATGCAAAATAGAAAAGCGCGCTTGAAAACCTGTGCTCAAAAATGTTTGGGCACCCCTAGCAGGAATCATCCCATATTCTCCACCCACAAAGGGGCGCTTTCCATCTAACCGAGTATTAAAATAAATTGGAAGAAGAGCATAGTCAAAAACCTTTTTGTTTCGTGATAGACTATCCCTTTGATAAAAAAGATCCTCTACTGATGCAGATGCAGTACGAAGCATCCAGCCCGTACAATTAGTAACGGTGTCGTTAAAAATCTTTCTTCTTTGGAATTCATCTAAAGTCTGGTTACCAAAAGCAGTTTCTTGAGCCTGGATAACACAAACAGGAAGAAAAATCAAAAAATAAAAGTAAAGTGTGTGCCGGTTCATTCCAAAAAAAGGTTCTTTGATGATCAAATTTAAGAATAAGGATTGGGAAAATTTTAAGAAATGATTTTCAGTTAAAAATAGGCTTAATTAAGCTAAATTTAAGCCTCTATCGAGACTGTTTTGGTTTAATGGTGTGGACCACACTAATTTTATAGTATTTTAATATTGATTATCAG
>Ga0194130_10007077_pt1 | contig 12617 bp, 8 predicted proteins | sample TA2KigsurfametaG_FD_160084 | JGI IMG/M metagenome (GOLD analysis project Ga0194130, IMG submission 160084) | Freshwater microbial communities from Lake Tanganyika, Tanzania - TA2015050 Kigoma 12 surface | ecosystem: Environmental > Aquatic > Freshwater > Lake | place: Tanzania: Lake Tanganyika... | reverse complement strand
CAGGCGATGGGGGTGTGTCGCACGCCTGCGGGTTTGGCGGTGGGATGTCGACAGATGATCTGGCAGCTTCCGGCCGATCGCGCCATCGCCCCCAGCCTCTCCCCGGAACGGGAGCACGACATCGCCTTTCTGGCGCGCACCGGTCACCTCACCGGCCCGTTGATGGTCCATGACCTCGCCTGGGCGGGCGAGGAGCTCTGGCTCGTGAACACGCTCTTCAACTGCCTGGCCACCTGTTCCAGCCCTTGGAGCTTTGTGCCCCGCTGGCAGCCTCCGTTCATTGCGCAGATCGGCCCCGGCGACCACTGTCACCTCAATGGGCTGGCGGTCGCTGAGGATGGCGGAGCCCCCCTCTGGGCAACCGCTCTCGCGGAGACCGACCGCCCCAATGGCTGGCGGGAGCGCAAGGCGAGGGGAGGGTGCCTGATCCATGTCCCCACAGGGGACATCGCCCTGCGGGGATTGGCCATGCCCCATTCTCCCCGCCTTTACCAGGGGCGGCTCCTGCTGCTGAATTCCGGGGAGGGAAGCATGTTGGGGCTGGAGTCCGGCAGCCGCCAACCCTTCATCCTGGCCACCCTTCCTGGCTTCACCCGCGGATTGGACTGTTTCGCCGGCCATGCCTTCATCGGCCTGTCCCGCATCCGGGAGACGGCGGTGTTCGGTGATCTGCCGGTGCGACAGACCAACCAGGAGCTCCGCTGCGGCCTGGCGATCATCGATCTGGCCTCAGGGGAGCTGGCGGGCTTCCTCTGGTTCCACTCCGGCGTCGAGGAGATCTTCTCGGTCTGCGTGCTGCCGGGCTGGCGCAACCCTGTGATCCTCGGCCCCGACACCCAGACCGATCAAACCCAGACCGCCTGGCTGGTGCCCCCCGCATCGCTCTGAGCCCGGATCACTGGCCGCCGCTGAGGTCGAGGAGTTGGCGTGAGGTGTCTTCCATGAAAGTGAGGCTCATGGGCGTTTCCACCACCGCCTTGGAGGCCAGGGCGCAGAGGGCATTGCGCTGCCCTGCGGCGTCACAGCTGTCGGAGAGCTTGAGCAGGGCTTTGGTGAGCTTGCCCCGCAGGCAGGTTTCGCGGCCGTCCTGGTTGAGGACGGCTTTGGCGGCCGTGCGGGAGAAGGCCACGGCCTCGGGGTAGGGATCGGCGGCACAGGCGGGCTGGGGCGTGACCACCGCCGCGACGGAACCCAACGCCACGACACCGCTGGCCAGGATGCCCGCGCCGGTCAAGCCGCTGAGCTTGGCCCACCAGGCCAGGGGAACGGAGCGGTGCGGTGCCATCGGTGGGGGGAGTGAAGAGAAGAACGGGACGTCCGGAGCAGGCCAGCCTCCGTTGGCCATCAACCTACTGAAGGCGGCGGGATTGGAGGGGGAAAGGGTTCCAGGCCGCGCGCCGGACGAGGCTCTTCCGACAAGCCCCGCCCCCCTGGCCCGTCGGGCCCGCCGAGCCGGACTGCCGCCATGGAGGCGACATGGTCCCCGGCCGGCACAGGGCTAATTTGCTCCTGCCCGCTGCGCCCCGGCCCCCCGATGACCCCCAGCCCCAGCGACAGCCCCGCCGTCCTCCACACCGTGGCCCTGGCTCAGCCCTTCACGGACCAGAAGCCCGGCACCTCCGGCCTGCGCAAGAGCAGCCAGCGGTTCGCCACCCCCCACTATCTGGAGAGTTTCGTGGAGGCCTCCCTGCGGGTGCTGCCGGGGGTGGCGGGGGGCACCCTGGTGCTCGGGGGCGACGGCCGTTTCGGCAACCTGGCGGCGATCCAAACCATCGCTCGCATGGCCGCCGCCCATGGCGTGGCGCGGTTGATCACCACCACTGGCGGCATCCTCTCCACCCCAGCCGCCTCCCACCTGATCCGGCAACACCAAGCCGTCGGGGGCGTGATCCTCTCGGCCAGCCACAACCCCGGCGGGCCCGAGGGGGATTTCGGCGTCAAGATCAACGGCGCCAACGGCGGCCCGACACCGGAATCGATCACGGACGCCATTTATGAGACCACCCTCAGCCTGGACAGCTATCGGATCCTGGAGGCCGCCCCCCTGCCCCTCGACCAGCCGGGCAGCCACGTCCTCGAGGAGATGACGGTGGAGGTGATCGACGGGGTGGACGACTACGCGGCGTTGATGCGGCGGTTGTTTGATTTCGATCGCCTCGCCGCCCTGCTCAAAGGTGATTTCCGCTTCGCTTTTGATGCCCTCCACGCCGTCACGGGTCCTTATGCGGCGCGGATCTTCGAAGGGCAGCTGGGCGCGCCGGCCGGCACCGTGCGCAACGGCGTGCCCCTGGAGGATTTCGGCGGCGGTCACCCCGATCCCAACCTCACCTACGCCCATGACCTGGCGGCCCTGCTGCTGGAGGGCGACGCCTACGACTTCGGCGCCGCCTGCGATGGCGACGGCGATCGCAACATGATCCTCGGCCGCCGCTGCTTCGTGAATCCCAGCGACAGCCTGGCGGTGCTCACCGCCAACGCCACCCTGGCGCCGGGCTACGCCGAGGGCCTGGCGGGGGTGGCGCGCTCCATGCCCACCAGCGCCGCCGCTGATGTGGTGGCCAAGGCGCTGGGGTTGCCCTGTTTCGAGACGCCAACCGGCTGGAAGTTCTTCGGCAACCTGCTCGACGCCGGTCGCATCACCCTCTGCGGCGAGGAGAGCTTCGGCACGGGCAGCAACCACATCCGCGAAAAGGATGGCCTCTGGGCGGTGCTGTTCTGGCTGCAGATCCTGGCGGTGCGCAACTGCTCCGTGGCGGAGGTGATGACGGATCACTGGCAGCGCTACGGGCGTCACTACTACTCCCGCCACGACTACGAAGCCATCGCCAGCGACGCCGCCCACGCCCTTTACAGCCGTGTCAAGGGCCAGCTACCCGCGCTGGTGGGCGAGCGTTTCGCCGGGCGCTCGATCGCCCTGGCCGATGACTTCGCCTACACCGACCCGGTGGACGCCTCCGTGAGCGAGGGCCAGGGCCTGCGCCTGCTTCTGGACGACGGCAGCCGGGTGGTGCTGCGCCTCTCCGGCACCGGCACCCAGGGCGCCACGCTGCGGGTCTACCTGGAGAGCTACGTGCCCCCCAGCGGCGCCCTGAACCAGGATCCCCAGTTGGCCCTGGCGGATCTGATCAGCGCCATCGACGCCTTGGCGGAGATCAAGGAACGCACGGGGATGGACCGGCCGACGGTGATCACCTGACGCCAGCCTGTCCGTTTGCGTTTTGTATCGGCTTGTATCGGCCACCCCTCGCTTGTTGGCCCTTCCCGGAGATCAACTTTACCGTTGGCCATCCGGTTTTTGATCATCATGACGTCCCGCATGAAGGCACGGGCTGGTCTGGCCGCAATCGCTGTCGCTTTGTCGACCTCCGCCGCTGTGGCCCCTTCGGCCGCCCATGCGTTGACATGGACGTAGAGTTACCAGCGGGCCGCTGATCCCTCCGGCGCCGCCGTTGACGCCTTCGGAGAATTTGTGACCACAGCCAGTCCGGATGCCAATGGCTTTTATACCATCACAGCTGTAACAGGGCAGCGCAATTCCGTGGGGATCACCTCCTTTATTCCCACTGGGGCTTCGATCCCGGGAAATTGTTCCACGGTGAGCAGCTGTTACGAGTCGGATAATTTGGTGCGCCTTCTTGGTGGCGGCGAGGGCCAGCTGACGACCCATGGTTTTGGGGTTGGCTTCGCGGATGGCACATTTTCAAACTATTTCTTCGCCAGCTTCCTGACGCCCAAGGTGTATTTGGAATACTTCTCAGCCCCGCCGTTTGCCACGCTTCCCCCCGGTCCTGAAGACTCTGAACTCGCTGGGGTGTTTCAGGCCCAACCGGTGCCAGGCCCGCTGTCGCTGGCGGGTGTTTGGGTGGGCAGGCGCTGGGCACGGAGGCTGCGGCTGCGTCAGCGCTCCGGCGATTGATCAAGGGCGGTGATTGGTCATGAATTGAGGTCGATGAGTGGCAAATGAGCGGCAAATGAGCGGCAAATGAGCGGCAAATGAGCGGCAAACGAGTGGTAAATGAGTGGCAAATGAGTGGTAATTGACTGGCAATGGAGTCGCGGTGAAGTGCAGTGAGAGCCGGTGAGTGGCGGTAAGTGGCGGTGATCCTCTCCCACTCGCATCCCCTCAGCGCCGAAACCGCCAGAGGGGCGCCCCGGGGGTGCCGCGTCGGGTGAAGGCGATCTGCACCATGGCTTCGTTCCAGGCGCCGCTGAACCCCGCCACCGCGATCACCAGCAGGATGTAGGAAACGGGCCAGCGCGGCAGCGGTTCGCCGGGGGTGAGGGCCACCTGTTGCGCCAGGCCGATCAGCAAGGCGCTCATCCCGGCGAAGAGCAGCCCGGCCAGGGCGATGCGCCGCCGGTCGATGCGGCGCTGACGGCGAGGGGTGTAACAGGGAGGTGGAGGGAGGGGCATCGACCGGCGGCGGCGAGGGGGGGAGGGAGACGGATCAGGGCGCCCCGTCCGGGCCGGCGGCGGCGTCGCTGCTCACAGGTTGAAGCTGCTGGCTGGCGGGAAACCAGGCGGCTTCCAGATTCTTCATCAGCACATAGAAGGCGGGCACCACAAACAGGCTCAACACCGTGGCCACCAGCAGCCCGCCAAAGATCACCGCCCCCAAAGAGCGCTGCGAGAGGGCCCCGGCGCCACTGGCGATCACCAGCGGGAAGAAGCCCGAGAGGGCCGCTGACGCCGTCATCAGGATCGGCCGCAGACGCGAGGCGGCGGCCCCCTTGGCCGCCTCAGCGGCCGACAGCCCCTGCTCCATGCGTTGATTCGCCAGGTCGACGATCAAGATGCCGTTCTTGGCCGCCAGGCCGATCAGCGTCACCAACCCCACCTGGGCATAGACGTTATTCACCTGACCCCGCAACACCAGGAAGGCCAGGGCGCCGAGCATGGCCAGGGGCACGGTCATCAGGATCACCAGGGGATCGATGTAGCTGCCGTACTGGGCGGAGAGCACCAGATAGACCACCACCAGCCCCAGGACAAACACCAGCACAGCCAACGCCCCCGCCTGCACCTCCGAGCGCGTGAGCCCCGACCAGGCCTGGCCGATGTTGGTGGCGTTGAGGGCGCGGTAGCTGGTCATCAGGGCGTCGATCGCCTGGCCGGTGGATCGGCCCGCTGCCTCGATCCCTTGAATCAACACCGTGCGGTAGAGATTGAAATGGCTGATGATCGGCGGAGCGCTGTCCAGCCGCGGGTTCACCACATTGCTGAGGGGAATCAGCTTGCCTGTGCGGCTCTCCACGCTGAGGTTGCGCAGGTCATCCACCAGGGAACGGTTCTCCGCAGTGGCCTGCACATACACCTGGCGATATTGCCCCTGCTCATAGGTTTGATTGACAAAACCGCCACCCATCAGGGTGCCAAGCGTGGCCATCACCTGGCCGTAATCCAGGTCGAGGGAGGCCAGCCGATCGCGGTCCACAGCCAGCCGCCAGACGGGCGCATCGGGGATGAACTGGCTGTAGATCTTTTCAAAGGCGCCGGTCTGCCGCGCTTTCGCCATCAGCGCATCGGCGAGTTGGGAGAGCTCGCTGGGGGTGAAGCCGCCGTTGCTGAGGTCGTTGAACTGGAAGCTGAGGCCGCCCTGGGCGCTGAAGCCCGGCACCGCCGGCGGCGCGGAGGCGAACACCAAGGCCCCCGGGATCTGGCTGAACCGCTTGTTGAGGCGGGCGATGATCGCCGCCGCTCCATGCTCCTCGCCGAGCCGTTCCTCCAGCGGGCGGAAGCCAAAGAAGAACAGTCCCTGATTCACCGCGCTGCCGTTGAAGCCTGCCCCCCCCACCAGCTGACCCGCCACCACGTCGGGCTCGTCGGCGAGGATGGCCCGAGCTTCCCCGGCCACCTTCATCGTGGCCTCCAGGGAGGCCTGGGGCAGCAGCTGGATGATGCCCAGCCCGTAGCCCTGATCCTCCGTCGGCACGAAACCGGTGGGGATGGCGGTGAAGGCCAGCCCCGTGGCCACCACGCCGCCGAGCAGCAGAAACGCCACCGCCCGCCGCCACTGGATCACCCGCTCCAGGATCCCCTGATAGGCCATGGCCAGACGCTCGAAGCCCGCGTTGAACGTGGAGAAGATCGGCAGCAGGAACGTGCCGATCACAGCCCCGAGCAGGCCCAGAACCAGGGCGGTGAGCCAGCCGCCGGCCAAGGCGCCGTAGGCGCCGCCGAAGAGGCCGCCGATGACAGTCCACAAAGGGCCGCGGGGTTCCGTTTTGCCGCCCCCCAGCAGCAGGGCGGATTGCAGGGGCTTGCCGGTGATCGCGTTGAAGGTGGAGACGAGGATCGAAAACACGATCGTCAACGCGAATTGACGATAGATCACCCCCGTGGAGCCGGGGAAGAAGGACACCGGCAGAAACACCGCCAGCAACACCAGCGCCGTGGCCAGGATCGCCCCCGTCAGCTCTCCCATCGCCCTGGAGGCGGCGATGAAAGGGGGATCCCCCGCCTCGATGCGGGCGGAGACGGCCTCCACGACGACGATGGCGTCATCCACCACCAATCCCGTGGCCAGGATGATCCCCAGCAGGGTGAGTTGATTGATGGAAAAGCCAAAGGCTTTCACGAAAATCATCGCCCCCAACAGGGCGATCGGCAGCGCCAGGGCGGGCACGGCAGTGGCCTTCCAATCCTGAAGAAAGAGGAAGATGATCAGCAGCACGAGCACAACGGCGTCCCGCAGGGCATCGAGGGCACCTTCGATGGAGGCGTTGATGAAATCCCGCTGGTCGAACACCTTCTCCAGCTTCACCCCCGGCGGCAGGGTGCGCTCAAAATCCGCCAGCACCGCATCGACGCCCTTGGCGGTGTCGATCGCGTTGGTGCCCGGCAGCTGAATCACGCCAAAACCCACGCAGGGGTGGCCGCTGATGGCATTGATGGCGGAGGAATAAAAACTCTGAAAGCCATACTCGGCCTTGCCCACATCCTTCAGGCGAATCAGCCCACCATCGGGCCCCTTGGCCAGGATCAGCTCTTCAAACTCCTGCACGGTCTTCAAATTGCCATCCACCAGCAGCGGCAGGGTGGTGGCGTTGTCCGGCAGGGAGGGAGGGCCGCCGATGCTGCCAGCGATCACCACCTGATTCTGCGATTGCAGGGCCTTAACCACATCGCTGGCGCTGAGGTTGAAGCGCGTCAGCTTTTGGGGGCTCACCCAGAGGCGAAAGGCTGGGCTGCTGGCGCCGAACACATTCACCTGTCCCACGCCAGGGGAGCGGCTGAGAGGATAGAGAAGATTGAGCTGAATCAGGCCATTGAGGTAGTTGCGACTGTATTGCCCTTTGGTGGAGGTGAGGTTATAGACCAGCAGGTAGCTGGTGGCGGTCTGCTGCACCGTCACCCCCTGGTTGCTGACGGAGCTCGGCAGCTGCGGCGTGGCGGTTTGCACCCGGTTGAGCACATTCACCTGATCGATGTCCGGATCGCTGCCCGCCTTGAAGAACACATTCAGCTGGCTGCTCCCCTCGCTGGTACTGAAGGAGGTGATGTAGTCCATGCCCGGCGCGCCATTGATGTTCTCCTCCAGGGGGCCGGTGACAGCGCTTTCGACGGTGAGGGCATCGGCGCCGGGGTAGGTGGCCGTGACTTGAATCGTGGGCGGCGCGATGTTGGGCAGGTTTTCGATCGGCAGCAGGGGCAGGCTGATCAAGCCCGCCAGGAGGATCAACACGCTGCAGACGGTGCTCAACACCGGCCGCTTGATGAAGGTGTCCGAGAGGCTCATCGGCGGGTCTCCGGCGCGGTGCCGGGGCGCACCGGCAGGCCACTGCGCAGCTGGAAGAGGTTGCCGAGGATCACCTGATCGCCGGCGTTGAGGCCGCCGCGCACCGCAAAGGCGCCCCGCTGGAGGGTGCCCAGGGTGACGGGAACCTGCAAGGCGACGGGCGTGCCGGGCGGTGGCGCGGGATCGAGCTTGCGGCCCAGCCGCTGGCTGGCCACCTCCGGGCTGACGGCGACGTACACGAACGGTTGCCCCGCCTGGAGCAGCACCGCTTGTTGGGGAACGGCCAGGGAGGGCGCCTGGCTGTAGACGAGGGTGGCCTTGACGCGCTGGCCGTTGCGCAAGGCGCCGTCGGCGTTGTCGAAGGTGGCCTTCACCAGCAGAGTCTGCTTCTCCTTGTCGATGGAGGGGGCGATGAAGCTCACGGCGCCGCGAGCCAGGAGCCGCCCCGGCGCATCCGGGGCCTTGAGCACCACTGGCAGACCCGGCCGCACGCGGTAGGCGTCCTCTCCGGGGATGTCGAGCCGCACCCAGAGCCTGGAATTATCGACGATGCTCGTCACCACAGAGCCCGCCTGCACCACATCGCCGAGCTTGTAGTTGATGTTGCCCACCACACCGCCGATGGGGGACAAGACATTTTTATAGCCGAGGTTGGCGAGATTGGCGCGCAGCGTGTCGCGACTCTGGATCGCCTGGGTGACGTAGAAGTCGCGCTCCTTCGTGGAGACGGCGCCCTGCTGATTGAGAAAGATGTAACGCTCCGCGTTCACCCGATCCTTGCGCGCCTCGGCGGCGTCAGCGTTCACCTCCGCCCGCAGCTGGATCTGATCCAAGGCGAAGAGCGGCTGTCCCGGTCGCACCGGTTGCCCCTCCGCCATCGGCATCGCCACGATCCGCCCGGCGATCTCCGGCGCCAGCTTCACCTCCCGGATCGCTTCCAGGGTGCTCTGCACATCGATCGCGTCCAGGAAGGGCAGAGCCCGCACCGACACGAGCCGCACCGGGGTGGGCGCCACAGCGGCGGGCTTCGGGCTGCCACAAGCCGTGAGAGCCAGGGGGAGCAGGGCGAGGGCCACGGGGCTGGCCAGGAGGGCGCCCCGGGGCGAAGGGAATGGCGGGCGATCCAAGACAGGGGAACGGGATGGCTGGACGATAGGTCCATGGCCCGGGTGAATCCACGAGACCGCCATCGTCCGTTCGGGGCGTGGTTGACGCCATCGCCATCACCAGCGGCCAAAGGAGGTCCCCCGGCTCCCGATCTGCCGGGTCGCTAAGACTGGGAGGTCGAGACGGGCGACGACCACGCCATGGCCGCACCCCCGAATGTGAACCTGGCGGAATGGCTGCGACGCTGGCGGGACGCCGGCTTGATCGATGCGGACACCGCAGCGGCGATCACCGCGTTTGAGGCGGGGCAGGCCGACGGCGTCGGTGCCGGGCCTGGCTGGGCCCTGCGGGTGGTGCTGGCGGTGGGCGCTGTGTCGCTGGGGGCCGGGGTGCTTCTCTTTGTTTCCGCCCACTGGGAGGCGATCGCGCCAGCGGGCCGCTTCGCCCTGGTGCTGGCCCTGGTGGCGGGCTTGCATGGCCTGGGGGTCCGGGTGGGGATGAGGGGCTTGCCGGCGCTGGCCACCGCGCTGCATGGGGTGGGCACGGTGGCGTTCGGCGCGGGCGTCCATCTCACCGGCCAGATCTTTCACCTCGCCGCCCATTGGCCCTTGGGGCTGCTGCTCTGGAGCCTGGGCGCCGCCGCCGGTTGGGCCCTGCTGCGCCAATGGCCCCAGCTGGTCGTGCTGGCCCTGGTGGCGCCGGCCTGGTTGGCGGCGGAGTGGTTCAGCCTCAGCGCGGCCGAGAGCGGTTCCAGTGGGACCGGCGAAACGGTGCTGGCGGCGGGAGGGCTGCTGCTGGCGCTGGCCTATCTCGGCGCGGCGCGCGGCGCGGTGAGCAGCCCGCCCCGTCGGGTGCTGCTGTGGTTGGGGGGTCTGGCCCTGGGCCCCGCCAGCCTGGCCTGGCTTCTGAGCACCCTCCCCCGGAACGGGATCCCCCTGCCCTCGGAGTCCAGCGCGACCGCAGGGGCCAGCCCGACGCTCGCGGTCCTGGGCTGGACCGTGGCGACGGGCGGCCCGTTGCTGCTGGGATGGTGGTTGCGCGGGCCGGGGGTCTGGCCCTTGGGCGTGGCCCTGGGCTGGATGGTGGCTGGCCTGGCAGGGCCTGTTCAGCAGGTCACCGCCCTGCGATTTACCTGGTGGGCCCTGGGCGGGGTGCTGCTGGCGCTTTGGGGTGCGCGGGAGGAGCGTCCGGAGCGGATCAACCTGGGGTTCGTCGCGGTAGGCCTCACGATGATGGGGTACTACGTCTCCGAAGTCTTCGACAAGCTGGGGCGCTCCGCCAGTCTGATCGGACTGGGGGTGGTGCTTCTCCTCGGCGGCTGGCTTCTGGAACGGCTGCGTCGACGTTTGTTGCGGGGGCGCCGGCCATGAGCGCTGAAGCGCCTGTCCCTGGCAACACCCGCGACTCCTCCCCTCAATGGCATCGCCGCGGGCTGCGGTCGGCGCTGTCGCTGATCGCGATCCAAGTCGGCCTGCTTGGCGCCATGGCCGCCTGGATGCGGGTCGAGGAGGCCACCCAGCCGCGGGGTTGGGCCCCGACGGCGCCGGTGGATCCGGAGTTGCCGATTCGCGGGCGCTACGTCTCCTTGGTGCTGCGGCTTCCCGCCCCGACCATGGCGCCCCGCGGCGACAAGGCACCCCAAGGCGGAGGAGAACGGGTGGCGCGGGTGGTGTTGCGGGTGCGCGATGGCCGCCTCCTCGCCGTGCCGGCTCTGCCGGGTGACAGCAATCCCCACAACGCCTGGCGCCGTGACGGGACGCCAGACCCCGGCGCCACGACGGTGGAGCCTGCTGTCGATCTGGAGCCTCCCCTCGCCTTCTTCCTGCCCGAACACAGCGCCGATCCCTCGCGACGGCCACCGGGCGAGAGGCTTTGGGCGGAGGTGGTCCTGCCGCGTTGGGGACCACCGCGGCCCCTGCGGCTCGGCGTGGAGCGTCAGCCCGGTCGGATCGAACCGCTGCCGTCACGTTGAGACACGAGCCTGAGCGATCCCTCCGCAAGACGCGAACAAGCCCTCGGCCACTCGGCGCCGCTACGGCCTTTTCGCAGCCAGTCAAAGCGAGTTTGATCATGTCTGCTGGTTTTGATACTCTCCCCTAAAGCACTGGCTTGCTCACTCGCGCATCAGAGGTCAAACACGGGTCATTTTGAGCATCGGCCATCCTGAGAGCAAGGAAGTCCTATGACAACGAATTAAACCCTATCCGCTCGGGAATCTTAGCAGTTTTGTCGCCGATATCCCATCCTGGAATACAATGACCTACGGCATTGTGTCAAAAACCACTTCATGCGCAAGGGGCATTTCCACCTCTCCCGGTGAATCCCTCGCCGACTGAGGACGAAAAAACCGTCCCCGTCAGCGCTTTTCGGCCCTGCCTGACGAATCGGGAAGCGAAATGTTGCTTTGATGTGGCATGGCCGCCGCTCTGTCGCCGCCACTACACCAAACACCACCAGACTCTGGCTAGCTTACGCACCCTCCTTGTGACTCCAACCCCATGGCCGGCTCGCGCGTCAGCGAGGCCCGAATGCACTTTGTGCGGTGGTTGCTCACCTGCGCCTGGCTGCTGATCATCGGCTCCCTGTTCTTTGATCCCTTCACGGCCCGCTTCACCGCGCCCGATCATCCCTGGAGCCCCCTGCGAATCCCCCAAACCTGCGTCGAGGTGCAGGGGCGCTGCCTCGTCGAGACCCCTTATCCCCTGGGCACGACAGTGTTTTGGGGGGCGGTGGTGCCAGCGTCGATCTTTTTGCTGCTGGTGTTTGGCCATGAGCTCTGGCGGCGGATCTGTCCGCTCTCCTTTCTCTCCCAGATCCCCCGGGCTCTCGGCCTGCAGCGCCAAACCCGCAAACGCCATCCGAAGACCGGCGAGGTGCGCCGCCAGCTGGCGAAGGTGTCCCCCGACTCCTGGCTGGCGAAGCACTACCCCGCCTTGCAGTTCGGCTGGCTTTTCGCGGGTCTCTGCGGCCGCCTGCTCTTCTTCGACGCCGATCGGCTCGTGCTGGCCGCCTGGCTGCTGTTCACCATCGCCGCAGCGATCACGGTGGGCTGGCTTTACGGCGGCAAAGCCTGGTGTCAATACTTTTGTCCCATGGCGCCGGTGCAGTCGATCTACTCCACCCCCGCCGGTCTGCTCGGCAGCAAGGCCCACCAGAGCCCCACGCCCATCACCCAGTCGATGTGCCGCGCGACGACGGCGAAAGGAGAGGAGCAGAGCGCTTGTGTGGCCTGCCAGCAGCCCTGCATCGACATCGACGCTGAGCGGATGTACTGGGCGCGGCTGCCGACACCCGCTTTCGCTTTTGAACGCTATGGCTACGTCGGTCTGGTGGTGGGTTATTTCCTCTACTACTACCTCTACGCCGGCAACTGGGACTACTACTTCTCCGGCGCCTGGGCCCGGCAGCCCAATCAACTCGACCTGCTGTTCAGCCCGGGGCTTTATCTCTTCGGCACGCCGCTCAACGTGCCGCGCCTCGTCGCCGTGCCGCTGGTCCTGGGGGTGTGCACCTGGCTGGGCTGGTTGGGGGGTCGGGCGATCGAGGCGGCGATGCGACGACGGGCACGGCGCCAGGGAGGTGAACCGGACACCACCTTGATTCGCCATCGCGTGTTTCTCGCCGCCACCTTCCTGGTCTTCAACCTCTTTTTCCTCTTTGCCGGCCGCCCCTTGCTGCTGCTCGCTCCGGCCTGGGTGCAGTATGCGTTTGACGCCGCCCTCGTGGCGACCAGCACCCTGTGGCTGGCGCGCGGCTGGCATCGGGATCCAG
>Ga0194130_10007065_pt1 | contig 12636 bp, 12 predicted proteins | sample TA2KigsurfametaG_FD_160084 | JGI IMG/M metagenome (GOLD analysis project Ga0194130, IMG submission 160084) | Freshwater microbial communities from Lake Tanganyika, Tanzania - TA2015050 Kigoma 12 surface | ecosystem: Environmental > Aquatic > Freshwater > Lake | place: Tanzania: Lake Tanganyika... | reverse complement strand
GGCGCCAACCGAAATCAAGCGATTCGTCGGGGATTTCGAGTTTTTTTATGCGCTCAGCGCGAATCGCGCAAGTCCAAATTCGCTTGGATAAGGACTAGGGGCGTCCCGGCGGCTTTTCCACGATCTTTATAGACGGGCCGTCGGGCCCGATCAGGAGTTCAGCCATGCTTCAGGTGTCGTCGCGGTACGAAGGCGGCCTGCGGTGCCGCGCCACGCACGGTCCCTCGGGCACCACGCTGGTGACCGACGCCCCGGTCGACAATCACGGCAAGGGGGAGAGCTTCTCCCCCACCGATCTGGTGGCGACGGCCCTGGGGGCCTGCATGCTGACCATCATGGGCATCGTGGCCGAGCGGCATGCGATCGACCTGGTGGGCGCGACCGTCGAGACGGTCAAGGAGATGACCAAGGAGCCTCCGCGCCGGATCGCGTCGCTCCGCACGCGGATCACGATTCCGCTGCCCGCCGATCATCCGCAGCGCCAGCTCCTCGAGCAGGCGGCCCACACCTGCCCGGTCCACAAGAGCCTGCACCCCGACATCGACGCGCTGGTCGAGTTCGTCTGGAGCGGCTGACGGCGGCCCGGGAGTCTCGCCCATGCCCGATCTGTTCGCCGCCACGCGAGCCGCCAACGTCGCGCGGGCCGCCCCGCTCGCGGCGCGGATGCGGCCGCGGCGGCTGGCCGACTACGTGGGGCAGCGGAAGGTGGTGGGCCCGGGCACGCTGCTGCGGCGGCTGATCGAGGCCGACCGGCTCGGGTCGGTGATCCTGTACGGGCCGCCGGGCGTGGGCAAGACGACGCTCGCGGAGATCATCGCCACCGAGACGAAGCGACGGTTCGTGGAGCTCTCGGCCACCGCGTCGGGCGTCAAGGACGTCCGCGACGTGCTCGAGGCGGCGCGGCGGCGGCTGGAGGACGACGGCCAGCGGACCTGCCTGTTCGTCGACGAGATCCATCGCTTCAACAAGGCCCAGCAGGACGTGCTGCTGCCCGACGTGGAGCACGGCGTGATCGCCCTGATCGGCGCGACCACGCAGAATCCCTTCTTCGCCCTGACGACCGCCCTGGTCAGCCGCAGCCGGATCTTCGAACTGGAGGCGCTCTCGAAGGAGGACGTCGGCGCGATCCTCGACCGGGCGATCGTGGACCGGGACCAGGGCCTCGGCAGGGAGCAGGTGACGCTCACCCCGGAGGCCCGCGGGTTTCTCGTCGAGACCTCCGACGGCGATGCCCGGCGGGCGCTGGGCGGCCTGGAAGTCGGCGTCCTGTCCACCGCGGAGCGGCCGCTGGTGTTCACGCTCGAGCTCGCCCGCGAGAGCGTGCAGCGGAAGGTCGTGGCCTACGACTCCGGCGACACGCACTACGACTGCGCCAGCGCGCTGATCAAGAGCATCCGCGGCAGCGACGCCGACGCCGGCCTCTACTGGCTGGCGCGGATGCTCGAGGGGGGTGAGGACGTGCGGTTCCTCGCCCGGCGGCTGGTGATCCTCGCCAGCGAGGACGTCGGCAACGCCGATCCGCGCGGGCTGGTGATCGCGGTGGCGGCGATGCAGGCGACCGAGTTCGTGGGCCTGCCGGAATGCCAGCTCACGCTCGCGCAGGCGGTGATCTATCTCGCCCTCGCCCCCAAGAGCAACGCCTGCACGATGGCGATCGCCGCGGCCCGCCGCGACGTGCGGGAGCAGGCCGTGATCCCGGTGCCCAGGCACCTCCAGGACAAGCACTACGCGGGGGCCAAGCGGCTCGGCCGCGGCCAGGGCTACGAGTATTCCCACGACGCGCCGGATGGCGTCGCGGCGCAGGACTACCTGGGCGTGGAGAGGGACTACTACGAGCCGACGGACCGCGGCCTGGAGCGGGATCTCGCGGCGCGGCTCGCCGAGATCAGGCGGCGGCTTCGGCAGGCGCCGGGCGAGCCGTCCTGAGCTCCGCGACGATCTCCGTGGCCAGCAGTTCCTCGAGCCGGGCCAGCGCCTTGGCCACCCCCGCACCGTCGAGCACGCGGTGATCCGCGATCACGGTCACCAGGCAGCGGCCGTCCGGCTCCAGCGGTCCGTACGACAGGCTCGTGGTGCAGAGCGTGGGGTGGAAGCGGTTGGTCGCCGAGAAGCCGGCGAGGGTCGAGAGGCTGAACGTGCCGATCCGCGTGGCCCGCTTGGGCGAGGCGGAGTGCATGTTCCACCGCAGGATGGTCCGCCGCAGCCAGGTCGGGACGGCCTCGAGCTGGAGCTGCCGCGCGAAGACCCGGTCCACGGGCTGGTTCAGGAACCGGTCGATGGAGGCTTGGAGCAGGGGCAGCGGCGTCGCGTCGGGGTGGGTGAGCCGCGCGAAGAACAGCCGGTCGGCGCCCGCGTCGGCCCGGTTGACGGCCAGGGTCGCCACGCTCTCGGAGCTGGTGGCGATCCGCTGCCGGAGGCGGCCGCACAGCCAGCCGCGCAGGGCCGGCATCTCGCGGGCCACCAGCGCGTAGGCCTTGAGGAAGATCGCGGCCCAGCCGACCCGCACGGCGCAGGCGGCTCGGGCCTCCGCCAGCGAACCGAGCTGCATCGCCCGATCGACGGGAAACAGCGGCACGTCGAGGGCCAGGGTGGCGATGTCGTTGACGCAGCCGCGGCCGGCGGGCAACCGGTCGGTGGTCACGACGGGACGTGCGGACATCGTTGGCCTCAAGAAGCGAACCGCCTCGGGACCCGCGGGATGGTACGCGGGCAGGTTTCCCGGGCACAGGCTGGTTTCAAGGCTGCGCCGCTACACTTTCGCCATGCGGGCAGTCATCCAACGCGTGAGTTCCGCGAGCGTCGCGATCGCTGGAGAGACGGTCGGCAGGATCGGCACCGGGCTCGTGGTGCTCGTGGGCGTGGAGTCGGGGGATACTCCCGCCGACGCCCACTGGCTCGCGGGCAAGGTCGTCCTGATGAGGATCTTCTCCGACGCTGCGGGCAAGATGAACCGCAGCGTCGTCGACGCCGAGGGGGGGCTCCTCGTGATCAGTCAGTTCACCCTGATCGCCTCGACCGTCAACGGCAATCGGCCGAGCTTCATCAAGGCGGCACGGCCGGAGGAGGCGGTGCCGCTGTACGAACGGTTCCTGCTGGAGATCGAGTCGCTCGCGGGCCGGCGGCCGGAGCGGGGCGTGTTTGCGGCCGACATGCAGGTGGCGCTGGTGAACGACGGCCCGGTGACGATCGTGATCGACTCGCGGCAGCGGGAATGACCGGCGCGAGCCGCGAACCCGTCGGCCGGCACCGAGCGCGGACGGGAGGTCCGCAGGGGCCTGAATCCGGCGGGGACTTTGCTACAATGCCGTCGTCGCGGTGGCTATAGCTCAGTTGGTTAGAGCATCGGTTTGTGGTACCGAGGGTCGCGGGTTCGAGTCCCGTTAGCCACCCTGGATGCAGGCGGTCGTTTGCCGGGTCGACCGGCCGTCCCCGCCGGATTGGCCGGACTGATTGACGCCACCCCCCGGCAGCCTTAAGACGATTCGCAGGTGGGCCCGCGCTGGGGCTCGGCCCGCCCGCCCACATCTGTCAGCCGCTCCCCGCACGGAGACTTCGGTCATGATCCTCGGCAAGCTCTGGAAGGCCCTCGCGGCCCAGATGAACAAGATCGCCAACTTCTTCTGGACGTCGGATCCGATCGCCCAGTTGCAGTACGAATACGACAAGGCGGTCGACCAGCTGAAGGACGGCCGCGAGGGGCTCGAGCAGTACCGGGCCCTGGTGGAGCGGGTCACGCGGCAGGTCGTGGGCGACCGCCAACAGGTCGCGTCGCTCGAGGCCCGGATCAAGGCGTATTTGCAGGCGGGCGAGCGGGAGACGGCGTCGAAGTTCGCCCTCGATCTGCAGAAGGCGAAGAAGGAGCTGGCGGAGAACGAGGCCCAGCTGAAGCTCCACGAGACGGCCTACACCAACAACGTCACCAAGATCAAACACGCCACCAAGAAGCTGGCGGAGCTGAAGGACAAGATCCAGAAGTACGACGCCGAGCTGAAGCTCTCACGGGCCGAGGCGGAACTCGCCAAGCTGGCGACGAGCTTCAACTTCGACATCACCACCGATTTCGGCCAGATCGAGGACGTGATCCAGGACAAGATCGGGCTCAATCGGGCGAAGGTGCGGGTGGCCGCGGACCTCTCGGGGGAAGGCCTCGAGAACATCCAGCGGGAGGAGGCGGTCGAGAAGGCGATGGCCGACCAGGCCCTGCGTGAGTTCGAGATCGAGATGGGGATGGTCACTCCCGAGACCGCGGGCGTGAAGGCCGACGACAAAGAGCTCGGTTCCGAGCGGGCGACGCAGAAGGCCACCTGATCCTCGGGTTCGATCCAGGAGCAGACCGTGACCAGCCCTGCCACGCCCCCAGCGGCCCAGTCGTCCGTGCCGGCCGAGCCGAAGCCGCACGCCCCGATCGGTCTGGGCACCTCGGCTCCCGCGGCCGGCGGCGGGGCGTCGCTGCCGGCGTGGTGCCCGGCCTGGGCCGAGCGACTCGGCGACGCATACCTCGCCGGCACGAGCTGCGTGTTCCTGATGCACGGGAACGTCCGCGACCTCGTGCCCATCGCCCCGCCGGCGGCTGCCGGCGGACCAGCCGATCCTGCCGCCTGGGGAACCGTGTCGGACTTTCTCGCCCGGGAGATGTTTGGCCGCTGGGACATCGTGCTGGCATTCGACGTCGGCAAGGGGCTCCGGCCGCTCGCGGGATCCGATCCGAACCGGCTGCGAACGATGGCCCAGTGGCTCACCGAGCGGCTCGGCAACGCGACCACGTGGCCCCGTGATCCGGATCAGGCGGTGGCCGCGATCGACGCGATCCTGGAGCGAAACCTGATCGATCCGCCGGAGCAGCGGAAGCGGATCGCGATCGTGCTCGACTACGCGCAGTATCTCGTTCCCGACGGCGAATCGGCTTCGCGGAGCGCTGCCAGCCGGCTCGTGCGGGTGCTCGGCTGGGCCACGAACCCCTTGCTCCGCCGGGTCAACGTGGCGGTCGTGCTCCTGGCCGACGTCATCTCCGAGGTGCATCCGCGGCTGGTGCAAAACCCCGCCATCACCGCCATCGAGGTGCCGATGCCCGACGCCGCCGAGCGGGAGCGGTTCGCCGTGGCCACGGCGACGGCGGCCGGAGTCAAGCCGGACCGGCTCGATGGCGTGAAGCGGGTGGCGGCGCTGTCCGGCGGACTCACGCTCGAGAGCCTCAGGGCCGTGATCACGCTGTCCGCCCGCGAGGGCACGCCGCCCGATGGTCCGGAGGTTGCGGCCCGCAAGAAGGACCTCATCGAGCGGTCGTGCCACGGGCTGATCGAGTTCATCCAGCCGCGGCTCACGCTCGACGCGGTCGCCGGGCACGCCGACGCCAAGCAGCGGCTCGAGGCCGACGCCCGGGCGATCAAGCGGGGCCAGCTCGACGCCGCCCCGATGGGCTACCTGATCTGCGGGCCGGTGGGGACGGGCAAGAGCTTCATCGCGGAGTGCTATGCCGGCAGCGTCGGGATCCCGTGCGTCGTGCTCAAGAACTTCCGCAGCAAGTACGTCGGCGAGACCGAAGGCAACCTCGAGCACGCGCTCGGGGTGCTGCGGAGCCTGGGGCCGGTCGTCGTGGTGATCGACGAGGCCGACGCGGCCCTGGGCAACCGCCAGAGCGACGGCGACTCAGGTACCAGCGCCCGGGTGTTCTCGATGATCGCCCGCCAGATGGGCGACACCCGCTACCGCGGCAAGATCGTCTGGATGCTGCTCACCAGCCGGCCCGACCTGCTGCCGATCGACCTCAAGCGTCAGGGGCGGGCGGAGGTGCACATCCCGCTGTTCTACCCGCACGACCAGGGCGAGATCGACGCGATGTTCGCCGCGATGGCGCGGAAGTGCGGTGTGAAGCTCGCCGCGGGCCTGCCCGGGCCGGTGGACCTCCAGCTCGGCCTGTCGGGCGCCGACATCGAGAGCGTCGTGCTCTCCGCGCGGCGGAAGGGCCTCGAGCGGGCAGCCGATGCCGGCAAGCCCGCCGGCGACACGATCTCGGCCGACGACCTCAAGGCCGCGCTCGACGACTTCATGCCGAGTGCCCAGGGCCTCGAGAAGGAGATGCAGGAGATCGCCGCGGTCCTCGAGTGCACCGAGAAGCGGTTTCTGCCCGAACGCTGGAAGAAGAAGGTCGGCGAGCCGGGCGGCCGGTCGCACCTGCAGGAGCGGCTCGCGGCGATCCGCGAGGTGATCGGCTCCTGACGCACGGCCCGGATCGGACACCCCCCCCTGACCATTCACCCCTGAGGAGCAGTTGCCATGGCAGCCAAGACCCCCTGGTTCGACGATTCGACCGACACGCCCCTGATCGCGGAGTATGCCCGCAAGCTCGATTCCTTCCTCGACGCGATCGCCGACTCGCGGGTGGAGACGCGGGAACTCGACGACCAGGAGAAGCGGGTGGTGGCCCTGATGAAGGAGGTCGAGCCGCTCCTTTCGTCCGAGGCCCACGAGAAGGTCACGCGGCTGCTCTGCGAGGTGACGGCCTACGATCTCATGCAGGCCCTGCACATGGCCGGCCACGCGCGGTCGAAGACGAAGTTCCGCGGCTGAAGCGGCGCGGCCGCAGGCATTTTTCATCCCCGAGCAACCCGAGAGGTCCAGCATGTCCAGTCAACCCAAGGCCCCGTTCTGGCTCGCCGTCTGGGGCGTGATCCTGGGGCTCGTCGCCCTGGCTGCCTGGCGGGCGGGCATGCTCGAGCAGTTCGGCATGGGGCGGCCCGGGGCGGGCGGCCAGCGCCCCGTGGCAGCCGGGGGGGGCGCGGAGGGGCCGATCGGGGGCGCGGCTGAAGGCGGAGGTGCCGGCAGCGGAGGCGCCGAAGGCATGACCGAGGCTCCCGACGTGTCCGTGCCCACCACCGTGAAGGAATACACGTTCAAGCCCGCCGAGAAGCTGCCTCCCGTCAAGGGCGTGAGCGCCTACAAGCCGCTCGAGGATGACACCGTCCGCTTCGCCCTCAACGTCTGGGCGGGCTGGGCGCCGATCATTCGCGCCAACGGCGGATTCAAGCCCGGCAAACTCTGGAAGTCGGCCGACGGCAAGCCCTTCAAGGTGGAGCTCGTCCTGATCGACGATCCCGTGCAGATGCGCGACGCCTATGCGGCCGGCGAAGTGCACGTCGGCTGGGGGACGCTGGACATGCTGCCCCTGTTCGTCGACAGCTTCGCCAAGGATTCGCGGATCATGCCCCGCGTCTACCAGCAGGTCGACTTCTCGAACGGCGGCGACGGGATCGTCGTCCGCGACACGATCAAGACGGTCAAGGATCTGGCGGGCAAGAAGCTGGTGCTCGCCCAGAACTCGCCGAGCCAGTTCTTCGCGCTCAACATGCTGGTCGCAGGGGGCCTGCAGCCGCAGGACGTGGAGATGGTGTTCACGAACACGGCCTTCGAGGCCGCCGCCGCCTTCAACCGCGACAAGACGATCGCCGGCTGCGTGTCGTGGGCGCCCGACATCTACAACCTCGCCGACGCGAAGGGAAATCGGATGCTCGTCACCACCCAGACGGCCAACCGGCTGATCGCCGACGTCTGGTTCGCCCGGGCGGACTTCGCCAAGGATCATCCCGGCAAGATCGAGGCCCTCGTCCGCGGCATTTTCGACGCCATGGACGAGCTCAAGTCCGAGAACGCCCGCAAGGAGGTGGCCCAGCTGATGGCCGACGGGTATGCGATCCCGGCCGCCGACGCGCTCTCGATGCTCGGCGACGCCCACAGCACCAACTGGGCGGAGAACTACCAGTTCTTCCTCAACCGCAACAACCCGGCGAACTTCGAACGGATCTGGAAGCAGGCCTACATGCTCTACCGCCGGATCGGCGCGATCTCCAACAACCCCGTGCCGTTCGACCAGGTGATGGACTTCTCCGTGATCCAGAAGCTGGGGGCGGAGCCCACGTACGCGGCGTCGAAGGACGAGTATGCGGTGTCGCTGCCGCCCCGGACCGTCCAGCAGATCCGGGCCGAGAACGAGGAGATCCTCACCAACACGATCGTGATCCACTTCTTTCCCAACAGTGCCGAACTGCGGAAGAAGGTGATCCGGCGGATCGACGGCAAGGACGTGGAGGAGCCCTACGACGGCCGCGTGGATCTCGTGATCGACGAGGTCGGGGCGCTCGCCAAGCAGTTCGGCAACGCCCGGATCGTGGTCGAGGGACATACGGACTCTTCGATGCGGGGGGCGGTGCCGGCGGCGATGGTCAAGGAGCTGTCGCTCGAGCGGGCGCGGTCGGTGAAGGACGCGCTGGTGGAGAAGTTCAAGTTCGACGACAATCGCTTCGCCGTCGACGGCATGGGCTGGGATCGGCCCGCCGACGACGACCATCCCGACAACCACGCCCTCAATCGCCGCGTCGAGATCAAGGTGTACGCCGCTGAGAAGGAATGACCGCCGCGCCCCAGCCACCTTCGGCACCGCCACCGCCAGCCGAGCCGGCCAGGCCGCTGCGGGGTGACGTGCCGGCCGGCACCGGGCTGATGTGGGGCGTCACCTGCGTGGCGAGCGTGCTCGCCTTGTGGTTCGTGGCCACGGCCGACGGGATGCGGCCCGGATCGGGGCCGGAGGCGGAGACCACGGGGCCGGAGACCCGCTGGATCAGCCCGACCACCCTGCCGAGCCCCGCCGAGACGGTTCGCGGCCTGCCGCAGGCGTTCGGCGAGCGCCGGCTCGTCGCCAACACGCTGGTGACGCTGCGGCGGGTGTGCCTGGGATTCGGGCTCTCCGCGCTGATCGGCGTGCCCCTGGGGGTGTTGGCGGCGTGCTTTCCTGCGCTGCGTGCCTTCGTGGCCCCGCTGACGATCTTCGGCCGCAACATCCCCGTGGCGGCGCTCATCCCGCTGACCTTCTTCTTCTTCGGAATCGGGGAGTTCCAGAAGATGATGTTCCTGTTCATCGCCAGCGTGGCCTTCGTCGTCAGCGACACGACGGCGGCCGTGCTCGAGGTGCCCGAACGCTACGTCGACACGGCCCGGACCCTCGGGGCATCGAGGCTGCAGATCATCCTCAAGGTGCTCGTGCCCCTGGCGGCGCCGGCGATCTTCAACTCCCTGCGGCTCCTGTTCGGGATCGCATTCGGCTACGTGATGCTCGCCGAGGTGGTGAAGCTCGGGGGCGACACCGGCGGGCTCGGCGACCTGATCAACGTTTCACAGCGGCGTGGCGAGCGGGAACCGATCCTGATCGTGCTCGTGGTGATCCCGCTGGTGGCCTACGCCATCGACCGGCTGCTCTGGTGGCTGCAGTGCGACCTGTTTCCGCACCGCTACGGCGGCCGCGGCCTGCTGCCGAGGCTCTTCGGCCGGCTGCTCCACGGTGCCGGCCGTGCCACGGAGGGGGCGGCATGAGCGATCCCGCAGCCCAGCCCGCGACGACCGACGCCGGGCGGCCCGCGGTTGTCGAGTTTCGCGACGTCACGAAGATCTACGGCGCGGGCACGCCGCGGGAATACGTGGCGATCTCCGACGTGAGCTTCACGATCCCCGACGTGGTCGATCACGGGGAGATCTCGTCGTTTCTCGGGCCGAGCGGCTGCGGCAAGAGCACGGTGCTCCGGCTCGTGGCCGGGCTCGCGCCGCAGCATCCGCCCACGAACGGCACGGTGCGGGTGCTGGGGCACGAGGTCCGCGGCCCGGGGGCCGATCGCGGCATGGTGTTCCAGGACTACACGAGCTTCGACAACCGCACCGTGCTGGACAACGTCGTGTTCGGGTTGGAGTGCCGGGGCGTGCCGCGGCCGCAGCGCGAGGCCGAGGGGCTCGAGTGGATCGCGAAAGTCGGGCTGAATCCGCGGCGGGACGCGGCCAAGTATCCGCACGAACTCTCCGGCGGCATGCGGCAGCGGGTGGCGATCGCCCGCACGCTCATCCTCCGTCCGCGGGTGATCCTCATGGACGAGCCCTTCGGCGCGCTCGATCCGGCCACGCGGCTGGACATGCAGGACCTGCTGGTGAAGCTCTGGCGGGAGGTCCAGGCCACGGTGCTGTTCGTGACGCACTCCGTGGAGGAGGCGGTGTATCTTGGGGATCGGGTGTTCGTGATGGCGACGACCCCGGGGCGAATCGTGGACGAAGTCCGCACCCCCGCGGCAGCCGCGCCGGCGCGGCAGGTGCAGTCGGAGCCCTGGTTCCACGAGCAGGTCAACGCCCTGCATGCCCGGATCGAGCAGGTCGAGGCAGCAGCCAGACGCATCGACGAGACGAGGGGCTAGTGTTCGGCAGATTCGGCGCATACCTGAAGACCGCCTTCGCCACGAAGTGGAACCTGCTGCTCTTCGGCGGCGGAGTGGCGGCCGCCCTGATCAGCGGCTTCCCGGGGGTCGTGCTGCCGCTGGTACTCGCCGGCGAGATCTACTACCTGGCGCGCATGCTTGCCAACGACCGGTTTCGCAGCGCCGTCGAGGCGCAGGATGCCAAGGCCCGCCGGGCGGCCGAGGCGGTGGGCGCCCGCGAGGCCTACGAGCGGATCCGAAAGCGACTGCCTCCCACGCTGCTCAAGCGATTCGACCAACTCCGCGATCACTGCCTCGCCCTGGTGGAACTCGGCGGCAGCATGCGCGGCCCGGACGAGAGCGGCCCCGACAAGAACGCCCTGGAGTCGCTCGATCGGCTGCTCTGGGGATACCTGCGGATGATCTGGGGCGCCTCGACGCTCTCCGACTTTCTCGATCACACGGACGACGGAGCCATCAGGGCGCGGATCGCCGACCTAGAGCAACGCGTGAGCAGGCTCGGCCCCGAGGAGCCCGGCTCCGCGGCGATGCGGGCGGCCCTGGAGGACCACCTCAAGACCAGCCGGGAGCGGCTGGGCAACATCGAGGAGGCCCGCCGCAAGCTCGACCTTGTCGCCGCCGAAATCGAGCGGCTCGAGGCCAAGATCGCGGCGCTCGCCGAGGGGTCGGTCGCGAGGCGGGACGTGAGCGACATCGCCCAGCGGGTCGACGAGGTCGCCGAAGGCATGAGGAAGACCGACGAAACCATGCGACAGCTGCAACTCCCCCCGGAACTGGAGGAACTCGACGAGCCGCCGCCGTTGCTCCGCGAGGAGGCGTAGGCCCGGCCCACGAGTGTGTTCATGGCTCTGCTGGGCATCGAGATCGGGGGCACGAAACTCCAGGCGGCGGTCGTGTCGCCGGCAGGCGAGGCGCTTGCGTCGCGCCATGAGGCGCTTGCCTCGGGCAGCGGCGCTTCCGAAGTTCTCGCCAGTGTCGAACGGCTCCTCGCGGCCGTCATGGCGTCGACCCCGGATCGCATCGACGCCGTGGGTGTCGGATTCGGCGGGCCGGTCGACCGCGGCCGCGGGCTCGTGGCCGCCTCGTACCAGGTGGAGGGCTGGGGCGGCTTCCCCCTGGCGGCGTGGGTACGGGACCGGCTCCGGCTGCCCGTCATGCTGGAGAACGACACCAACGCCGCGACCCTGGCCGAGGCGGTGCACGGCGCCGGCCGCGGCTGCCGATCCGTCGTCTACACCAACTCGGGGAGCGGCATCGGAGCCGGATGGGCGATCGAGGGACGAATTCATCACGGCCGCCCACCGGGCGAGATGGAACTGGGGCACCTGCTGCTCTCCCCCGAGGGCCCCACCGTGGAGAACTCGGCTTCCGGGTGGAGCATCGACCGCGAGATCTGCGCGGCCGTGGAGCAGCATCCCGGCGGCAGCCTCGCCGCGGCGGCGGCGGGCCAAAAGCCTTCCGCCCTCCTGCTGGGGCCGGCCTTGGCGGCCGGTGATCCGCAGGCGGCGGCGATTCTCGACCGGGCTGCCCGGGCCTACGCCCTCGGCCTCTCGCACGTGGTCCACCTGCTCAATCCCGACGCGATCGTGCTCGGCGGCGGTGTGGCGAAGATCGGGGAGCCGTGGCGGAGGGCGGTCGAGGGGCATCTCGGGCGGTTCGTGATGAAAGCCTTTTGTCCGCCGCCTCCCGTTCGGCTGTCGCTGATCGGCGACCTCGTGGTGCCGGTCGGTGCAGCCCTGGTGGCTGCCGGAAACACCCGCTCGGAGTGAGAAGCCGTGAGGAGCGCGGCTTTTCAACCGGACCCCGCACCGGAAGCCCCAATTGCGTGAGCGCTGGGGACCGTTCCACGCGCGGCGCCGGCTCGGGGTTGCCCATGCCTGGGAGTAGCGCGGGTTTTCAACCCGCGGCGCACCTCCTCGGACCCCGCACCGGAAGCCCCAATTGCGTGAGCAATGGGGACTGAGCCACACGTGCCGCGGGCACGGGGCCGCCCGTGCCCCCTCGCTGGACGCTCGCCTCGGGCATCCAGCCCTCGGCTCACTGCGTGTCCGCGGCGCTTCGCCGGGCCCGAGAGTAGCGCGGGTTTCCAACCCGCGGCGCACCTCCGCAGACCTCGCATCGGAAGCCCCAATCGCGTGAGCGATGGGGACTGGGCCACACGCGGCGCCGGCACGGGGCCGCCCGTCGGGCGGCAGGATGCCCGTGTTTCGCGTGTCTCAAGCCAGCCCTCGGCTCGCTGCGTGTCCGCGGCGCTGCGCCGGGCCTGAGAGTAGCGCGGGTTTCCAACCCGCGGCGCACCTCCGCAGACCTCGCATCGGAAGCCCCAATCGCGTGAGCGATGGGGACTGGGCCACACGCGGCGCCGGCACGGGGCCGCCCGTCGGGCGGCAGG
>Ga0194130_10007063_pt1 | contig 12638 bp, 10 predicted proteins | sample TA2KigsurfametaG_FD_160084 | JGI IMG/M metagenome (GOLD analysis project Ga0194130, IMG submission 160084) | Freshwater microbial communities from Lake Tanganyika, Tanzania - TA2015050 Kigoma 12 surface | ecosystem: Environmental > Aquatic > Freshwater > Lake | place: Tanzania: Lake Tanganyika... | reverse complement strand
CCCCGACCGGTGCCGGAACCCCGCGCGTTGGTCGATGCCGTGCGTCGCTATCGACAAGCGGAGCCCCCGGCGCCCCGCGAGCGACGGTCCTCCGAGAGGCCCTGACCGCAGTCCTCAGCGTTGCCCTGAGGGGAGGATCGCCTGCCGCAGCTCGGAGGCGAAACGCTCCTGGCCGAAGTGGGCTTCGGCCCGCTGACGCGCCCGCGCTCCCATGGACGCCAGGGCCCGGGGTCGCGTCAGAACCGCGGTCAGCAGTTCCGCCAGGGCGGCGGGGTCCGGCTCGATCAGCCAGCCGGTTTCCCCATCGAGGATCAGATCGCTCTGCCCCCCCTCCCGGCAGCCGATGGAAGGGCGCCCCGCCCAGGCCGCCTCCAGATAGACAATCCCGAATCCCTCCCCCTCGGCGCGGCAACCGGGGCGGGCGTCATAGGCGCTGGGAAGCAGCAGCAGACTGCATCCCCGCAACTGCTCCACCAGCTCTCCATCGCTGAGGCCGCCGAGAAAGCGGACCCAGGGCTGGAGTCCCAGGGCCGCGCACTCCCGTTCCAGGGCCGGCCGATCATCCCCCTCGCCGACCACATGCCAGCGCAGGTCGGCGGGGAGCTGACTGCGGGAGCGCAGGAGCGCCAGGGCGGCGAGCACCAGCCGATGGCCCTTGTAGCGCTCGTTGCTGGCCAGCCGCGACACGCTGAGCAGCACCGGTGGCCAGGGCGGTGGAGTGAGGGGCGCTTCCTCCCCCAGAAGGTTGGCCATGGGGTGCACCACGCGGATGGGTGGCCAGCGGCCTGGCCGCTCCCGCACGCGATCGCGGGTGAACCGACTGCTGGCGATCAGCCCATCACACCGGCAGAGGTCCTCACGCGCCTGGGGGAGGGCGTCCCCCCAGACCTCAAGCCCATGGAGCCAGCACAGCCGTCTCGGGCTGGCCTGGCGCCCCCATGGCCCGGCCAGCCAGCGCAGGGGCTCCAGCCAGCGCAGGGGAGGCAGCAGGAGGGCATGCATGCTCAACACGGCGTGGCTGCGGGGCAGCCAGAGGCCCAAGGCCAGCAGGAACGCCAGCCGACCCAGCCAGCGGCCCAACACTCCGGGACCTCGGGGCCGAGGGCAGAGCAAAGTGACCGATAACCCTTGCCGCGTCAAGGCTTCCCTCACCTGCAGGGTGAGCCGCTCGATCCCCCCGCGGCGGGACACGTCGTAGCTCAGCAGAAGGATCCTCAACGGGCGGCGCGCCCGCTGGCGAGGGCGGCCTGGCGCAGGATGGCGTCGTATCCCGCGAGGGAGCGCTCCAGACCAAAGCGTTCGCGGTAGAGCGCGCTGGCCCGGCGGCCCATGGCGCGCACCGCCTCGGGATCGCGGGAGAGGGCCAGCAGGCGCTCGGCCAGCTCGGTGGCCTCGCCCGGTTCCACCACGATGCCGCAGCCCTCCTTCAGCACCATCTGGGCCAGATCGCAGGTGCGCCGCGCCACCAGCACGAGGCCCCGTCCACTGGCCAGGATTCCGTATAACTTGCAAGGGGCCACGGTGTCCTCGGCGCCGATCATCAACCCGATGGCCGCCATGTCGCAGGCGCCGAGGCTCAGGGGCAGGAGCTGACGGGGCTGATAGGGCAAGCGCAGGACATTGGCCAGGGAAAAGGCGTTGACATAGGCATCAATCTGGCTCTGCTTGGCGCCGCCACCGATGAAGACGAATTGAATCGGGTCTTGATGCAGCACCCGGGCGGCTTCCAGAAGGGTGAGCAGGTCGTGCAGGCGACCGAAATTGCCGGAATATTGCAAGGTGAAGCGCTGGGCGAAGCCATGGTCCCGGGCAAAGGGATTGGTGGGTCGCGGCGTGTCCTGGGCCTGCTCCACCGCCCAGTTCGGAATGACGACCAGGGGAAGATTGGCCCCCATGTCATGGCGCAGACGCTGGGCCATGGCCTGGCTGAGCACGACGGTCTGGCTGCTGTTGCGGCACACCTGAGCCATCAACCCTCGCCAAAGAATCGCCAGGGGGCCGGCGCCTGGCAGCACGCCGCTGAGCACGGCGGAGCGGGGGAAGAGATCCTGGAAGAGGAAGACATAGGGCAGCCCGCGAAACAGGCGGATCAGGGGGCCCAGCAGGCCGATGAACGGCGGGTTCGAGACGATCAGCACGACATCATCCCGTCGGCCGTGGCGCAGGCACCAGAGCAGGGAGCCGAGCAGGAAGCGCACGCCGCGCAGCGCTTTCTCCAGCACGCTGGTGGTGCTTCCGCCGGCCTTCGCCGCGCCGAGGCGAATCACGGGAAACGGCATGGAGCCCCCGGGGGAGGCGGTCAGCACGGTGACCGGCCAGCCCCAACGCCAGAGCCCATCCGCCAGATCCGTGAGCAACTGGGCGCTGGCGCTGATGCTGGGCGCGAAGTGTTCGCTGATGATCAGCACCCGGCCCGGCCGGGGTTCGCGGAGGGCGGCGGCGTCGCCACGCGGGCTGGCCTCCAGCCGTGGCGCGGTCAAAGCGGCAGCCCCCGGGCGTTGCGCTGGCGTTCGATCACCTTCACCACCGTGATGAGGTCGTAGCCGGCAATCAACAGGGCGAACAGCAGACCCTGCCACCCCTCCAGGAAGCCCCCCTGCACCACATATTTCTGGGTGAAGCGCAACAGGGGGCGCAGGGGCCAGAGTCGGGCCGCCACGCGGCGCAGCGCCAGGTGGCGGCGCGTGGCGAGGGCGTCGCTGCCGCCGCGATCCAGAAAGGCCAGGATCTTTTCCGCCTCCCAGTCGGCATAGCGCTGATGGCGCTCCAGCCAGTCATCCATGCCCTTGCTGAAGGCGTGATGCTCATAGGGGGCGGCGATGCGCCCCACGGGGCTGCCCGCGGGAAAGCTCTCCCAGACGCCCCCCTCAAAGCGCAGCCGTCCTCGGCGCACGAGCCGCGGATGCCAGTTCGGGTACCCCTGGGTGTGCCGCAGCCAGCGGCCGAGAAACCAGTAGCGGGGGGTGAGCTCGAAGCCGAGGGGGGTCGTGGCGGCATTCAGGGTCGCGATGATCGCCGCGCGGCACCCGGGCCCGATCTCCTCGTCCGCATCCAGGAACAACACCCAGGCGCTGCCCAGGCCGCCGTGTTCCAGGGCCCAGTTGCGCTGCTCGGTGATCAGAAACCGCCCCGGTTGGCGATGCTCCAGAACCCGAGCCCCGTGCTCCAGGGCGATCCGCTGGCTGCCGTCGCCGCTGCCGGAATCCACCACCAGCCGTTCATCGCACCAGGAGAGGGAACGCAGGCAGCGGGGGAGGTTGCCGGCTTCGTTCAGGCTGAGGACCACCGCCGCGATGCCGCCCCGGACCGCGCTTCTGGCTGGGACGGGTGTGGCGGCGGTGGCGCTCAGGGACGGTGACGGGGCTGGGGCCAAGTATGCAGGATCTCCTCATAGATCCCCAGCGCCCGCCGCGCCACGGCCGCCTGGCCGTAGCGCTCGGCCGCCCAGGCCGCGCCGCCCTCCCCCGCGCGTCGGGGCCGGCCCAGCCAGGTCGCCAGGGCCTCGCGCCAGCGCGCGGGATCCCGGGGCAGCACCAAGCCGCTGTCCGCGGGAGCCCCCGCCCGCAGGTCGCCCGCCACGCCGGTTTGCTCGCTCACCATCACCGCCGCGCCGCAGGCCAGCGCCTCAATGACCACATTGCCGAAGTTTTCATGACGGCTGGGAAGGAGCAGGAGATCGGCGGCGTTGTAGATCCCGGCCAGCTCCGTCGCGTTCCGCGTCGGCTGCCACAGCACCCGCCCGGCCAGGCCCTCGCCGTCGAGGGCGGCGCGCAACCGCCGGCCGCTGCCGTCGTCATCGGCGCCCACGATGAGCAGTCGCCAGGGGCGGTCCGCGAGGGGCGCCAGCACCCGGGGGAGAAGATCCAGCCCTTTTTTGTGGTGCAGGCGGCCGCAGATCAGGAGCAGGGGCTCCGCGGCGTCCAGGCCCAGCGCCTGGCGGGTCTGGCGCCGGAGGGCGGGGTCCAGCCCAAGGGCGCGGAGGTCGATCGGGTTGGGCAGGATCCAGCGGCGCGGGCTCAGCCCCCGCCCCCGCAGCTCCCGCAGCTCCTGATGGCTGGTGAGGTGCAGCCCGGCGCAGCGTTGCAGCAGGGGCCGCTCCCGCAGGAGATACCAGGGCACCTTTTTCCACCAGCCCCGACGGAAGGAGTAGGGACCGAGGGCGCCACGCAGGCTGTGGAGCACGGGCAGGCCCCGCGCCAGGGCGGCCCGCTGCACCGGCAGGCCGAGGGGCTGCCAGATCGCGCTCAGATGGAGCAGGTCCGCCCCCTCCAGTGCCCTGTCCAGATGGCGTTCCAGCGCTCGCGAGCGGATGGTGCCCCCCTGGCGGTCGACCGGATGGCGGATCACCTCCACGCCGTTGCGCCAGCGGAGGCTTCCCTCCGGGGGCGGCGCCTCCAGCGGCAGTCCGGCGTCGGTGGTGAGCACCCGCACGTCCACGCCCACGGCGGCCAGCCCCTCGCAGAGCCGACTGACGGACAGCACCGGACCACCGAACTGCCAGGCGGGCGCATAGACCGGCAGGAAGTGGAGCACCCGCATCAGCGCTCCTCTTCAGCGATCCGCCACCCATAGCAGGCCAGCAGTCGGGCCGCTGTCTTCCGGGTGGTGTGGTCTCTGGCCCACTGCCAGCTCCCCCGACGCAGTCGCCGTTCCTCCTCGGGGGAGAGGGCGTCCAAGCGCCGCAGCAGCTCCGCCGCAGAGCCATAGCTCAGGCAGTTGCCCGCGTGGAGGCCGTGGGGCGCGCAGGTGGCGGGTTTGTTGTCGAGCTCGCGAAAGCAGAGCACGCAGCCCTGGGCTGCCAGTTCCAGATGGCGCAGGCAATCCCAGCCCGCCCGTCGGGTGGTGATCCCGAAGCGGCTGCGCCGCAGATCGCTGTTGTAGGCCAGCTCGCTCAAAAAGGCGTGATCCGTCCGCCCTCCCACCAGTCGCTGCACGTCCGCATCGACCAGGTGGGTGGTGAAGCGCTGGGGGCGGGGGGCGTCCAGGGCGGAGGCCTCCAGCAGCTTCTCCTCCGGGAGGGAGAAGCCCATCGGCCGCACCTGCTGACTCCGCAGGCCGAACCAGCGAAGCCGGAGGCGGTCCAGGGCTGTCGTGCCCTGCCATTCCCGTTTGAAATAGAGGCAGGCTGGACGCCGCAACACCCCGGCCAGGGATCGCCATGGCCCGAAGCGACGCAGGTGGGTGCCGGAGCCCGGATAGAACCGCCCGTCGTCATCCCCATCCAGCAGGGCCAGAGGAACGGCGCCCAGCACCGCGCTCCAATCGAGCAGCTGCCCCCACTGGCGCCAGACGTTCCCCACCACCACCAGGTCAAACCAGCCCCGTTCCAATTTGCGAAAGATCTGCCGCCGTTCGGGTTCGCTGGCCGTGCCGAGCGTGCCGTAAAGGTTGAACCCGCCGCCGCGCACCTTCAGGTCCGGAGCCTCGGCGCTCTGGATGCCGCCCGCGTAGAGGCAGGTTTTGCGGGGGTGGTCCACCACCTCCACCCCGGGGGTGTGGCGCAGGCCATGGAGCAGGCCATCGGCGAGATAGTCCTCCCGGTCGTCGGTGAAGAACAGGAGGCGAAAGGGTTGGCGGTTGGCCATGGCCTCAGGAGTCCCTCCACCAACGCCAGAGGACCCCACCCTCCAGGGCAAGCCACCCGAGGCTGGCCAGCAAGATCACCGTCTCGCCCTCACCCCCACCCAGCGCCCCACCGCCCGGACGCCAGCAGAAGGGGATCAGCGCCAGGGTGAGGAGCAGATGGCGCCAGAGGGCGACGGGGGTGGCAAAGGCCGGTCGGGCCACAAGGAAATAGACAAGAAGCGGCACCAGCGCATAGGCCAGCTTGGCGATGAGAAACCCCCCCATCCCCAGCCTGGGAATCAGCTGGGCGCCCGCGATGGCCGCGATCAGGGCCGCTCCGTTTTGGGTCAGCGCGTAAAGGGTCGTGCGACGGGAGGCCAGCAGGGGTTGATGCAGCACCTGACCCAGGGACTCCGCCACGGCGGCCAGCACCAGGACCCGGGTGGCTTGCAGGGAGGGCAGGAAGGCGACGCCGAAGAAGAAGGGCACCAGCCAGCGGTCGATCAGCAGATAAGCCACAAGGCAGAGGAGGCCGCTCCACCAGAGCGCCCGCAGGGAGCGCTCAATGCCCCGGTTCGGGTCGACGCGGTGGCTGCTGTCCCGCAGCCGCACGAACAGCACCGGCACGAGGGCGCCGGGCAGAAGGGTGAACAGCTGCACCAGGATCTGGCCCGCCCGCAGATAGCCCACCTCCGTCAGCCCCTGGTCGCGGGCCACCCCCGCCAGCAGGGGCAGAAAAACCAGGGACGCCAGGAGATTGGAGCCGTAGAGGGGGATCCCCTGGCGCACGAGGCGCAGGGCGGTGGCCGGCTCGAAGTGGGCCTGGCGGGGCCAGGGCAACAAACCGCGGCAGCGCTGCCGCAGCCAGCCCGCCTGCACGGCCCCCACCAGGGCGAACCCCGCCAGGGAGCCGGCCAGCCCCGCGACGAGGGCCCCCAGCCAGGCCGCCAGCAGCTTGGCCGGCGCGAACACCCCCTGGCGCAGGGCCAGCGCGGCGGTGCGCCCCTTGATCAGCAGCAAATCCCACTGGATCGATGACAGGGATTCCAGGGAACAGATCACCACCAGGGCCAGGGTGAGCGTCTCGCGGCTCATCGGGAGGGACCGGGGCAGCAGACCCCCCCCGGGCAGCACCCACAGCACCAGCCCCAGGGCTGTGATCAGGGTGGCCAGCTGCACCACCCGCAGAGCGGTGTGGGCGATCTCACCCTGCCGTTCGGGGGGGAGGTCAGCGCCCGGGCCCGTGAGGGCGCAGGTGATGCCGTAGTCCACCCCGCAGCGCACCGTCATCTCCACGGTTTGGGTGGTGCTCAACACCAGGGTCAACACGCCGAGGTTGCCAGGGCCGAGGCTGCGGCTGAGCAGCAGGTTGGCTCCGAACCCGAGACCGCGACCCAGCAGCGATCCCCCGAGAAGGTGCAGGAACCCGGCGCGCAAGGGGGCGGCCGTCAAGGGGAGGGCCGCGGCGAACGCAGCAGCAAGGGATGGAGGCGATCCACCACCCAGGCCAGCACGACGAGGATCAACAGATACTTGGGAAATTCCCACAGCCAGTTCCAAACCGTCTCCGACACCGATCGCAGGGGAAGCCCATTGAGAAAGGTGGCGGGGTAGAGGGCGATCAGATAGGCCAGGAGCGAGCCTGACAGGGAGGCCCAGCGATACCACACGCGACAGAAAGCGGCATAAAGGGCGGCGAAGAGCAGGGCGCCAATGACAACGCCAGGCTTGCGGAAGCGCCAGTAGAGATCACCGCCGAAACTCATATTCGGGAACCACACATGCTTGCCGTCGACGGTGCCCAACTCGGGTTTTCCCATGATCTCCTTGGCGATCAAGTGGCCATCGTTGATCTCGGGTCGGTTGGGATACAGATGCTTCGGCACCCAGAGAAACAGCAGGCCATGCAACCGCTTCCAGCCAGCGGGTGGTTGCTCGGATCCCGGCGTTTCAAAGAGATAGGGGTCGCTGGAGGGGAAGAGATCGCGGCCGATCACGGCGAGCGTTTCCGGTTTTGGGCGGGCGTTCACCGCGCTGCGCGCAATGAGCTCAAGGCGCTCCAGGGGGCGTTGGCTGACGGTGGATTGAAAGGCGGCCGTCGTCCGCAGGCTGCCCATCAGCGGGATGAAGGGCAGGGCGAACACCAGGAAGCCCACCACCAGCCAGCGGATCATGCGGGGGGGAAGGCTGGTCATCCAGAGACCGAGGAGCAGCATCAGCAGGGGGCCGAGCAGCAGCCCCCGCCCTCCGGTCAACCCCCCGAGCACCAGGGACACCAGAAGGAGCAGCGCCAGCGCCGGGGCGAGCCAGCGCCGAGGGCGGGCCTCTCCCGCCTCGACGGGCCAGGGCCCCGCGCACACCTGAATCCCCAAGGGGACGAGCAGGGGGAAGAGGTCGCGCAGGCGCAGAAACGGCACGAAGAGCGTGTCGGCCCGCCACAGCCGCACGGTCCAGTGGATGTAGTTGGCGTTGCTGCGATCGAGGGTGCCGGAGATCACCCCCACCAGCAGGTAGCCGACGCTGTAAAGCGCCAGCAGCAGCACGAGGAGGGGCAGGCGGCGTCGCACGGCCCCGCTCAGGGGGGCGGGATCCTGTCGTCGCAGCAGGGGACGGTTGAGCAGGGCCACCCCCACGATGGCGGTGGAGACCACGCCCCACAGGGCCTGGCTGGGTTCCAGGGCGCGGCTCCAGGGCAGCACGTCGCTGTTCACTCGCTCACCGGCCTGCGCCAGCAGGAAGGCGCCGAGCCCCCAGCGCTGAAAGCCCGCCAGGGTGATCACCGTCAAGGGGGGCAGGGGCAGTCGATTGATCCAGGGCCGCTCCAGCCAAAGGGCCGTGGCCAGCAACACCAGCGACCAGCCGCACCAGGCCATGGCCACCCAGCGGCCCGTGAGCGCCGCCAGGGGGATCCACAGCAGGGTGGCCACCGCCAGGGCGGTGAGCGGATGCAGGAGCCGGTCGGCGGGTCCGAGAAGCTGGCGGAGGCGGTCGGTGGCGGAGGGCGGGCTGGTTAACGGGAGGTTCCGTCGCGGTGTCTGCGCCATCGTTCCGGAAGCCACGCCACCAACGCCCCAACAGTTTGCATGAGGCCCGCGGCGTGCTGGATGGCCCGCACGCGGGATCCCAGCCCCGCGGTTTGCCCCCGCCGGAGCTGTTTCAACAGGTTCCAGAGATGGAACTGCATCACGTGGGCGGCCCAGCGGTGGCGGCGGGGTTCGGCGCGCAACAGCGGGTGTCGGCGCAACTGGCCCACCACCGCCGCCACCTCCCGGGTGTCGTGGCCGCTCAGGCGGTTGGCGTTGGAGAGCTGGGCCGGATGGGTGCGCACGCGGGCGATGGGCGTGCGATTGAGCAGCACAGCGTCCCGCTCACCCGCCCGCATCAACCACTCCCAGTCGGCAGCGTGGCGCCAGTCGGCGCGAAAGGGCCCGGCCTGGCGCCAGAGCCCGCTGTGAAAGGCCATGCCCGTGAGATTGCCGTTGAGGCTGCCCAGCTCCAGCAGGGCGGGCACGAAGCGCTCCGGGGGGATCAGCGCCGTGGCGGGGCTGAGGCGATCGTGGTGCGCCGCGCTGTCGGCGGGCCTGGCTTCCCCCCCCGGGCCGATGGACGCAAAGGTGGAGAGGATCAGCCGGGCCTCAGGCCAGCGTCGCCGCAGGGAGGCCAACGTGTCCACCGCGGTGGGCAACAGCAGGTCGTCGCTGCAGAGCAACAGCCACCAGTCGACGGGTTCCGCCGCGATCGCGGCATTGAGGTTGGCGAAGAGCCCCAGGTTGCGGGGGCGGCGCAGCCAGCGCACGTCGTGGTGGAGGGCGTGGCGTTCCAGCCAGCGCGCCAGCCACGTTCGGGTCGTGGCGTCCGAGCCGTCGTCGGCGATCCGCAAGCGCCAGGCCGGGTTGGTCTGGGCCAGCACGCTGTCCAGGGCGGCTTCCAGCAGCTCCGCTCGGCCATGCACGGGCAACAGGATCGTGATCGGGGCCTCCACCGCGCCGGTCATGGCGCCTCCGGGTCCAGAAGGCGGCGGTAGAGACCGATGGCCCGTTCGCCGTAGTCCTCCCAGCTCAAGGCTTCCCGGGCCAGGCCCAGGGCCGCTGCCCGCTTGCTCTCCCACAAGCCGGGTTCAAGGGACAACCGCCGCAGGCAGCGGGCGATGGCCCGGGGGGCGTGGAGAGGCACCACCCAACCCGCCGGGAATTCCACCAGGCCCGCGCTCCCCAGCGGTGGACCCTGCAGGCGCAGCAGATCCTCGCCGCCGGTGTGGGGGGTGCAGATCAGGGGAAGGCCGCAGGCCAGGGCCTGCATCTGCACCATGGCCATCCCTTCCTCGATCGATGCCATCACGAAGCAGTGGGCGGTCCCGTAATGGGCCACCAACTCCTCCTGGGGCCGATGGCCCAGCCGCCGCACGGTTGGCGGCTGGCGGTTCAACCACGGCTCCAGCTCGTCTCCCCCTCCCCCCAGAAGGAGGAGTTCAGCGTCGGGCAGTTGGGCGGCGGCAAATCCCTCCAGCAGGTCAGGCAGCCCCTTGCGCACGGAGAGGGAGCCCGCATAGGCGATCCGCAGGCCCCTGGCGGCGGGTGGCGGAGGCGGCGGGTCAGGCGGTTGGAACCGGCGCAAGTCAACGCCGAGACTGTTGCGAAAGAGTCGCTCGGGGGGGAAGCCCCGGGCCAAAAAACTGCGCTCCACGAAGAGGCTGGGCACCGCCACCGCCGTGCAGAGGCCGTATTCGCGCAGCTCCATGGCTTCAATGCGGGGATGGGTGGCGGCCCAGGGAAGACCCAGCCGTTGATGCTCCTCCCGCAACAGGCGGCTCTGCTCCAGGATGTGAGCGGAAGACCGCTCCAGCACGGTGGGCACGTCCCGTGCTGCCGCCCAGCGCAGGGAGGGCTCGCTCCATTGCGACCAGCCGTGAATGAGCTGGCTTCCGTGCAGCTGGCCGCTGGCCCAGCGGGCAAACCAGGAGTGCACGAGCCACTGACAACGCATCATCAGGGCCTCGCCCCCCAGCGTGTAGATGGCCTTCACCGCCACAAAGACCAGAGGCAGGCTCACCACCTTCTCGGGCGGCAGGCCCCAGCGCTTCACAAACCAGCGGGGATAGGTGGTGATCAGCCGATGCAGATGGCCGCGGCGGTGCAGGTGGCGCGCCAGGTCGAAGGCGTGCCAGCGCCCCCCCACCACAATGGTGATGCGCATGGGCGCGTCGTCCCTCATGGCGTGTCACCCCTCTCCTGCCAGCTGAGGATCTGGCGGAGCCGCTCTCCGTAGGTGTGCTCGGGACGGCGCAGGGCTTGGGCTCCCAGGTCCCGCAGGTCCCGCTGAAGGGCGGGGTCCGCGAGGATCCGCTCCGCATGGGAACGCATCTGGGCCGGTGTGCGGAAGAAGCCCACCTCGGGATAGCCCGGCAGAAGCTGCCGATGCTCCGAGGTGTCCGCGTAGAGCCCGCAGCCGCCGATGGCCCCGATTTCATAGGAGCGATCGGTGGACAGGTCGCCGTTGGCCTGCCGCAGGAGTCCCAGCACCAGCCGCGCCCGGGAGATGGCCTTGGCGTAGTCGAGACCGGTGACGGCGCCCTGCCGTTCCCAGCCAGGGGTGGCGAGTCCGTTCCAGCTGTTGCCGTAGAGGCGGCAGCGCGGACCGGGAGGGTCGGCCATGGCCGCCAACCAGGGCAGCCGCTCCCGGGCTCCCGTGCCGATGAAGGCCACATCCACGCCAAACCGCTCCGGGTCCCCCGGTTCCAGCGGCGGGGGTCGATGCAGCGCGGGGTCGTAAGCGAAGGGAAGCCAGCTTGTGCTCACCGCCCCCGCGTGCTCCAACCGCTGGCGCAGGGCCTCTTTCGTGCTGAAGATGTGGTGATAGAGGGGAAGATTGGCCAGAAACTGGCGGCGGCGGTGAATGGGATTCCAGGGATCGTCGGTGAGGTAGTTCACCACCTGGCCCCCCTGGCGATGGATGGCCTCGAACACGCTGGATGCCAGGGGCAGGATGCCGGTGACGAGCACAAGCCGGGGCTTCAAGGACGACAGGCGTGTCAGGAGGCCGCGTTGGAAGCCCCACCACTCCCAGGGGCGACGGTCGGCCAGCCGATAGAACACCTTGCCGCGGCGCCTGGCCATGCTGGGTGAGAAGGCCGGGGCGGCGGAGGTGTAGGCCACTCCGATCTGCTCTGATGTCAAGCCAGCATGGGCGGCCCCGTTCAGGAGCTTGGTTCCCAGGGCTTCTGGCGATGTGGTGTCGGCCAGCAAAAGGAGGCGGATGCCCATGAGCGGCGACCTCACCGTTCTGGGGTGGGCGGAATGATCGTCCATTATTCAATGCTGGCCTCCGATCCTCTCTTGAGCACCTTTGGCTGGATGAAGGGTTCCCTGGCGATGGCCGCGTCACTTTGAGTGGTGTAAAACCCGAGGCCCGAATGCCCTGATCAGAGGGTGAACAGGGTGGAATGACGGGCTGTCATTCCGGAAGTGCAGATGCGCCTCGTTTTTCCACGATGAATCGCGACGATTGACTTGTCAAGACTTTCGTCTGAAAGCGGATGTGTTGTTAAAGGAGTGGTCTGTGCAGCCTGGGGGTTGCAGCGGCCGGCCCCTGGGCGGCGATCCGTTTCGCAGCGCCCTGTGGGGGCGCTGCGAAACGGATCGCCTGGGGCCTGAGCCCTTCACATCTCAAGCGCTGAGGGCATGCAGCGCTGGAATGTCGCCGAGATCTGGGATGGTCGCCATGCTCTCGGCGGTAAACATGCGGCGGCCTTCTAGTGTCCTGCCCCGGAAATCCGAACGCATAGTCTTTGGATCTTTTCAAAAATGGAATCGGCAGTATCCGTCAATATAAATGGAGTTGAATTCTTGTTGTACTTGGCAGCAAACGTTTCTATTCTTGCTATCAGTTCTTTTACGTTTCTAAAGCTTCCACGGCGTATCATGTGTTAAGTGATAATGCCAAGCTAACGTTCAACTTGATTAAGCCAAGACTTGATTACGCATAAAGCTCCGCGACTCTCAAAGCCCGCTCTGGGCAGGGTTTACACACACAGACAGCGTTAGCGATCCGCTCCGTCATCGCCGCCATCTTAAAGC
>Ga0194130_10007059_pt1 | contig 12643 bp, 11 predicted proteins | sample TA2KigsurfametaG_FD_160084 | JGI IMG/M metagenome (GOLD analysis project Ga0194130, IMG submission 160084) | Freshwater microbial communities from Lake Tanganyika, Tanzania - TA2015050 Kigoma 12 surface | ecosystem: Environmental > Aquatic > Freshwater > Lake | place: Tanzania: Lake Tanganyika... | reverse complement strand
ATTTGTTTTGAACCAGTTTGAAATCCATTAATTTGATGAGAACCTGCTTCTGAAGAAGTTGGTAAGGATACTGAACTAGCAACACTTTTTTCGTAATACCTCAAACATCTTCCTAAATTCACATCAAAAGGTAAGAACTCAAAATCGGTAGCACTTGTTCCAGCTTCTAATTGAACTCCAGTAATGAAGAAATCGTTTGCTGTGCTATCTGCTATATTAACTTGTCCAACTGCTCTGTTTGCACTTACAATTGCACCCCAAGATGTTTGTAATGCTCCTGAAGTAAAATTTGTTCCAGCACCTAACCAAAAATTCAAACCAAGACTATCACCATTATCATTTGTAAATGCCCCAGTTGTATCAGCAGGAAAAGTTACTGTTTTAAATTCCCAAGTATTAGTAGTATTTACAGTATAAGATTTTGATATAGCTCTTGAATTATCTGTGTCATGTAATTCACAAATAAATGTTCCAGTCTTAGTAGATTTAACCCAAAATGATGCTGTTAAAGATACAGCATTAGCAGTTCCTTTTTTTAAATATTGTAAATTTTGTCCTTCAAAAAATTGACTTATAAGCATATTATCTCCAGATGCAGGAGAAGCATCAGCAGTTGTACAATCTAATTTTGTTGAATAAGAAAAACCATAACCTGAAGGAACATCAGTTGATTGTGACATTGTCCAAGTTCCAAGAGTACTTAAACCTAAATAAAATCTATCTAAAGTTCTATAACCAGAAGTAGTTATAGAAGCCACACTTGTACTTCTTTGTGCAATTTGCATATCCCCATTGATGACGATATTTCTAAAACTTGGATTGCCAGATAATTTATTTAAAGTGATACCAGCAGTAGAGCTAATATCAGCATTTGCTATTGTACCATCTGCTATTTTTGAAGAAGTTACAATGCCATCTACTAAATCAGCAGAAGTTAAAGGTACTGCTGAAGGTTTTGCTCCTATATATCCCATGTTTATTTCCTATTAAGAAATTGCATCAACAGTTGAAATCCAAACATCTAAAGAAGAAGCTGTATCAGATTTAACTTTTAAAATATCACCAGATTGAACTACAACTTTAGCTCCACCATCAAGAACTTGTAATGCCGATCCTGCTGGGATTGGTGCAGTTTTAACTAAATAAAAATCATTTGAACCATCGTTAATAAATACATCTGCATTAACAGCAGATCCTGTAACATTAGCTACAGATATACCTACGATTGTATCATTTGAGTTTGCTGTAAATAAAGTAGTTGCTGATGTTCCTATATTTCTTTGTTTATATCTTGTAAAATCTTGAGCCATATCTATTCCTTATTATAATGCGATTGACATCGCAATACTAAATCCTTTAGTTGCAAAACTACTAGTATCAGTAGCTTCTACATTTAACCAAGTAGAACCTGTGTAATATTTTAATACATTTGAAGTAGTGTTAAAATACAGATCACCAGCAGTTAAAGGATCACCATCATTATCAACAGTTGGATTGGATGCCTTTGCACCTAAATAAACATCATCAAAATTATCAGCAGATGCAGCTGCGGCTGCAGCGGAAGCTGCGGCAGCACTTGCAGATGTACTAGCATTACTAGCACTTGTACTTGCGTTAGATGCACTTGTACTAGCTGCCGATGCAGAAGCTGCGGCTGCTGCAGCAGAAGCTGCTGCTGCTGTTGAGGATGAACTTGCAGATGCAGCATCTACAATTAAAGTCCATTTTGCACTATCAACATTTGTTGTAAGGGGTTGCGATCCTGATGAGGTATGAGCTACAGTAGCAATAAAAATATTATTAGTAGATGTATCTTTAACTAAATCTCTAACAACATAATTTACTCCTGCTGACCAGTTACCTTTAAATGTTCCAAGCTCTTGTGCAATAGAAAGCTCACCTGTACTATCAAACGCAAATACTTTATTAGCTCTATTAGACGCACTTGTTGTAAATTCTGTAGATGTCATTGTATTGGTTTTTGATAGTTTTATTGCACGACCAAGTTCTTCTTGGATTTGCTGTGCAACCATCATAGATCTATCTAAACCTTCCTCATGCGATTCTGCTGGGAATGGATCGTTTGCTATGTAATCAATGGATTGTGTTTGTGGTACGTTACGTCTTAATACAACTGTCTCTGTTATTGATGGAATATTACCTGCTGTAAATATAACTGAACCACCGCCAGATGCACCAACGCCTGTAATTGTATAATGCGTTGTAATAGTTTTTGTAGTTTCTGTTCCAGTTGAGGATCTAATAATTACTTGTAAATCTGATTCAGCAAATATTTTAAAGGTATAGCTAAATGTTGTGGTTGATCCATCACCAAAATAACTATTTCTAACTGTGGTTGATGATATTGTCATAATTTTGCTATATTAAATTTGTTTGTTAATGTCTATCATGTTTATTCTGAAAATTCAGGTAAATCAGATTCATCAATCATATATTGTAATACGTTTCTTACTCCTAACATATTTTGGAAAGGAAGTATTCTTAATACATTATATACATCTCTTTTGCTTAAATCATAATCATCTTGAGATATAGAAGATGCTACTCCTTTATAAGCACTAGCAGCATTATAAAATAAAGAAACTGTAGGATTTCCAGTCCACAAATTAATATCTAAACCAGATGTTCTATAATTAAATATAGGATCATAACCATTTGCAGTTCTAAGTGCATCAACAGCTGGAGGTATTATTGTAGAATAAGTTGATCTTTGGAATGTAGCTTTTGCGATTGCAGAAGGATCTAATTTTTCTTCTAAAAAATTTTGTCTTTCTGCAGTTCCTTTTCCTGCAGCTTGTGCGTAGATCTGAGCAATATAAGCTAAACTTGCAAAAAACATAGATCCAAAAAATGCAGTAAAGAAATTAAGATCTCTCATGTGTAAACCATGTAATAATTGTTTAGAATAAGCAGTAGTAATAAATGTTCTAAATTGCATTAATGTTTTTCCAAGTGTTGAATCAGCTAATTTAAAATAACCAATCATCTCTCCATAGTTACTTTCTTGTATTACTCTACCTAAATATCTACCCATATTTAAAGATAGTTTATTTGCTAAATCTTGATCTTGCCAATCATCAATATTTAATCTTCTTATTCTTCTTCCAGTTAAACCACCTTCTATAAAAGTTGAATTTTTTTTAATACTGTCAAATATTTTTGTTAAATCTTCATCAGTAAAACCAATATTTCTATATCTTTTTAAATCATCTGCTTTTAAAGCAAGTTCTCCTGTTGCATGTTTTGCTAATTTATTAAAAACAATAGTTGTTGCTAGTCTTTTAGATAAAGTATCAACTAAATAAAAACCAGAACCATCAGATGTTATTTCAGAAAATACATCAAATGCTTTTTCTACGCTACCTATTCTTTTATTTATTCCAGCAAAATCATCTGTTCTATTCAAAATAGAACTTGTTAATCTATTTGATCCAGTTCCAGAAACAAATGTTTCCATTTCATCTAAAAATTCATCTGATAATTTTCCATCTTTTGTTCTTTTAATAATACTTTTCCATAAAGGAATATATCTTGCATACATAACTGGTCCAGCAGTTCCTAATATATTTCCATGATCTGGAATTTGAGAAAAACCTATTTGATTAAATACGTTTACATAATTATATTTTCTTACATTTCTTGCAATTAAAGCAGTTCCAGAATTAATATCTGTTTCAGTTGGTATGCCAATTATATTTTTATAAATTGTATCTATAATATTTAATTCTCTATTTATTCTTGCACTTCCAAATACAGATTTATAAGCATTAGCAACTTCAGAAACATCATAGCCTTGTCTTACTGTATTTAGTATTTTAGAATAATCTGCTACAGATTTAATACCAACTCTTGCTAAAGCAATATGACCAGCAAATTGCTGTAAGTAAGATCCAATAATACCTTCTGCATTATTATCTAATAAATCAGAAAATCTTAAAGTAATTCCATTAATGTTTTCTTGATGCAGTTCATCAAATGAAGCTCTTCTTCTAAGTCTTGATGGTACATTAGTTTTTTTTTCTTTAAGTAAAAGTTTAACTAAATCTGTTGTTTCTGAAGGATTTAAATCTGTTTGTGTTCTAATAAGTTCTCTTAATTCTAATTCATCTGATGTATTTAAAATACGATCTATAGATATACCATCACCATATTTTGATTTTTTAATCATTTTTAAAATATTTTCAGCAATTTTTAATCCTTTTTCATCAGAAAGATCTTTAGATCCTTTAACTAAAGAATTTTTTAAAAATTTAATTAAATTAGGTTCTGTAATTAATTCTGTATATTTTTGTATTTTTGATAATAAATATTTTCTTGGAAAATAATTTGGATTATCTATGACATCAGTAGCACCTTGAACTTTTTCTAATTTTAAATCATCTAAAATATTCTTTAAAAGAACTTTTGATGATGCAGCAGCTTTTTGCACAGCTGGTATTTGTATATCTTCTCCTCTAATTGCACGACCAACTAAATTTGAAAATTCTTCTTGTGTCTTATAATTATATCTTTTAAAAAATTTTTTCTTTGAATCTAAGTATTCATTTAATCCTGGTCTATAACCTCTATAAAATTGTGCAAGTTTAGTTGTGTAATAATTTTTTTTATGAATATCAGCAGTTGGAACTTGAACAGAATAATCTTTATTTCCGACTGGTTCTTCTGCTAATTTTTCATATAAAGATCTAGTAAGAGGATTATCAGATCTTCTTCCTATTGAAGATTTGTCAAATCTTGGTAAAAACAAGGGATTTGCAACATCTGGAGTTTTGTCTACTCTATTAAAAAAATTTTCTAATGTTTCATCTCCTTTAATAAATTCTTTAACTTTAGTTTTTGCAATATTTTGACTTTCAATATATTTATTTTTATTACTAAATATAAATTTATTTTGTGCTTTGTTTATTTCATCAATTTCATCTGTATTTCTATTTAAATCTACATACTTAATTGGTTTAAAATATTTTTCTCCATTTGGAGTTATTTTATAACCATCATTTTCCAAACTTCTTCTTTCTATTGATTTAGCAAGATCAACTGATTTAGCGTCAAATTTATTTATAATTGGATGTTTTGGTGCAAGAAATTTTGTAAGTCCAGCAGTAACAGCACCACCAAAACCCATAGCGATAGCTATTTCTTCTGCATCTCTAGTTGGATCTGCAAGTATAGTTGGAGCGGTTATTAATCCTGCTTGACCAGCACCTAAAGCTCCAGCACGAATATATTTAGAAATACGAGAGGCTTTATTTGCGTATATAAATGGTCTAGCAAGACCAAAAGTTACACCATCTGCAACTAAAGCACCTGGATCTAAAAGAGCAGAAGCTACACTTAATCCAACTCCAGTATATCCTAATGTTGCTAGTTTTTTATTATTTTCTTGAGCATCTAAAATTCTTCTTTTAATTTGATAAGCATTTTCTAAAGAACTTGCATTACCAAATTCATCCCAATAATCTTCTTCAACTCCATCTGTAAGATCTTTAAAAGATTCTTCTGTAAATCTAAAATTGTAATCTGGCTCTAAACTTTCTTTATTAGCCATCCTAAATAAAGATGGAATAAGCTGATCTTGTAAAACAATAGATGCACCTTCTGTTAAACTTATTTTTTCTTTTTCTGATTGTGCTTTTATTATTTCTTCATCTTTAGTTGATAAGTAATCTGTACTAACAACAAGATTATTTAAATTTTCAGAAGACATTTTATGGAACAGTTGTTTGAGATTCTAATGATCTTATTCTTCGTTCTTGCATTTCTGATTGAGATTCAATAGTTTGCTTAGTAATTTCTTTTTTTTTCTTAGAAGTCATTTCTTCTTTTATTTTAACCATTTGATTATAATTAAATATTAATGGATCTCCATTATCTGTGTAATAAGTGTGCATTTGTGTTCTGTGATAAATATTAAATGTTCCTGCACCAGTATGTTTTAAATAAAAATCTTTAGGATCTTCTTCTGGCAAATATTTTTTAATTATAAATTCTTTTACTGGTTTAATTTCATCTAATCCACCAATAGATTTAAATGGATTAATATCTCTTTTTAAATATCTGTAGTTATCAATTTCAATAGTATCTGTTTTCATATTTTTAATAACTTCGCTTTGAGCTTTATCTGGATCAATTCCATTAGATATATATAAATCAAACAAAGATTCAGAATATGCAAGAAGTTCAGATACATTTGTGCTTTTAACATTACTAAATGATTTTCTTATATCTGCTAAAGTTGATTCTCTTTTTCTTGCATATAAAGGTAAAGATGATAATTTAATTGCTTTGTCTTTTGCATTAACAGCCATTTCATAGGCTTCTGCTTTTTCTTTACCAAGAATTTTTCTTGCAGCTAAATAACTTCTGTAGAATTTTAATTCTTCATTAGTTGTATATTCATCTAATCTACCTTGTTGATCAGCAGCGTCAGCAATATCTAATGCTTTTAAAGCTGTTTGCGTTGGTTTTCCACCAATAGTTCCACTGGCTACACCTTGTTTTAATATTGATTGATAAGATGGTGCTAATCTACCAACACCTCTAAATGAATTATCTACTTCAACAAATAATTGAGCGTCAGATTTTTCAGGTGTGTATACTTTTTGCATTGCAATTTTTTCTACAGTTTCTAATGTTTCTTTTTTATCAGCATTAGTTCCTATAATTGGATCAATTCCTTTGGTAAATTTATCATAGATCATTATTCCATCTGTAGTTTTTTTAGACTCTTCTTGTGCTTGTAATATTAACTGACTTTTTAAATTTAAATCTGCATTTTTATAAAGATCTGGATTTTGTTTTAATTTTTCTAAAAAAGAAATTGGTTCTTTTGCATCTTTAATTATTAAAAATGTATCTTTTATTTTAAACTTTTCATCTAACTTAATTTTTTTAGTATATGGATCTCCCATATATTTATTATTTACATATTCTGCGGCTTCATTATCTGCTTGACCAGATTCAAGATAACCTGGAAGTGTAAATTTTGATACCCAACCAGAGTCCCAATCTTTATCAACTCTATTTGCATTTAATTCCATTGCTTTTCTTGAAGATTGAATTGTTGCTAAATTTAATTGAGAAAGATTTGCACTTAATTTTGCAGATACCGCTCTTTGAACAAATTTATTTTCTTTAGAAAGATTTTCATTAATAAAATTATTTATTACTTCTGTTCCTTCTTTGTTAAAACCATCAGCAGCTTCACTAGGAAAAGGATTGTTTTTATATTTATCATATACTTCATATAATTTTGGTAATGCTTTATTTTGATAATCAATAGATTTTAATTTAGCTTCTTCTTCTTGTTCTCTTACATAATAATCTGTCAAAGCTGTTTGAGCTTTACTAAAAATTTCATTAGTTACAGGAACTTGAAAAGATGCTTTAACGCTAGGTACTTCAGCTGTTGGTCTTAGTTGTGATTCAAATGTAGGTATCTTTGGCATTATTGATTCCTTGATCTGTTTATTGATTTAGATTGTACTCTCAAATTACTAATATTATTATTTCTTGGGTTTCTATCTTTATGATCTACATCTTTACCAAGTAAACTGTTTCCATATTTTTTCTTAAGCATTCTTCTTGCACCATTTCTACCAGCTCTATCTTTTTTTTGTTCTGATTTAGAATGATAATTTTCATATTCGCTTTTATAATCTCTTGGCATATTTTATTCCATTGCTGGTGTGTAAGGTAAAGCTGGTCTTGGAGATGAAGATCCAAATCCACCCATCCTTAATAAACTTGTACCTGTTTGCATTATAGTTCCCATTTGTGCAATTCTTGCTGTTTGTCTAGCAACTTGTCCCTGTATTCTTGCAAAGTTAGCTTCTTCAAACTTTCTTGCTTGACCAATCTTGGCATTATATTCCATAATGTTTCTTTCTTTTTCAGCTTCTTCTGCGTTAGCTCTTAATACTCTTAAACCAGTTCCAGATAAATCTGCACCTGTTTTTAAAATTCTAGTTGTAGTTTGTCCCTGTAGTTGTTCAACTTTTTGATCAAATCTTGCTATATCAAATTCTAATTGTTTTTCAATTTGTGCTGCTTCTTGTTCAGCTATTTGTGCATTACGATTTTGTATAGCTTGATTATATTTACCTGCAGCACCTTGCTGTTTAAACTGTGCGTAACCTAGTGCTACTGTTGCTACTTGTGCTACCATTAATAAATCCTCGCAAATCTATAATGATCTGTGTCATCAAAACCATAGTGCTTCATTAACCCTTCATTAGTAAATCCTAACCACTTAGCAAATCTAATTCCAATTCCAAAGTCAGCTCGTACTGCTGTTTGTAATCTTTTAATTTTATTAGATGTTGCTAGATAATCTATGTTTTGCTTTACAGCTTTTGCAATGGTTATAGGATAATTCCAAACTTCTTGCTTACCAATAAACCAACCCTCTGCAACATTACCCCATATTCTTTTCATACCAGCAGCAGCAATTACTTTATCATTAATTAATCCTGTAAATGCTAATCCTTCTTGTTCTAAATCCATACATTCTTTATTATTATCGTTGATGATAAACTGTGCATCCTTTTGTGTTAGCATGTGATTCATTTGTGATTGCATAATAATTTTCCCATGATCTTGTTTGTATGGAATTATAATAAGTTTATCCATCGTTAGTAACCAATCTTGGATATAACGATAAAACTGTTAAAGGTAAAGGTTGAGTTTGCCTTACAAAAATATGACCATCAGTTTCATAGTTGCCTCTAAATTCTGTTTCCTTATCTCCTGTAAATACTGGTATGGCTGTGTCCATAGCTGCAGCAGAAGATCTAAATGGTATAGATTCCATGTTTGATAAATCTGGACCAACTTCTACACCAACAGATTCAAACAAACGAATTGAAATATCAAATATTCTTTTAGTTTTACCTTGTGATGTTCCATCTTGCGAACCAGCATCAAGTCTCATAGTTTGTAATAACGATGTATAGTTTAATCCAACTTTTACATTTGTGCCAGATCGTGCAAGAGTAATAGATCCGCTTGATACAGTTCTGTCAGGATGTGTTGAGCCATTAACTAACACACCAACAGATTGTCCCTCAAGATGATCTAGTCCAGTAATAGTAGTTGTTGCAGAGCCAGAATAAGATAGCTGCGAGTCTAAAAAATTAAATGTTGTGTTATCTGTATTAGTAAAAGAAAAATTATTTAAGTATTCTACATAGCGTCTTGTAACACCATTTATAGTTCGTTTAATAATAACCCATGTTTGATATTCGTTGCTATCTGTTGGTATGGTTGCAACTGTTTCACATACTGCACTACCTGTACTAAATGAGCCACCAAATATATGTCTGTGCCAAGCAACTACTTGTTGCTCTCGTTGATAGGTTAAACCTATTAACACTCCATCTTCTCTAACAGCCCAGATAATTTGATTAGGTTCTTGTTGATATGACATTTCATTAACACCAGTATTAGTTATATGTTCAGCAAGTATAGTCATGTCAGGTGCTATGTAACCATCCACGTCAAAGTTATATGCTAGTTCTCTAATTTTTCTTTTAGCTCTTTGTAAAAATAATGTGGCGTTACCTACTGGTATAGCATCTACGTTTGCACAACCATGGTTAGATTGTTTTTTAATTAATATATTTGTAGGCGTTACAGGGTCATCTGTACCACCACCTGATACAGAAAACTCGCCACCTACTGTACCTACAATTAAAGTTCGTGTTGCAGATAAAAAACGAATTGCATTCACTTGGTTAGAAGCGATTGTATAAATAATTGCATCATCATCTACAATCGTTCCGCCTCTATTTTCATTCATATTTTCATAATCACCTGATTTAGAAAAATATAAAGTTTGGGGTTGATTGGTTGTTCCTGCAAATACTAATCGTTGTTCAAAAAAAGTTACGCAAGAAGGATGACCAGTAGTTTCTGAGAAAGCACCTAAAGCCCAGTCAGTAGATGAGGATGCAGAACCTGTATCTTTTTCTATAGTCCAAGTTACAGAGGTTGTACTAGTAAATGCAGTTATCTCTCCATAACCAGATCTAAATCTTACTAATCTTCCAACATCAGTAGATACAAAGGTTGCAGCAGATGCTGTTAAAGTTCTGCCAGATCCAACTGTATGTGCAGAGGTTGATAGTGTTACTGTAGATGTATTGTCATCTAAGTATGGACCATTCTCAAATTCTACTTCAGTTAAAGTCCAAGATGTATGTCCAGTTCTTGATAATTTTCTAACTGCATGACTTGGATGTGTAATGTACATAACATCTGCTGACTGTGCAAATTTTAACTGAAATAAATTTGCTGTTAAATATGGAGAAGATATTTCATATACTCTTGCCACTTTACCACCAGATACATAAGCTGTGTGAGAAGATGTGTTTACATTAACGCCATCTATATTTTGTAATTCAAATGTATTGGTTGCAACGTTTGCAACTTTAAATCTTTTATTATTAACTTGAGTCATACCAACAACGTTAGTGATAACAACTGTATCTCCATTAGAATAACCATGAGATGCAGATGTTACTACACCAGGATTTGCAGTTGTAATATTTGTAATATTTTTTTCTGTTTCTAGTATTGCACCACTATCTTTATAAAATCGTATATATTGATTTCCAAACTCCATCATATACGTTTGTGTTGTTGAGAACTCAAAAGGTATTAATCTTGTTTTGTTAGCTGATGTTTTTACTTCCGCAGCAAAAGTAGTGCCTGGTCTTCTAGCTGCAGAACCATGAGGATAAATCACCATGTTCTGTACTGTTTTGCAACCAGATGAATATTTTGCTAGATCATTTCTACCATCTAGTCTTGGTGATAATTCACCACCAGTAAAGTTTGTAAGTTGTACCGCAACTCTAGCCATTGCTTAAAACCTTGAGTTGATAAATGTACTTGAATCTATAATAGACGATGTTCCTAATTCTGGATCTAAGTTTTGTCCCTCTGTTGCATCTACAAATCTAGCGTCTTTTAATTTCTCTTGATACAAAGCATACATTTGTGTTGCTACAGGATTAGATGATGTAATTGCATAAGCTATATCAGCAGCTAATGCAGATGATATAACTTCTCTAAGTAATTCATCATATTCATTTGGATCTGTAATTCTTGATATATATAGAATTTTCATTGTTGCACTATTGGATAATATTTTTCTACCCTCAACAACATAATCAGAATCAAAATCTAATATTCTAAGTAGTCTTAAGCAATCTGATGGTAGTGTAAATTGTTTTGTAAATCCCCAAGCAGGAGTTGATGTGTCGGCTGCAATCTGTTGTCGTTTAATTAAACAATTCCAAGGATGATTTCTAAATACTGCATCTCTTACATTTTCGTATCTAGCATTGCAAAGTCTTGCGTTTTTAGAATCTTCTGTAAGAGTTAATATGGTTGAAGCACCAAGTTGATTTAAAGCACTATTACATATTTGTACAACACTAGCCATATTAATCTTTCTTTATAATATATTTGCGTCTTAATTGTCTAGGAGATACTAATGCAAATATCTCTTTATCTGTAAGCTCTAGCTTATCATCAAACCCATGATGATGTGTTGATGTGTGTTTAAATCTATCAACTAAAACGTAACGATAGATATAATCTTTATGTTTGAAATGTAAAATAGTTTTTGGTTGATCAATTTTTTTCATGACTAATAGTGGGGATTTTACTCCCCACTATTTTAAGTAGTATTAATCTACAACGTATCTGATAGCAATTTGTACTACTCCAGATGCTGTACCACCAGCTAAGGTAGCTGTAATTGGTAAACCATCTTGATTAGCATCAACTACTGAACCTGCACCCAATGCAATAGTTGCAAGGATGTCTGTTCTTGCAGGTGAAGCTGTAGAAGTAGCAGCTAAGTAAGCAGACGCAGATGCAGCAACAGTAGTTCCTGCAGCATTTTTATGAGAAGCATATCCAACTGATAAAGTTGTAGATGCACCCAATGTAGCATTTGTTAAATAACCATCAAGCAATCTTGCACCATTTGGTAAATTAACAAACTCTACTACGTCAGAAATAGAAGCAGATGCTAATGTAATATCAGCAAATGCCACTCTTACTCTGCCACTTAGTTCATTAGTATCAATCTTTTCAGAAGGTACGTTTTGAGACCACTTGGTTTTCTGGTTTGAGTATAATGTAGCCATAGTTTTATTCTCCTATTGTTAGATTATTCATCACAAGCTATTTGAACAACTTTTTCTTCTTCCATTCTAGTTGCACCAAGGCTCATGCAGTAATAAACTTGAGTGCTGTAAGATTTATCAGCTCTCTCATCTATTCTTGCCATAACATCTTGACCAATAGCTAATTTAATAGCGTCTTGAGTAAATGCGTAAGCTAGTCTGTCGTCTGTGTTAGTTGCATCAAATAACAATCTATTGCTAACAATAAATTTAAAACCTAAGAAAGAGTCCACTTGACCCTGTGCTAGAGCTTTAACTGTATTGAAATCATAAGAAGTAACTTGTGTTGATCCTAATAAATCAGAGATTTGTTTTGGTCCACATACAATGTATCTTTGTATAGATGGATCAACATCTGCTGCATCTAATAGTCTTTTTGCTTCTAAAAGTTTTGCTATGGTTAATCCATCTGCTTGTGATGC
>Ga0194130_10007058_pt1 | contig 12644 bp, 12 predicted proteins | sample TA2KigsurfametaG_FD_160084 | JGI IMG/M metagenome (GOLD analysis project Ga0194130, IMG submission 160084) | Freshwater microbial communities from Lake Tanganyika, Tanzania - TA2015050 Kigoma 12 surface | ecosystem: Environmental > Aquatic > Freshwater > Lake | place: Tanzania: Lake Tanganyika... | reverse complement strand
GAGAGCATGCGGACGGGACGCGAGTGCGGGCCGACGAACGGCGAGAGCATCACGAGACTCCTTCACTTTCGGGGAACGGGAACAACGGGCGAACTCAGAGCAGGGAGACGATCGACAGGAACACGGCAATCGGCAGGGCACACAGCAGGACATCGACCTGCGTGAGCGCCCACCACGGCGCCGGCCGCGATCGCCCACCAAGGGCGACCGAATGGTTCATGAGCGAACTCCTGACTGGGGAGATTCCCTTGCTGACGGGAACGATGGACGAACGCTGACCGGCGTCACACCATCGCGTCTCCGAGGAAAACACATGCACGCGGCGTGCCAAACCCCGGGGTCGAATCCCGAAAAAACCGCAAACCACCGTATCTCGGCCTGAAAAGCGGTTTTTCGCCGTTCCGAAGGGGTCGGGGTGAGAACGTGGGTGGGATCGGAGGGGTGGTGCGCTGGAGCGAATCGCTCCAGCGCCTGGTCGCTGGCGACCACCCAAGTGGAGCGATTCGCTCCACCCCCCCGGCTTCGGCCTACCCCGCCGGCCGGGTCGAGTGGTCGGTGAGCACGCTCCGCACCAGGGGCTCTGGCACGCCTTCCGCAAGGACCACGCTGCCGATCGACGTCGGCAGGACGAACCGCAGCCGGCCGCCGAGCGACTTCTTGTCGCGGGCCATGACCGTCAGCAGTTCGGCGACCGATCCCAGGCCGGCGGGGGCCGCGGTGGGCAGCCGCAACTGGCTGAGCAATCGCGTCTGGCGATCGACGATTTCTTCGGAAATCATGCCCTGCAGGCGTGCCAGGCGGGCGGCCTGACACATCCCGATCGCCACCGCTTCGCCATGCAGCAACTGCCCGTAGCCCGACAGAGTTTCGTAGGCGTGGGCGAAGGTGTGGCCGTAGTTCAGGGCGGCCCGCAGGCCGCTGGTCTCGAACTCGTCCTGGGAGACGACCTCGGCCTTGATGGCAGCGGACCGCTCGACGGCCTGGGTCACCGCCGAGGTTTCCCGGGCCACCAGGCGGCTCGCCTGGGCCTCCAGCCAGTTGAAAAAGCCGGCGTCGAGGATCATTCCATACTTCACGACCTCGGCCAGACCGCTGGTGAACTCCCGATCCGGCAGGGTTTCCAGGGTCGTGGTGTCGGCAAGCACGCCCCGGGGCTGCCAGAAGCAGCCCACCAGGTTTTTGGCCGCGGCCAGGTTGATGCCTGTCTTGCCGCCGATGGCGCTATCGACCTGGGCCACGAGGGTCGTGGGCACGTGCCAGACCGCCAGACCGCGGGCGAACGTTGCGGCCACGAATCCGGCCAAATCCCCCACCACGCCTCCGCCGACCCCCACGAGGTGCGTGTGGCGGTCCACGGCCAGTTCGGCCAGCTCATTCCAGAGCCTTTCGGCTGCGGCGACCGACTTCGAGCGTTCGCCGGCAGGCACCACCAAAAGGCTGGCCTCCACGCCGGCGGCCGACAGAGATGCGGTGACTCGGGCCGCATGGCTGGTCGCGACGGCCGCATCCGCCACCACCACGCTGCGTCGCCCGCCCGCCTCCGCGACGGCCGCCCCGATCCCGTCGGCAGCCCCGGGGCCGCAGAGGATGTCGTACGACCGGTCGGCGACCCCCGCTCCGCCCCCGCCGGCGAGATGAACCCGGATCCTGGTCACGGTCAACGGCCGCCGATCCGCTCGAGATCGGCCTCGGTCACGGTGATCACACGGGCAAAACCGGTGTGTTGCCGCACGTAGTCGAGGTCGACGGCCTCGCCCGGGCTGGCGTGCAGGAGGCCCTCGACCCGGGATTTGTCGGCCGCCGTCCAGTCTTCGAAGGCGGCGGGCCAGACCGTGTGGGTCTCGACGACGAGGGCTTCACGATAGGGGTCGAACGCGTTGGCCATGCGAAGGTTTCCGGATCGAACGACTGCCGGAGGTTTTCCACGCGGGGCCGCCCTGGACTGCCGCCTCTCCGGCGAGGGCGAGTATACAGTGACGTGGTTGCGCCGTCGCAGGGCAGCCGACGCCGCAGGAGGGTCATGGAAACGAAGCGTGCACCATCCGGCGGCGGCCCCACGGGCGCGGGTTCCCGAGTGGTCTTGGCGATGGTCGGGCTGGCGGCAACGCTCGCGGTGTTCGCCGTCTGGTTCCAGTGGCGGCAGACCCATCGCTGCCTCGCCTTCTACGGCCCCACGGTCGCCGAGGCGATCCGGAAGGCGCCCCGGGTGGAAGTCTGGGATCTGCAGCCCTCTGGCGACCGCGTCCGGGCGATGCGCACCCGCGACATCTCGACGGCTGCCGGGCTCGTCCACCTCCGGCATGGGCTCGTCGAAGACGCCAACTTCTCCTGGCGGCAGGAAGCCGCGGCTCCCTTGCCGCCCGCGGCGTGGGATCGGGGCCTCGCGTTTTTCGATGCCGAAGGCAGCACCCCGGCCGCTGTCTTGGCCATCGACGCCGAGGGCGAGGGCTGGCTGACGGTGGTGGGGCAGCCCGGGCGGATCGGACTCGGCAGGATTCGGCGGGGGCTGCACGCCTGGCTCGCCGGCCTCGATGCGGGCCAGCCCGCCGCGGCGCCCCGAGCGGGCTTTTAGCCTGGTTTTCGGGCTTTCCGGCGCGGGAGGCGGGACGTATCGTCTGGCCCCCCGCGGTGGACTCGTCGAGCCACCGCCGCCACGGCCGGCCAGGCGCACGAGGCAGACGAGCGATGCGTTCGATCGCGGTAGCCAACCAGAAGGGAGGAGTCGGCAAGACGACCACGTCGGTCAATCTCGCCGTCGCGCTCTCCCGGACCGGCCGCCGCGTCTGCCTCATCGACCTCGATCCGCAGGCCCACGCGACGCTGCACGCCGGCGTAACGCCGACTGCGGGCGGTCCGACGGCCTACGACGTGCTCGCCGGCGACCAACCCCTCGCCGCCGCGGGCGTGATGGCCAGCGACACGCTCTGCGTCGTGCCCGCCCACATCGACCTCTCGGCCGTCGAACTCGCCGTGGCCGGGAAACCCGGTCGGGAGTCGATCCTGCGCCGGCGGCTGGCGGAAGACGGCCGCTTTTCTGGCGATGGGGAGGGATTCGACTTCGTGATCGTCGACTGCCCGCCGTCGCTGGGGCTCCTCTCGATCAACGCCATGGCGGCGGTGGACGAGGTCCTGCTCCCGCTCCAGCCGCACTTTCTCGCCCTGCACGGGCTCAGCAAACTGCTCGAGACGATCGAACTGGTCGCCGAACACGTCAATCCGCGGCTGCATCTGCTCGGGGTGGTGCTCTGCATGTACGAGGCCGGCACCCGGCTGGCGGCCGAGATCGGCCGCGACGTGGAGGCCTTCTTCGCGGCCGGAGGAGCGGCCCATCCGGCCTGGCGCGGAGCCCGGCTATTTTCGGCCCGCATCCGGCGCAACATCCGGCTCGCGGAGGCGCCGAGCTTCGGGCAATCGATCTTCGACTACGCGCCGGGTTCCCACGGCGCCGAGGACTACGCGGCGCTCGCGGCGGAGGTCGCCGCCGGCGGCGCGTCCGCGGGCAGACGAGTGGCGTGACCTTCCGATATCATTCTGCATTCTCCCCGGTCTCATTCCCTCAGGCAGGCGGCCGCGACGGCATGGCAGGCGTGGACCTCGAACCGGTGCAGACCCGGCGCGGATGGTGGTGGCCGGCGGTCGTGCCGGCCGTCGCCTGGGCGTTCGCTGCGGCCGGGTGTCCGACGCCGGCAGAGGGGGCGCAGCCGAGCGGCTTTCGCGAACTGGCCCCGGGCGTGCTCACGGTCATCCCGCCCGACAGGGCGACCGACGACGCGCTGCAGCGGGGCGACATCGTGGAGGTCACCGAGGGGCTCGCCGGACTCCGCTGGAAGCCCGAACTCGCCGCGGCGAACACGACCCTCGTCGAGAAGGCGAAGCTCCGGGAGTATCCCCGCGACATCTGGTGCCTCGAGTTCGGGTTCAAGCCGCCACGGCTGATGGATGTCGACGTTCCCGCCGGCGACCTGAAGATGCAGCGGAAGCGGATCTGGTATCTGGTCTATCGCGTGAAGAACGTCGGCGGCCGGCGGCTGCTGACCGAACCGGCCGAGGGGGTGGTCGAGAAGGGAACCCGCCGCGTCGAGGCGTTCACCGGCCCGATCCCATTCATGCCGCAGTTCGTGCTCGAAAGCCTCGAACCGGTCGATGGCGCGGAGGGTTCGACCGCCTACCGGGCCTATCTGGACCGGCTCGTGCCCTCGGCCGTCGAGGCGATCCGTCGCCGGGAAGACCCGCAGCGGCCCTTGCTCGACAGCGTGGAGATGATGGAGCAGCCGCTGGCGCCCGGCGAGGAACGCTGGGGGGTCGCGATCTGGGAGGACGTCGATCCCCGGATCGACTTCTTTTCGATCCACGTCCGCGGCCTGACCAATGCCGTCCGCTGGCGGAAGCGGCCCGGGGACACGATCGCGGCGGATGACGCGCCGGGCAGCCACATCGAGGAGACGCTCGAGTGCCTGCGGCTCGATTTCTGGCGGCCCGGGGACGAGCGCGACGCGGGCGAACGGCCCACGAGCGTCGGCTTCGCCGGCATGTTCGAGCGGATGACGCTCGGCGGCCGGCTCGCCGCGACCGCCGGATGGCCCGCCAAGGCCGCGGTGCGGCCGGCGGATGGCCTGCGGGCGCTGGGGCTGACCTGGTCGGACCTCGTCGAGCCCGATTCGGCCACGAGGCTCGCCGCCGGACGTGCGAGCCTGATGCCGCTGGCGGTCGTCCTCGACACGGCGGCGGGCCTTCCGGACCCCGCGGCCCGGATCCCGGCCCTCCGCAACCTCGTGGGCGACGTCGGCCTGGCGGCGATCGAGGAACTCCTCGCCGCGACGGCGGGGCCCGTCGACGACGAGCGGGACCGCCGCCGCCGGGCGGCGCTGGCGGAGATCGAACTCGACCCGGAGAAGGTGAGGGCGGAGCCGCTCCGCTCGCTGGCCCGGATCGTCGAGCGGATCGAAGAGCAGCGGCGGGCGACGCTGCAGCGGGCCGAAGCCGGCCAGGAGGCCGACCCCGCCCTGCTCAACTCCCGCTGGCGGGGCATCGCGGCCTCGTTCTTCGGCCCGCCGTCGGCCCGCGTCGACTGGTTGGCGGCGGCCGTCGCCAAGGCACGGGGCTACGAGACGCTTCGCGCCATCGAGGCCGACATCACGACCATCGCCCGCAGCGCCGGCCTGGCCGCCTTCACGGCGGCCCGCCCGGCGATCGAGGGCATGGACGACGAGGTCCGCAAGCGGCTGGTCGACGGCCTCGGCGCCGCCACCGAGACCAGCCGCGTTGAACGCGAGCGGATGGCGAGCCTGGAGGGTGAACCCCGGAACACGGCCCTCCGAAACCTGGTCGAGGCCGCGGTGTTCGGGCCCAGCGGCCCGGAGCTCTACGCCCGCGCCATCCAAGACCACGAAGGGGTGGAATACGCCTGGGTCTACCGCTACGAGATCCCCTTTGGTCAGACCGCTGATTGGCCCTGAAACCCGCGGCGAAGGCCCGTTCCACGCGAGGGTCGTGACCTGCCCGCGGGGCCGCGGTACACTCCGTCATCACTCTGGTTCGGACGAGGTTCGGAACCTGGCCACCAGAAGACCGGCGTGGAGATTTGGTCGATGGCACACAAGAAGGGTCAGGGCTCGAGCCGCAACGGGCGCGATTCCAACGCCCAGCGGCGGGGCGTGAAGAAGTTCGGCGGCGAGGCCGTCCGGGCGGGCAACATTCTCGTCCGCCAGGTGGGCACGAAGTTCCATGCCGGCCGAAACGTCGGCACCGGCAGCGACTACACGCTGTACGCACTGTCCGACGGCGTGGTGATGTTCGATCGCGAGGGCCGTCGCGTGAACGTGGTGGCGGGCCCCTCGGCCTGACCGATCCGGCGGCCGCGCCCGGTGACTTGCTGAAGGTGCCGGCGTGTTCGTGGATCGCGTGCAGATCGAAGTCGCCGCCGGCAACGGCGGTCGCGGCATCTGCAGTTTTCGCCGCGAGAAGTACGTGCCGCTCGGCGGCCCCGACGGCGGAGACGGCGGCCGGGGCGGGAGCGTGATCCTCAAGGCGCAGCCGGGGGTCGATTCGCTCGCCGCGCTGGCCCATCGCCGGCAGTGGAAGGCGGATCACGGCAGCTCGGGAGGCCCGGCCAACTGCCAGGGCCGCGACGCGGAGGACCTCGTGCTCCTCGTTCCGCCCGGCACGATCGTGGTCGACGAATCGACCACCCTCGTGCTCAAGGATCTGGCGGTGCCCGGCGACTGGATCGTCGCCGCCCAGGGGGGCGCCGGCGGTCGCGGCAACATGCACTTCAAGTCGTCGACCAATCGGGCTCCCCGCCAGACGACCCCGGGGGGCAAGGGGGAGGTCCGGCGGCTGCTGCTGGAACTCAAGGTGATCGCCGACGTGGGGCTCGTCGGCAAGCCGAACGCGGGCAAGAGCACCTTGCTCTCGCGGCTCTCGCGGGCGCGGCCGGAGATCGCCGACTACGCATTCACCACCAAGACGCCGATCCTCGGCCTCGTCGACGTGTCCCGCGACCGGAGCTTCGTGCTCGCCGACCTCCCGGGCCTGATCGAGGGCGCGCATGCCGGCGTGGGCTTGGGCCACGAGTTCCTCCGCCACGTCGAGCGGGCCGGCATCCTCGTGCACGTCGTCGAGCCGGTGCCGATCGACGGCAGCGACCCGCTCGCGAACTACCGGGCGATCCGCGAGGAACTGGGGCTCTACGACGCGGCCCTCGGCCGGCGGCCCGAGCTCGTGGTGATGAGCAAGAGCGAGCTTCCGGGGGCGGCCGAGGTTCGCGAGCGGCTGGCCCGCGAGATCGGCCGGGACGTGATCGGCGTCAGTGCCGTCACCGGGCAGGGGCTCGACGCCCTGCTGCGGGCCGTGGTGGCCGAACTCGACCGCCGCAAGGAGACGGCATGACGGCTCCGCGCGAGACGGTGATCGTGGCCGACGTCGGCAACACGCGCATCAAGCTCGCCGTCGTCGTGGCCGGCGCCGCGTCGGCGCGGCTGCCCGCCGTCGCCCACCGGCAGGACCTGGTGAGCCGGGAGTTCCGGGCCGCGAACCTGAAGGACTGGCTCGACCGGGCGGCTCCGGGGCCGGCGATCGTGTATGCGGCGAGCGTCCACGAGGCGGCGGCGACCGGCCTCGAGGCGGCGATCGCCGAGGTCGCGGCCACGGGCCATCGGATCGTGCGCCAGCGGCGCATCACCGCCGCCCACGTCGGCATGCCCGTGGAGGTGGATGAACCGGAACGCGTGGGCATCGACCGGGTCGCCGCCGCGGCGGCCGCCGCGGCCGCCAAGGAAGGGGCTCGTCCCGCGATCGTGATCGACTGCGGAACGGCGACGACCGTCGACTTGGTGTCGGCCGACGGCCGGTTTCTGGGCGGCGCCATCCTCCCGGGCCCCGGGCTCCTGGCGCGGGCTCTCGCCGAGGGGACGAGCCGGCTGCCCGCGGTCGCCGACCTCGACACGGGCATGCCACCCTCGATGCCCGGCAGGAACACCCAGCGGGCGATCGCCGCCGGGATCGGCTTCGGGATGCGGGGTGCGGTCGCCCGGCTCGTCGCCGAGGCCGCCGCGGCCGTCGGCGGTGACCCGCAGGTGTTTCTCACCGGCGGATCCCGCGGCATCGTCCGCGACGCCCTGACCGCAGCCATCGAAATCCCCGACCTCGTGCTGCACGGGATCGCGCTGGCGGCGGGAAGGCTACAATCCCGCCCATGATGGCATCCCGCAAGGATCACCGATCCGATCGCGCCCGTGACCTCGCCCTCGCCGCCGCCCGCGTCGCCGAGGAGACGCGGGGCAGCGACGTCCGCGTGCTCGACCTGCGGGAGATCACGCCGGTGTTCGACTACTTCGTGATCGCCACCGGCTCGAGCCGGCGGCAGATGCACGCGATGGCCGACGAGATCGAGGCGGTGCTCAAGAAGGAACGGCACGAGCTTAAGCGCGGGGCCGAGGGCTACGAGGAGGGCCGCTGGATCGTGCTCGACTACGGGGACGTGATGGTGCACCTGTTCGACGCCGAAGCCCGCGACTACTGGGACATCGAGCACCTCTGGAGCGATGCGCAGCACGTGGCCGTGCCCTCCGCGGGGACGGCGACGCGATGAGTGGCGAGGATGGCCATCCCGCCCGGGTGAACTTCCGGTCGGCCCTGCGGCGGGCGTTTCGCCATGCCCTCGAAGGGCTTGCGGCCGACGGCGTGGCCGCCATCGGCCCCGACGACATCGCCGGGCTGCTCGAGCAGGTTCGCGAGACCGCCGACGCCACGTTCGGCGACTACTCGGGCACCATGGCGATGGGGCTGGCGAAGAAGGCGGGCAGGAAGCCTCGCGACGTGGCCGTCGAGATCATCCGGCGGCTCGAGGCGGCACCGGGATACGCGGCGGTGTTCGAGCCGCCCGGCGATCCCGTGGGCCCGGGCTTCATCAACGTGCGCGTCACGGACGCGGCGCTGGCGGCGGCCGTGACGCGGGCCGTGGCGGATCAGCGGCTCGGCGTGGCGGCGGCGGAGGCGCCGCTCACCGTGGTCGTCGACTTCAGTTCGCCGAACGTGGCCAAGCCGATGCACGTGGGGCACATCCGCTCGACGGTGATCGGCGACGCACTGGCCCGGATCCTCCGCTTCCGCGGGCACCGCGTGATCACCGACAACCACCTCGGCGACTGGGGCACCCAGTTCGGGATGATCCTCTGGGGCTGGAAGCACTGTCGCGATGAAGCGGCCTACGCCCTCGATCCCACCGCCGAACTCGGCCGGCTCTACCGGCTCGTGCGCAGGGTGGCCGATGCGAAGCCGGAGGAACTGGCCGCCGATCCGGCCGCCGCCGCCCTGGCCGCGCAGCACCCGGATGCGGCGCGGGAGGTGCTCGCCGAGACCGCGAGGCTTCACGAGGGGGATCCCGAGAACCGGCGGCTCTGGGAGGCGTTCATGCCGGTCTGCCGCGGCGAGATCGACCGCATCTACGCCCGGCTGCACGTGACCTTCGACCACACGCTCGGCGAGAGTTTTTTTCAGCCCCTGCTCGCCGGCACCGTGCGCGACCTGGAGGCCCGGGGGCTCGCCCGCGAGAGCCGCGGGGCCGTCGGCGTGTTTCTCCGCGGCGACGACGGGCCGCCGCTGTTGATCCGCAAGGCCGACGGGGCGTTTCTCTACGCCACCACCGACCTGGCCACGATCCGCTGGCGGCTGGAGCACTGGAAGCCGGACCGGATCCTGTACGTGGTGGACCATCGGCAGAGCGAGCACTTCGAGCAGGTGTTCGAGGCGGCCCGCCGCTGGGGACTGCCCGGCCTCGACGACGTGGAACTCGTGCACGTGGCCTTCGGCACCGTGCTCGGCGAGGACGGTCGGCCGTTCAAGACCCGGGCCGGCGACACGGTGGGCCTCGAGGCGCTCCTCGACGAGGGCGTGGAGCGGGCGGCGGCGGTCGTGGGCTCGGGCGACGAGGGGCGGGGGGGGATGTCGGCGGCGGATCGCCGCCGCGTGGCCGAAACGGTCGGGATCGGGGCCATCAAGTACGCCGACCTGGCGCAGAATCGCACCACCGACTACGTGTTCAGCTTCGACAAGATGCTCCAGCTCAACGGCAACACGGCGGCCTACATGCAGTATGCCGTGGCCCGTGTGGAGGGCATCTTCACCAAGGGGGGCGTGGACCGGGAGGCCCTGAGACGGCACTGCGCCGGCGTGCTGGTGTCGGACCCGAGGGAGCGGGCTCTCGCCCTGCAGTTGCTCCGCTTCGGCGAGGCCCTCGAGGACGTGGAGGCCGACTCGCGGCCGAACGTGCTCACCGCCTGGCTCTACGACCTCGCCGGCTGCTACTCGACCTTCTACGACGCGCTCCCCGTGCTCAAGGCCGAGGGCCCGGAACGCGACAGCCGCCTGGCCCTCTGCGACCTCACCGGCCGCGTGCTCCGCCAGGGCCTCGACCTGCTCGGCATCGGCACCGTGGAGCGGATGTGATGGGAGGCCAGCGAGGGGCTGCCCGTGCCCCGGTTGTGTTGGGCGAGGGATTGCCCGTGCCCGGGAGCCGGCGTAGGCCGACACGCGCAGCCAGGATGGCGAAGCACAGTCGGCATCCGAGTGAGCTCAGGACACGATGTCCTGAGCGAACGTCCGGCGACGGGTCACGGGCAAACCCGAGCCGCCGCGAACGTCCGGCGACGGGTCACGGGCAGCCCCGAGCCGCGCGTTCGCGAGCCATGAGAAAGAGACCCGCATGAAACGATCCCTGGAAAGCATCCGCAACATCGGCATCGTCGCCCACATCGACGCCGGCAAGACCACGCTCACCGAGCGGCTGCTCTTCTACACGAAGACCAGCCACCGGCTCGGCGAGGTTGACCGCGGGACCACGATCACCGACTTCGACCCCGAGGAGCAGGAACGGGGGATCACGATCTACTCTGCGGCCGTGTCGTTCCAGTGGCGGGACGTGCGGGTGAACCTGATCGACACGCCGGGCCACGTCGACTTCACGGCCGAAGTGGAGCGGAGCCTGCGGGTGCTCGACGGGGCCGTGGTGGTGTTTTCCGCCCGCGAGGGCGTCGAGGCCCAGAGCGAGACGGTCTGGCGGCAGGCCGACAAGTACGGCGTGCCGCGGCTCGCGCTGGTCAACAAGCTCGACCGCGAGGGGGCCGACTTCTTCGGCACGGTCGGCCAGATCGAGAAGCGGCTCGGCGCCAAGCCGCTGGTGCTCCACCTGCCGCAGGGGCTCGGGCCGCCGCACGTGCAGGATCCCTTCCGCGGGATCGTCGACCTCGTGGAGATGAAGCTGCTCACCTTCCCGCCGAAGGACGAGGCGCTCGCCGGCGGCGAGGCCCTCACGCGGGTGACGGCGTCGCCCATCCCGGAGGAGCTCGCCGACGAGGCGGCCCTCTACCGCGAACAGCTGGTGTCGACCCTGTTCGACTTCTCCGACGAGATCGCCGAACTGGCGATGAACGAGGCCCCGATCCCGCCGGGGCTGATGCGGAAGGCGATCCGGCAGGCGACCATCGAGCGCCGGGTCGTGCCGATCCTCGCCGGGTCGGCCCTCGACTGCATCGGCGTCCAGCCAGTGCTCGACGCCGTCGCCTGGTACCTGCCGAGCCCCGCCGACGTGCCCCCGGTCGAGGGCCTCGATCCCGCCGCGAAGACGCCCACCACGATCCGGCGGAAGGCCGACCCGCAGGCGCCGTTCTGCGGCCTCGTCTTCAAGATCGTGGCGGAGAAGCACGGCGACCTGTCGTTCGTCCGCGTCTACTCCGGCACGCTCAAGGCGGGCAGCCGGGCCTGGAACCCGCTCAAGCAGAAGAAGGAGAACATCGCCCAGCTGTGGCACGTGCAGGCCGACCGCCGCGAGCAGGTCGAGGAGGCCTTCGCCGGCGACATCGTGGGCGTGATCGGCCCGCGGGCGAGCGTCACGGGCGACACGCTGTGCGACTCGGCCGCGCCGATCGTGCTGGAGACGATCCAGTTTCCCGAGACCGTGATCTCGATGGCGATCGAGCCGGAGACGAGCCTGGAACGGAAGAAGCTCGCCGACACGCTCGAGATGATGAAGCGGCAGGACCCCACGTTCCGGGCGATCGAGAGCGAGGAGACGGGGCAGACGCTGATCTCGGGCATGGGCGAGCTACACCTGGAGGTGATCCGCCACCGGCTGGAGCGGGACTTCAACCTCAAGTGCCGCGTCCACAAGCCCCGGGTGAGCTACAAGGAGACCCTCGGCAGGGCCGTGACGGCGAGCGGCGAGGCCAACCGCCAGGTGGCCGGCCAGACGCTCGTGGCGACGGTCACGCTGCGGGCCGAGCCGACGGAAACCCAGGCGCCCGTCAGCGTGGAGCAGGGCTGGTTTCCGGAGAGCGAGTCGCTCGCCGCGATCGCCGCCACGATGACGCAGTCGGTCCGCGAGAGCGCCGAGCGGGGAGGGCTCAAGGGGTGTCCCCTCTGGGGCGTGCGGATCTCGGTGCTCGAAAGCCCGATCCCCGAGCCGCTCCCCTCCGACGTGGCGATCCGGATCGCCGCTGCCGACGCCATCGAGAACATGCTCACCGCCGCCGGCACGGTGCTGTTGGAGCCGGTGATGAAGGTGGAGGTGAGCGTGCCGGAGGAGCACCTGGGCGACGTGATCAACGACCTCCAGCAGCGGCGGGCGATCATCACGGCCACGGAGATTCGCGGCCCGGCAACGGTGCTCACGGCGGAGGCGCCGCTGGCGAGCATGTTCGGGTACTCGGCCGCGGTGCGGAGCGTCAGCCAGGGCCGTGCCAGCTTCACGATGGCCCCGCTGAAGTACGGCCCCGCGCCGGCGGAGACGGCGGAGGCGTACATGTGATTCGGGTCGCACGTGAGCCTCGCGCGTGCGCGAGGCTCTGGGCTGCCCGTGCCCGTCACCGGACGTTCGTTCCGGGCATCCTGCCAATCCTGTTCGGCACGGCAGATGCAGGACCGGTCATTTTTGCCGGGCGCGACTCGGGGCGTCAGGAAGCCGCCATCGCGTGAGCGATGCGGGCCTGCGGCCAGCGCATGGCTCGGAGAACGGGGCTTCCGATGCAGCCTCCTCAGCAGAATCTGTGGGTTGATTCTGGCTCCGGTAGTTTGCCAAGGACATGAAACAACGCGATTTCAATGCCTTTCGCGGTCCGAAAGCCGAACGCTTTTCTGGTGGTCAGTTTTAC
>Ga0194130_10007057_pt1 | contig 12646 bp, 12 predicted proteins | sample TA2KigsurfametaG_FD_160084 | JGI IMG/M metagenome (GOLD analysis project Ga0194130, IMG submission 160084) | Freshwater microbial communities from Lake Tanganyika, Tanzania - TA2015050 Kigoma 12 surface | ecosystem: Environmental > Aquatic > Freshwater > Lake | place: Tanzania: Lake Tanganyika... | reverse complement strand
GTGAGTATCCTTTGCCAAATCGATGTTAATTGTTTTTCCAACAAGTGTATTGATACTAGCGGCATCGAAATCTCCACTACGTGGCCTTTTTGCAACCAGGTGAGATCGGTTTAGTATCGTACCGGCGGGTAAGTCTTGTGTTAGGACTACAGTGGCAAAAGCAAAATTGCGAGTATCTTCTTCTTCGGCTAATAATTCTGATTTTGTGCCTCCCCTCATAATAAACATCGACTTGCTTAAGTTACGTAACTCACAGAGTTCAGAAGGAGTCATTGAGTTTTGTATATCAGGACCAATTCTCTGTTTGCTATCAATAAAGTGCCTTTCTAACAAAACTGCACCTAAAGCAACCGCACCCAAGCACGCAGTGTTTGAAGTTGTATGATCAGATAAACCTACAGAATCAATAGATGATATAGACTGAAGCTCTTTTATTGCACCAAGGCGTACAAGATTCTCCGGAGTAGGGTACAGATTGGTAGTATGCAAAAGATAGACTTTGGGGCAACCACTAGAAAGTAGAAAGTCGTATGATTTTTTTGCGGTTAGGAGATCGTTCATGCCTGTACTAAGTATCACGGGTTTGTTATAAGAAGCTACGTGTAAAAGTAGGGGGAGGTTATTACACTCTCCGGAACCAATTTTAAAACACTTGACATCAGCATACTCTTGCAAGAAGCTTGCGGCTTGGATAGAAAAGGGTGTAGAGAGATATTCCCCACCAAGATCTTCAATATACTCTTTTAGTAAGAGTTCTTCATCAAGGGACAATGAGCAATCCTCCATAATGCTAAATATTGATTGCGTACAGTGTGAGGGCACGAGGGATTTAGCAGAAGTGGACATTTCTGCAGAAGGAATATGGATTTGTGTCTTTACAATATGCGCTCCTGATTCAATTGCAAGGGTAGATAGATACTTCGCCCGTTCTAAAGAGCCACCGTGGTTAATACCAATCTCTGCAATAATCTTGGGCTCTAACGCGGATGAAATGTCGCTAAGATAATCCATATTGTTAATGCACCTCATTCTTCAATGTCCAAACGCCATCATGCCTCGACCACAAATGTGGAGAACGGAAGGAATCGCAGGTCTGGTGAAAATGGTCCTCTGAGATACCAATATAATCAATAAAGTCGTTAAAATACTTTACAGGAAACTCACTGTCATATTTTTTGACGAGATAAACAGCTTCATCGCGTGTTATTTTACCGTTTCTTACTTCTTGCGAAGCATCGTAAGAGGCCTGACCAAGACCAAATTTGATAAGTGTTGTATAGTAATGAAATCGATCGATTTTGTCATCAATACTTGCATATTTTGAATAAGTTCCTTCATTTCTTTGGGGGTTGGCGGAAAACCCAGTATTTTCAACAGCATAATAATAACATTCTTGTGGGTCCCACTTATGGTAAAAACCCAAATAGTGTACTTCAATTTGATTAGACCTAATATCTTCAGGAGAGGGTGCTATATATGGTGTAAAGTCACTAATATTAAACGAAGTACTGTTAATTATCTGGGTAATGCTTTCTCCGCCAAGGAAAATTTCATCAGGATTACTGCTACTAAAAAAGGATTCGTCCATCAGAGGGGTTATATTATCTCCAATATCATTTCCATATTCGGCTTGATTTTCGCCGTACATGACTAATGGGATGCCAAATTTCATAGCAATCCTAGGTCCAATGATTCTTTGACCGATAATGAAGGGCTGAAAAGGATGTAATAAATTAAGGAACGCAAGACGAGTTAAATGCCGATGAAGCCTACCATTAGGGGTAAATAATATATTATCAAGACCACCTTTATGAATCCAGTTGGAAAAATTCTGGAAGCCTATATCAGTAAAGAGATGAGGGGCCCAAGTGACCGTAAGAGGATTCATATTATACTTATACTTTAGAATATGCGATGTGTAGGCACTGTCTTTTCCACCGCTACCAGGAACAACAACATCATACCCACCATTTTTGCTTCTATATTTATTACAGAGATCAACCAGTCTTGCTTCTCTCTGTTCCCAATCAATTAAGCGATCTTTCTGTTCGGCGTATCGACAAGCCGAGCATATGCCGTATTCATCAAAAGCGATTGTCTGCTTTTGTGTCTTTGAGGTTGACTTAAATTCAACTGAAGATGAAGGTCGCTGGTTAGAAATAACACACTTGTTGCAGAACTTAACTTCTGCCGGCAAGCCTAGGTCGGTGAGTTTATGTAGCATGTGACTACTCATTATGCCTCAGGTTTATAAAATTAAGCAGAAGCTGCAAACCCATTTTACCACTTAGCTCGGGGTGGAATTGAACAGCGTAGATATTGTTGACATGAACGGCACTAGAAAAACCGCAGCTCCCATAATTAGTGGTTGCAATAGCTTCATTAATACTGGTGGGTGCATAATAGCTATGTGTGAAATAGAATCTTGAATCCGATGGTATATCATTAAATAATAGACAAGATTTAGAAAACGAGACAGTATTAAAGCCTACATGGGGTATGAGTTGAGGTTCGCTATACTTATAGTCTGGGTGATCACTAAAGTGTCGGATAGAAGAATTAATAATTTTGAGCCCTTCGTGGTAGCCACCTTCTGTAGAAGAGTCGAAAAGAAGCTGCATCCCCAGACAAATGCCTAAGATCGGCCTTGAGGATTTGGAGAAAGAATTCAATAAGGACTGTAATTTCTTAATATTAGGCTTTTGACTAGCAGTTGCAAAGGATCCGACTCCGGGAATTAGAAGTCGATCACAATCAGAGAGTCTTGAAATATCATCTGATATAACGAGATCGTGATTGCAGATATATTTCAATGCATTACTTAGGCTTTTAAAGTTGCCTATTCCGCAATTGATAATGCCAAGTCTTTGATTTCTAATCATAATATTTTGTGGAGGTCACTTGGCTTAAATTTGTTATAATGAAAACATGAAGCAATCGCAACCCCGGAGGGAGTTGCGGATCGGATGAGATCGATAACATGTTGAATAGAACCACATCCACCTGAAACAATAATTGGTACTGTGGATACTCTATCCACACAGGTGGCAAGGTCTAAGTCAAAGCCCCTTTGGGTTCCTTCATTATCGACTGATGTAATCGCAATTTCTCCGGCACCTTCAGAGATAAGTGTTTGAACCCACTTAAGGACATCTATTCCTGTTGGTTCACGCCCATTATCAATATAAGCTTGCCAAGTGCCAGCAGATTCTCTTTTAGCTTGTATAGATGCAACCATCGCTTGAGATCCAAAACGTGATGCAATCCGGTTTATTATTGATAGATCTTTAACTGCTGCTGTATTAATTAGAACTTTATCAGCTCCTGAATCAAATGCTTTCAGGACATCATCTACTGATCGAATGCCGCCACCAAGTGTTTTAGGGATGAAAGAACGAGAGGCAGCCTTCTCGATAAGACCGTATAGGCTATTACGATCGTAAAGAGAAGCGACTGAATCCATAAATAATATTTCGTCGATTCCCTCTTCATAGTATCGAGATGCAAGATCAAGAGGTTCGCCTACTTTTCGTAATCCTTCTAAATGAATTCCCTTGATAACATACTCATTCTTTATGTCTAATCTAGCAATGATTCGTGGCCGAAGATTATGCATAAGGAAAAGACTTTGTGGATAGGTCTGTTAAGGTAATAGGGACAAAGTCAACGCGAAAAGTCATAAGGGAAACACTTTGAAGCAATGGAGTCATGGTACAGGCTAGATAGCATAGGTACTAGGCCTATATAAAGCCAGATTAGTTGGGTTTGTGAACCACTCGGCTGTAATTTCTAAACCTCTACGAAGACCTTCGTGGCCTGCAAATTCGGGTTTCCAATTTGTAAGATTCCTAAGAAGGGTATTATCTCCAAAGAGCCGATTGACTTCCGAATCTCGTGGTCGGATGCGTTGAGCGTCTAGGACAATTTTGACATCTGCATTCATTACATTAGCTATCAAAGTCGCTATATCACCTACAGAAATCTCATAGCTGCTGGCCGCATTCAAAGTGAGTCCTTTTGTACTAGCAGATAGAGATACTTCTAAAAATGCTGAACAAGTATCGGCTACGAAATTAAAATCACGAGTTGGAGACAATGCGCCAAGTTTAATTTCTTTTTGACCTGCAGCTATCTGCGATATAATAGTTGGAATTACTGCTCGAGAACTTTGACGAGGACCGTAGGTATTAAAAGGTCGTAAGATAGTAATAGGTGTTTCAAAGCTTCGCCAATAGCTTAGAGCGATCTGATCTGCTCCTATCTTACTAGCGGCGTATGGTGATTGGCCAACGAGAGGATGATCCTCTGAAATAGGGACGAATTGAGCTGAACCGTAGGTTTCAGATGTAGAGGTATGAATCACTCGTTGTACACCCAGCTCTCGCGCAGCTTGGACAACATTTAATGTTCCATGTATGTTTGTGTCAACATAGCTAGCGGGTGCAACGTAGCTGTATGGAATCGCAATAAGTGCGGCTAAATGGAAAACTTGGTCACAACCAAGCATAGCCTGACGAACACAGAGTGGGTCCCTAATATCTCCTAGAACAACATCAAGAGCTTTTTTTGAGGCGGGTGGGAGAGTATCGAGCCATCCCCAGCTACCTGATGAATTATACAGACAAAAAGCGCGTACTTCATAATTTCTATGTAGCAGTAATTGAACTAAATGTGAGCCGATAAATCCATCAGCACCTGTTACTAAGACTTTGGTCATGAATTTAAATACTTGAAAAGAAGTTCAGCTAGGGTCCAATCTGATAAAGTATCAATATCAACGGAACGCTCTGGTGGCATAATAAATGGATGCGTTTCATTAGTAACAAATTGTTTTTCTCTTAGCAGGTAATTTCTAGAGGCAAGGAAAAGAGCTCCATTGAGTGAAAAGACCTGAGGAAGTTGCTGACGGCAACAAGCGTTAGTTGATTTATCAAGTGGATAAATTTCTTTTGATCCGCTGACTGTGTACATCAAAGCAGGATGCTTATTGCAGACAGTAAGAGATACAGCAGATTGTTTCTTAGCTTTTTGCCTTTCTAGAAGAATAGATTCGATATCGTTTTCAGTTCGTAAAGGTGATGTGGGTTGAAGAAGCAATACGTCTGTAACGTGAGGGAGCAAGGATAATGCGTGAAATACTACATCAATCCCTGGAGTAATATCAGTAGCTAACTCAGATGGGCGTAAAAAAGGCACTTCGGCACCAAAAGACTTAGAAAGTCTAGCAATTTCAAGATTATCAGTGCTTACGACAACCTGATCAATAAAAGGAACTCTCATAGCGCACTCTATAGACCATTGTATGAGCGGTTTTCCACAAAAGAGTTTAATATTTTTTTGGGGAATACCTTTAGATCCTCCTCTTGCGGGAATAAGGGCTAAAAGAGTCATTGCTATTCTCCGGAGCTCCATTCTTGATAAGCTTTTTGCAGACTTTCGGGAGTTCCGACGTCAATCCAAGGCTCATGTAGTGGATATATAGTAACACGCTTTCCAGCAATCCGAACACTTTCTAACAGAGCTGGCATATCAAGGGCAGTATTAGGACTAAGCATTGAGAGAATAGAAGGTTCTATTATATAGATTCCAGTATTGATCAACTGAGTGTAGCTAGGTTTTTCCTTGAAGCCCACGAGATCGGCACCATTGGCTTCAACCACTCCAAAAGGAAGAGTAGTGATATGTTCACGCACACATATAGTAGAACTTGATTCATAAGCTGTATGAAAATCAAGAAGTTGTTTTAAGTTGAGACGAGTTAATACATCTCCGTTCATTACGAGAAGAGGACATTCGATGTTAGTGGGCAGCAGGGCTAGTGAGCCCGCAGTACCCAGTGGGGCCTCTTCAATAAGATAATTAATTTCGACATTCCATGCTTCACCATCGCCAAAATAATTAATTATATTATCTTTTAAGTAGTTGACAGAGAAGTAAAACTTTCTAAAGCCGCTCGAAATACATTGATCTAGCAAGATTTCTAACATTGGCTTTCCATGAATCGGAAGCATTGGTTTAGGACAATTATCTGTAAAAGGACGGAGACGAGTTCCCAATCCACCTGCCATAATTACAGCGGTATTAGGCAATATTTTCTGTTTATTTAAATCGTCAAGAAGCAAAACCTTTACAACACAACCCTTAGAATCAAGGATTGGCATTTGCAATAATTGATCTTGGCGCATTAGATTAAGGCCATGTAGTTCATCTTCAGTATTATAGATAAATCTAAAATTGCGATTCATCATCAAATCAACAGTGCTATCAAGTCTTTGACCATTTAGTAGACCACGACGAATATCTCCATCGGTCAGGGTCCCCAAAAGGATCCCTTGTTCATCTACAACGAGAGCAAGTTGCGCACCACCAGTTTCTATTGAGTACATTGCCTGCAAAGCCGATAGACTTGGAGGTACGAAAAGCTTTTGAGGGTCTAACATAGTCAAAATCTAGGAATGTCTTTTGGAGGTAAATCAGAAACAATTACACCTTTTTCTAGAGAGATAATGCGGTCACAATTTTGAATAGTATTGAGTCGATGTGCAATCATAATTATTGTCAAGTCTTCACCTAGACTGCTGATAGACTCCATTATAGACTCTTCTGTACCACCATCAAGCGCACTTGTTGCTTCATCAAATATGAGTACTTGCGCATTTTTATAAAGTGCACGTGCAATGCCTATACGTTGGCGTTGCCCGCCGCTTAAACGAACTCCTCGTTCCCCAACAACAGTTTGGTAAGCGTGAGGCAAACTTTCAATAAATTCAGATATTTGAGCTTGTTTTGCGGCTTGTATTACTTTTGAAATATTTATTTTTTCTTGAGGAATACCGAAAGCAATATTTTGGAGAATTGATCCATCATTCAAAAATATTGTTTGAGGAACATGTCCTAATGATGAGCGCCATGAGCTTAAGTTTTCAACCTGACTTGGAGAATGCAAATTACAACTATCTACCAGTACTTGCCCGTCACTTGGGACCAACAAACCCAGTAAGATGTCAACAAGAGTACTTTTTCCACTTCCTGTAGAGCCAATTATTCCGATACTCTCGCCCTTAGCGATAGTTAAGTTTATGTTGTTTAGAACATAGTTTTGGTCATCAAAGTACCTATATGACAAGTTGTGAATGACTATGGTTTCTCTGAAATTAAAAGTCTTTCTAGAAGATGAGCATAGAGGGAGATTCTGTTGAAGTAAGGTTAGTACAGCAGAAAGGTCAGCATTGAAAGCTTTAATGTTAGACCAACTACTGTAAATTTGTTGAATAGCAGGTAATAAACGCTGAGCTCCAAGGGCAAAAATACCTAAAAAGGGTATCACTGAATTGCCAGAGCCTTGGTTTATTGTGTATACATATCCAAGCAAAGCAATCGAAATAAGACCTAGAGCTTCTACTGCATACCTCGGAAAGCTTCCAAGAAACTGGTTATTAGCAACTAGCTGTCTTTGGAGACGATCTGATCTTGCGTAAATATTTAAGTATACAAGTTGATTTCCATCCAGTATAACATCTCTAATGGCACCGAGGCCCTCTTGAAGATTTTTTACTTGTTGTGTTGAGTATTCGGAAACTTTATTACTGTTTAATTTTAACTTCCTGCGAATATTAAAAGAAAAAGCTATATATGTTCCGCCAAAAAGAAAGGCTGCAGAAAAAGCTACTGGTGAATTCACTAGAGCCAACCCCACGAAAAGACCAATAGCTACAACAGTTGAAGTAATCAGTTGTAAAAAAGAATTAATGGCGGAGACAGTCCTGCTGACCTGGGTGGTGGAGCAAATAATTATTTCAGAACTATTTCTTGTCAAATGCACTTCATAAGGCTGATACAAAGTACGTTTGTAAGCTTCACAACTAAGGTCTGATCCAATCGCAGCTGCTAGCCTGGTGTTTAAGAACAGGTTAATAATTCTAATTACAGCAGCGCACACTGAAGCAATAATAAATAGTAAAGTAACAGGAAACAGCAGCTCTGAAGGACTTTTGAGGCTAAGCCACTCAGACAAAAGTCTAACTTGCTGGTATTTCCAAATAGATTTGGGTTCGCTTAATACCGCAAGAAAAGGCAGAAGACTACCAAGAGAAACAAGTTCAGCAAAGCCACTCACTAAGGTGACTAAGAATAAGAGAAAAAACTGAAATTTTCTATGCTGTCCTAAATGACGCCATATATTGAGAAGAAGTATACGTGATTTCGTCATTTTTTCACTATCTAGTAGCAGCCTTAAGAGATGGGAACAATGAAAATCGCAAAAGGAACAATTGATTCCTATCTTGCTAAAAAGTAATTTTTGATAAGCATTTCTCTATACTTTATAGTAAGCCTGAACCGCAAAGATTCTAAACATAAAGAATGTAGGGTTTAATTTTCTATGGATACACATTGATAGAATTGTCCCCAAGGATTCTCGAAAGGAAATGGTAATGGTAGTTCTTTCTTTTTTGATGGTGACTAATGGTGCAGATTGCTAATACTCGATGTCAAGTGATGGTATTATACTTAATGTAGACTCCTAGGTTATTGCAGTTTTAAAGGGATATGACATATCAACAGGTAGGGAGTGATTATTCATCTATTTGAGGACAATTCTTAGACACGATTAGTCAGTGCACACGAGCTATACTATCTCATGAAGTGAAGAGCTTCGATGCTTGTCTGAATACATTAAGGTATCAGTTAGATCCTAAGAGTTAAATACGTATCGGATTTAGCTCTCTTGGAATAATTCCTTTGAAATCGAACAAGAGCCCATCAACTAAAAGCAGATTTAACCAATCATCCTGTGAAAATTGCGTGAATTCTTGATGGGCTACTACTAAAAGCACTGCGTTGAAAGACTTATCTTTTGGGATTCGATTCTGAACAGTGACTCCATAAAGCTTAGTTGCGCTACATTGGTCTACCCATGGGTCAACTATTTCAACAGTAACTTTATATTTAAGCAGACTTTTAATTAGATCAATAACTTTTGTATTGCGAATATCTGGACAATTTTCTTTAAAAGTAATGCCTAACACAAGAACTTTGGCTCCTGCAATAGGTTGCCCTGATTCAGCAAGCGAAAGAATTACTTTAGTTGCATATAATTCTGCCATGCCATCATTAATACGACGACCTGCAAGTACTACTTGGGGATAATATCCAACTTGCTCAGCTTTATGCGTCAGATAATACGGATCAATCCCTATGCAATGACCACCGACTAATCCGGGCTTGAATGGTATGAAATTCCATTTTGTAGAGGCCGCATCAAGGACATCTAGAGTATCGATATCAAGCTTTTGGAATATAATTGACAACTCATTCACCAAGGCTATATTAAGATCTCGTTGAGTGTTTTCTATAACTTTAGCAGCTTCCGCAACCTTGAGGCTCTGAGCAAGATGGGTTCCAGCTTTGATAACCGAACCATAAAAAGTATCTACCCATAATGAAGCCTGATCTGTACTACCACTGGTCACCTTGGTAATAGTAGTAAGTTTATGCTCTTTGTCACCTGGATTAATACGCTCAGGGCTGTAACCACAACAGAAGTCCACATTAAATACCAATTCTGATTCTTTCTCGAGTATCGGCACACAAATCTCTTCCGTGGCCCCAGGGTAAACTGTACTCTCGAAAATCACAATCGCCGCCTTTTTACCATTCTTTATGGCGCGGGTCTTGAGCGCCTTTCCGACCGCAGTACTTGCCTCTACGAGAGGTGTCAGGTCGGGACGTTTGGCATTGTCAATAGGAGTTGGAACAGTAACTATAAACACATCTGCTAGTGCCAGCTGAGCTGGATCATTTGTAAATTCCAGCATATGTGCTGATGCTATCTCCTCAAATGTTGATTCATTGGTGCGATCAATACCCTGGACTAACTCTTCAAGCCGCTTAGTGTTGATATCAAAACCAATTACTCTGCGCTTTAGTGCTGCACCTGTCCGACAACAGACTTGGGGCTTTCCAAATTCAACCGCAAGCGGCAGCCCCACATAACCAAGGCCAACAACAGCAACTGTACAATCGTTAAGAGGAGGAAGGACTGGGTTCATTATCAACTCTAAAAATAGAAATGCAGGTGATGGTAGTTGGGGAGGATCTCAGACGCAGTAAAATTCGCGATACCAGCTCACAAACCTGGCAACACCCTCTTGGACAGAAGTATTGGGCTTAAAGTTTGTCCAGGCTTCAAGTAACGAGGTGTCAGCAGCAGTAGCTGGCACGTCACCCGGCTGCATCGGTAAGAACTCTTTAATTGCTGTAATGCCTAGTGAGTTCTCTAGTGCTTCAATATAATCCATTAGTGAAGTGGGATTAGAGTTGCCGATATTAAAAACAAGGTGTGGAGCCCAACTTTTTGCTGGATCGGGCCGGACTGGATCGAACTCAGGATATGATTCTGCAGGCTTTTCTAAGACACGAATCACGCTCTCAGTGATGTCGTCCACATAGGTGAAATCGCGCACCATCTGGCCGTTGTTGAACACCTGGATCGGCTCGCCAGCCAGCATTGCATTAGTGAACAAGAAGAGCGCCATATCAGGTCGGCCCCAGGGACCATACACCGTGAAGAAACGCAGGCCGGTGGCCGGCAGCCCATAGAGATGGCTGTAGGTATGGGCCATCAGCTCGTTGGCCTTCTTGCTGGCCGCGTAGAGGCTCACCGGGTGATCCACGCCCTGGTGCTCGGAAAACGGCAGGTTGGTATTGCCGCCATACACCGAGCTGCTGGAGGCATACACTAGGTGCTCGATGCCGTGGTGACGACAGCCTTCGAGGATGTGGCCAAAGCCCACGAGATTGCTCTGGATGTAGGCCGCTGGGTTCTCAATCGAGTAGCGCACGCCCGCCTGAGCCGCCAGGTTTACGACCTTCTGAGGATTGTGCTGCGCGAAGGCTGCCTCCACCGCTTGGCGATCCTCAAGATCGGCCTCAATCAGCTGAAAGCTGGTGTCTGTGCTCTCTGCGATGGCCTGCAACTGCGCGATGCGCGCCCGCTTCAAGGAGGGGTCGTAGTAGGGGTTCACGTTGTCGAACCCCACCACCGGCGTGCCCCGCTCCAGCAGCCGCGTGCTCAAGTGAAAGCCGATGAAGCCGGCGGCGCCGGTGACAAGAACGGTCATGCAGGCAGGAAGAGAAAAAAAGAGAAAAATCGAGAGCTCACTCCACCGTGACGCTCTTCACCAGGTTGCGCGGCTGATCCACATCCAAGCCGCGATGTACCGCGATGTGATAAATCAGCAGCTGGATCGGGATCACCGTCAGCAACGGGCTGAGCAGTTCATCCACCGTGGGCACCGGCAGTAGCGTATCGAACAATTGAGCATCAGCGCACTCCGGTGCCACGCCGATCAGCTGGGCATCGCGGGCAGAGCTGCCTGGGCTGGAGGCCACACTGGCATCTCCGACAAATCACTGGGCATACAGCGGAGGAAAGAATTTCTTCGGCCTTGCGGCTGTTCTGATGGTTGCAATGGCCAAAACACATCCATTCAACGACGCCAACGAACTTCTTGTGCCGTGATGTTTCTAGGCAGCAATGGAATCCCGGTTCAAATCACCGATGACGACTTGCTTTTCTATGCTGTGCGAGCGGCACGTTGCACTGAATCTGGTCGCAACCAAGAAGTGGATTTGATTGCCCTTTGGCTGCGACTTGCAGCCTCACGCGATTGAGGAGCAAGACGAAACCATCCTGGGCTGCAAGCCGTGAGAGAGCTTGAGGAGCAGGTTTTCGCAGGCCATTGAACGCCCAATGCATCGTTCCGGCGGGGGCGCCTTGAGGCAGAAGCCGGCCAAGTCCGTCCACCTCCTGATTTCAAGTTCCGTACAGACTGCACAGGAAGTCGGACGCTCTTGGTGGAGCGCCCAGGAGAGCTCATGTCGCGGGCGTGGCACCAGTCGTGCAGCGAGTCGAGATTGCCCATCGTGAGGCACTCGTCAAGCCCGGCATCCACCCGCGCCAAGCCGCGCGTGACCTTACGCGTGACAAACGTTTCCTCCCGCCGAGGACTCTCGTGGTTAAAAAGCATCCCGTTGCAGGCATAAATCCCGTTGCTCTCGCAGTAGTTCACCGTGATCCAGTAGGCATAGAGCTTTGCCACGCCGTAGGGGCTGCGCGGATAGAACGGCGTTCTCTCCTTCTGCAGGATTTCCTGCACCAGGCCGTAGAGCTCACTGGTGCTCTCTTGGTAGATCCGCGTTTGTCGGTGAGCCCCACGATCCGCACCGCCTCCAGGATCCGCAGCGTGCCCAGCGCGTCGCTGTTGGCGGTGTACTCCGGACTCTCAAAGCTCACCGCTACATGGCTCTGAGCGCCGAGGTTGTAGATCTCATGCGGCTGCACCTGCTGGATGATCCGGATCAGGTTGGTGCTGTCGGTGAGATCGCCGTAGTGGTCCGTGCCTAGGGGTTCTGTCTCAGCAGGTTGATGCTCCTATGCATCGTCAAGCCCTTCTCGGCTTTTCCCGATTGCAAGAGCAAGCTGGGCAAGCTCCGCCATCAGGTTGGCTGAGCCCCTTGCCAGGAGAGCGGCCAGCCTGATCGGGGGACTGAGCACCCTGTCCCCGATTTCATGCGCTCATGGCTGCCGGCCGCAATGACCCAGCCTGCAGCAAGCGGTAGACCTCGCGGGCAATGAAGCGTTTGA